>Ga0114925_10001936_pt1 | contig 10406 bp, 12 predicted proteins | sample SumtaG_2_FD_87287 | JGI IMG/M metagenome (GOLD analysis project Ga0114925, IMG submission 87287) | Deep subsurface microbial communities from Indian Ocean to uncover new lineages of life (NeLLi) - Sumatra_00607 metaG | ecosystem: Environmental > Aquatic > Marine > Oceanic > Sediment | place...
AAGCGGCCGATTTTTATAATATTGATTACGAATTATATAAAAAATTCATTATTGATGGAATGAGCGTTCCAGTACAAGAATTAATTAAAATTAGTAAGGATTTAGGTAATTTATTTGAAAAAGCGAAAAATGTACATGTTAAAGATGAGCTAGGAACAAATTTTTGGGTATCAATTGAAAATCGTAGAATTAATCTTGATGCCGGAAAAATAACAGAAGAGATGATTTCCATTGGAGATTTAGGCGGCAATCTTCCAGCGGGCGAGATATTTATAGCCCCAAATGAAAATGAAGGTGAAGGTAAGCTCGTTTGTCCGTTGACTATTGACAGATATAGCCATAAAATATTAAAAAATGTTGAGCTAAATTTTAAAGATGGTAAATTATTAATCGATAAAATTTCAGCTGATAATGATTTGGAAGATTTAATTGCCAGTTTTAAACAGTGTGAAGAGATCGATAAGACTAAAGATTTACATGAAATTAGGACTTATAATATTGCGGAGCTAGGAATAGGATGCAATCCAAAAATCACTAAAGCTATAGGATATATTCTCACGGATGAGAAGATAATTGGGAGCGTTCACTTAGCTTTTGGTGATAATAAGCAATTCGGAGGTACCTCAACATCTCATATGCATTGGGATTTCGTTACCATGCCAAAAGTCGATATAACTGTTGAGTACATAGATGGTCAAGAAAAACTTATAATGGATGCAGGAAAATTACTTCAAAATTAAAAAATCTAAACGGGTCGATTTCTATTAAAGAGAAGAAAGAAGTAAAAGGCATTTGGAAGTATTTACACCATCTTCTCTCAGGAGCTATATTATTGATTGAGGGGATTATTCTATTATTCTCCGGAAAGTCCCTCATTTTTTCTTGGGCTTTTATATTAATAGGGCTCTTTCTATTTATTGATGATATCCTCGCTGAAACAATAGATAAATCAGTGTTTGAAAATATTCATTCTGATCCTATTAAATTAAAAATTGCTGGAATTATATTTTTTGTATGCATGGAAATAATATTTATTATGCTACTAATAAATTAACTTAATCCATTTCTTTATACCATTTATTAAAAAAGCGTTTCCAGGAAACTAAGGAAGCAAATGTATCTCGCTTGAAAACTTTTAAAATTGAAATATACTCATTCGTATAATCATAAATCAATTGCTTTTTTGAATAGTCTTCTGAAGTTTTATTAGGAACTGCATTTTTTAATGGATTTAAAGGTAACTTCCACCACTCTTTAATGAAATCAGAGCCATACTTCTTTTCATAATATTCCATGTTTTGATAAACATAAACATTTGGATAATTAAAAAATAATGAAGGACCAATTTGGATATTTTCATGGAGCGCATTATCATTAATAAAATTTAATGTTTCATTGAATGTGTCTTGATTTTCGCCTGGAAATCCAACAAGTACATTGAGTCTGCAATAAGTTTCATTAGAATCTTTGTATTTATTAATTATCTTTTTCGCTATTTCAATATATTTTAATGGATTGTCTGTTTTATGCATTTCTTTTAACAAGTTCTTATTGACCGATTCTAAACCATAACCAACAAGCATACCGCATTTTCTGAATTTATCAATGAGCTCAAATTTATTTGCAATTGTCTCAATCCTACTCTGACAAGAAAAGGTGAAATTATGCTGAAATTCATTTAGAAGAATATAATCTAATATCTTCTGACTGATTTGAACTCGATTAAAAGATTGGTCAGCAAAACCTACTTTTGGTATTTTTATATTGTATCGCTCAACGATTTCTAATAATTTTTCGAAATTTTCTTGAAATTTTTGGAATGTTAAACTCCTAAATTCAAAATTTGTAGCGCAAAATGCACATTGATATGGACAACCTCTTGACATATAAAAATCAAAAGTAAATCTGTCTTTATAGGGATATTTATTCATAAATAAATCATAATCAGGAAAAGGTAAAGAATTAATATCAATTAATTTTTCAGATTTTAATATTTGGGGCTTTCTATGACTGTTTACTTTATTTAGAATCTTAGAATCAAATAAATCTAATAAAATTGTATCTGCTTCACCCCTTATTATAAAATCATAAGGGGCTCCTTGATATGCGAAATCTTCAGGAACTGCTGTTGGATGATACCCCCCGAGAATAATATTTATATTGGAAAATTCCTCTTTAATAATCCTTGATATAAGATCTGTATAGAGGAACTGGTAACTTGTGTAGCAGTTTATTCCAATATTATTAAAATCTTGAATATTACTGTTTTCTAAAACTTTGATAAATGGGTCTTTAAATTTATCAGTCTCAGATGATTCCCCCTCTAAATTGCTATCTATTTCACTTTCAAATCGTAGATCGATAATTTGAGTTTTAATTTCTTGTCTTTCTTTTAATAGAGAGGATAATTGGAGTGTGCTAAGTGGAATGCTATTATGATATAGAGACTTTTGGTATTCTCCAATATAAAGGAAGCCCGGAATTATAAACAGCAAATTTGAATTGTTTTCATTCATATTTGTATGAAAAACTTATGTTAAGCTTTATTATTATTGGCTTTTAAGTCATATAAACTCCTATTTTATAAAAAGAAAAGAAAAAATGAAATAACATCAATAATAATATTTACAGCCATTGCAAATAGTTTAATTTCGAGGGATGCAACCTTTAATGAAAAAAGGTTGAAGAGATAAATGATTTCCCTTATAAAGAGAAGTCCTCTAAAAACTGAAGGATTTTTTCTAACACTTTTTTTTTAAAATCTATTCTATCTGTTTTGAAAGTAAACTTCATAACATTTGTTTCTTTTTTCGTAGAGAAACCTATATATACTAACCCAACGGGTTTTTCTGGAGTTCCCCCTGTCGGTCCAGCTATTCCAGTAATGCCTATTCCTATATCCACATTGGAAAGTTTTCTTATATTAGTTGCCAATTGATTTGCGACTGAATCGGAGACTGCTCCAAACTTTTCGATCGATTTAGGATTAACATTTAAAAGGTCTATCTTAGCCTGATTACTATAGCAAACAACACCTCTTTCAAAAACTTCTGACGATCCTGAAATATTTGTAATCATATGCGAGATATATCCTCCCGTGCACGACTCAGCAATCGCAATTAGAATGTTTTTTTCTGTGAATTCCTCAATAATTTTTTTAATTCTTTCTAACATCATAATCTACCTTATTGATAAATGTTTGAGCTATATAAAAATGTCAATTATAAAAATTAATAAGAATTAAAAATAAAAAAAAGAATAATATTATAATCTAATTATCAGAAAAAAAATAACTACGATGTGATAAAATGAACGATGACGAAGCGAAAGGGTTTGTTTTTAAGATAACTGTAATAGGTAAGGGCGCCGTAGGTAAAACAAGCCTCATCAAGAAGTACACAAGTGGTTCTTTTCAAAAAGACTACATCAAGACATTAGGGGCGCAATTCTCAAAATATGATGAGGATATCGACGGAAATAATTGCAAGCTCTTCTTCTGGGATATCGCAGGACAAGAAGAATTCAATTTTATGAGACCAACATTTTATAAGGGGTCTAAGGCTGCGATTATCGTCTTTAGCCACATAGATGAGGAGAGCTTTGAAAAAGTAACAGAATGGCATGATGATATTACTAAATTTTGCGGTAAATTACCTATTGTATTATTTGGAAATAAGATGGACCTAGTCGATGAGGAAAATTTAGACAATAATAAAGAAACAAATTTAGTGAAAGAGCGTAATTTTCTGGGCTATTATAAAACGAGCGCCAAAACTGGAAGCGGAGTTTATGAAGCATTTCAAGCTATCATTAAAGATTTATATAATAGATATAAGGATGCGTAAAAATAAAATATTTAGACATGTACGTTAATCAAGATTATCCGAAGATTCTATTTTTCTCATCGAAACATTGCGCACCTTGTAAACCAGTGGAGGAAATGTTAAAAAGAATTAATATCTCAATGTTTGGTAAAAAACTATATATTGAAAAAATTGATGTTGGGACAAATTCTCTACTCACAAAAGAATATCAAGTAACAGCATTGCCAACTTTAATTATAGCTGAAAAGAAATTATCAGTTTCAATTCAGGAAGAAGATATTATCGATGCTATCTTATATGGATTTATATCCTCAATTAAATTATAAATTAAAAATAATATAAAAAAACTAATAAAAAATAAAAAGTGAAGAATTATGGACAGACAATTATTATCTAAGATTTTAACTCAAATGAAGAATCATTTGAAAGATGGAAAAGAAATCGGTGATATGAAGTTAGGAGCTTTATTAGCCCTAGGTCATCAATTAGAGGCAATTTTTTATTATTTAGGTCATGAACTTGGCACAATTCTTAATGTGGGCTCTGTAAGCGACGTTAAGCAAATTCCTGAGGCATTAGCAAAAGTTCTTACCGATTATAATATCGGAGCGGTCAACATAACCGAGAGTTCTGAAGAAATTATACAATTGGAATTAAGAAAACATTCCTCAATTAAGGATTTAATAGGTACTGGAATAAAATCCTCAGGAAATTTCTGTTCTTTTGAAGCAGGACTTTTAGCAGGAATTGTAGAAAAAATGAGCAGTATACATTGTTTTGCCCAAGAAATAAGCTGTGCACTTCAATCAGAAAAAGAATTATGTGAATTTATGATAGTATTTCAAAAGGACTAACTTTTTTTTATCTTAATTATTTTTTAATCGAACTTTAATAATATAATTAATTCTACATTACTAATAAGAATAAACAAGGTCGTTCATAATATCCTTCATCGATGAGAATTTCCAATTTCGTGAACATATTAAAGAGTGCCATATTTGTAAGCAGAGTTTTTTAGATTTTGATTTTAAGCAATGTAAAAAATGTTCTAAAGCCCAATGTATAAATTGTACGATTATGGCGGGAAAATTTGGGAACATATGTATTGAATGCTTCAGAAAACTACCAAAACTTGAGAAAGAACAGATAGGTAGAGAAGCAGCAAAATTAAAATTTTGGGCTAAGAGTGGATATTATATATTCATATTTTTCTTAATTATTGTAGTACTTTCTTTCAGTTTATCATTTTTGAACATAATGTTATTTTTTTTAGGTATAGTATTTGTTGTGATTGATTTTATTTACGGATATTTATTATATAACTATTTATCTCAAGTAAATAAAAGATAACAATAAATATAATAAAAAAATTACAATTAGTAGTAAGGGTAGAAAAGAAAAGAAATTATTATTAAGGATTAATATAATGAATTATTAAGATAAGTATAAGTTTTTAGGGTTTGAAAATTATGTCTGGTAGAAGATACGTAATCAAGATAGTTTTGTTAGGAGATGCCGCAGTAGGTAAGACCTCTCTCGTCTACAGATTTATTGAGGATAATTTCAGAGAAAACTATAAAAGCACTCTTGGAGTAAATCTATTAAAAAAGGACATGGATTTGGGAGACCTTGGTGATGCATCAGCTCAAATCTGGGATTTAGGTGGGCAAGAATCATTCAAATCGCTTAGAAAGTTATATTTAGAAGGGGCAAATGGTGGTTTAGTTATTTTCGATGTATCTAAAAGGGCGACTTTTGATAAACTTGACGATTGGATAGGAAGTTTCAAGGAATCCCGGGGAGAACAGCCTTTATTACTTATAGGAAATAAAATAGATTTAAAAGATAGGAAGGTAAAAGAAAAAGAAGCGAAGAAATATGCAAGTGCGAATAACATGGAATTACTTATGACCTCTGCCAAAACAGGAGATAATGTAGAGACAGCGTTCATTGAATTATCAAAAAAAATTGTGAAGAAAATAGCAAATGAATGATTGTAGGTCTCGATTTGCGCAGAAATGTCCAGATTTTAAGCAATGAAAAATACTTATTCTAAATTATAACCCATATAACTTATTATATTATTCTGAATTTGGGGTTTTAAGGCTTATTCATTTTTAAAACATTTAAATATGAGTACGTATTTAAATAAAAATATAAAAAATTTCACCTTACAAATTTTTAAATCTTATTATAATAAATTTCAAATTCATAATTCCTCCCAAGATGTAAAATGTCAAAAGACGAAAAAGATAAAGTTGATAATGATGATAAAGCTGAAGATGTTGATAATGAAGAATACAATTATGAAAATGAATTAGATTATAAAATCGAGAACGTCGTCGCTACAGTTGTTGTAGAGATAGTTGAAAAAATTGATCTTAATCAGATTGCAAGAAAACATCCTGATGTTGAATATAATCCTGAAAGATTCCCTAGATTAGTTATGAGGGTTCTAAAACCTAAGGCGACAATTTTAATTTTTTCAACGGGAAAAATGGTAGTAACAGGTCTACGGAAAGCTGAGGAAGCGCCAAAGGTTGTGGAAAAAATGATTAAAAACATCAAGAAAGCTGGAATTAAAGTATCTAATCCTGTAATTACAGTCCAAAATATTGTGGCAAGTGGCGATCTACATACAAATATAGATTTAAACATGGCGGCCATTGTTATGGAATTTGCCATGTATGAACCTGAAGTATTTCCCGGGCTTATCTACAGGATGCCAGATCCCAAGACGGTCTTTTTAATTTTCAGTACAGGGCGTATAGTATGTACGGGTGCGAAACGAAAAGAGATTGTTAGAGAAGCAGTATTAAAATTAAATCGTGAAGTTAGGGAACTTGGAATAGCAAAAAAGAATATTGGAGAATCTGAATATCAAGATATTACTTTTATCTGAATATCAAGATATTTTTCTTTTAATTTAATAAACATCTGCTTGAAATTCTTTTTTAGAACTAATTGCATAAATTGAATTAAGATATTCATCATAAAGCGCATTTAATAAATTCGATTCTCTCGCTTTATTATATGCTAAGAGGAATAAGCTATTTAACGATTTATAGTTATTAGTAAAATAAATATCTTCTTGAACTCCTAAGAGATCGCTATTTTGATCTAAGAAATTACATAAAATATATCTATTTTCACTTCTTAAATTCATCTTATTTAATGCTCCAAACATTCGTAAAATTAGAGGTCCCTGAAATTTGATTTGATCATGATTGAGAGAGCGAAAAATTTGAAGATATTTATTTCTTTTTAGCGAAATACTCATAAATAAATAGTCTTCTGGACCCTTATTGAATGGAAGTATTATTTAAATGTCTTTATGGTGTTATATAGAGAATATTGAGGTATTATCATTTTTTAAGAGGTTAAAATGCATAATCAAACCCTTTATATTTATTTGAAGGTTCTTTGTATTCAAATTCTACATTTTCAACTTGAGCATATTTAGGACCTTTTTTTGAAAATGCCAGTAATTCTTTTAATATATCTTCTGGACCTTCAGCTTCAATATAAACGGAACCGTCGGGCATATTTTTAACAATGCCAGCTAGCCCTAATTTCCTAGCCACTTTCCGTGTAGTATATCTGAAAAAAACACCTTGAACGAGCCCAAATACATGTATAATAATGCGCTTCATCCTATATTGAACTTAATTTTTTCATTATATTTGTATTTTCATCTAGGATTTCTTTCGTTATTCCGGGATAGATATCTAAGGCAAAGATTTCTTTTGCTACCTTTTCTACAACAGGTAAATTAATCTGTGAATAATCAATTTCCTTTTCATAAAAAGAACAAGACCAGGGACATCCTTTAGGATATGCGACCTTTTTCTGAAAGAGTTCCGTTTCATACAGAGGCTTGGGATAGAGTATTTTGCTTTTTGGAAATTTTTCAATAAATTGTGGTTTATCAAGACCTATAATCTCAGGGTGAATTCTTCCAATCCAATAGTTAAAAGCAGGTTCACAATAGTCTGGGACATAAGGAGAATCAATACCTTCAAGTTCATTTACGGCATCTGTTAAGTATTTAGCATTTTCATTTCTAATTCTTATATATCCCTCCAATTTTTTTAATTGGACTCTTCCTATTGCCCCTTGAATTTCAGTCATTCTATAATTCCACCCTAAGCGATTATAAACGTACCAAGAAGGCTCGCCATGGTGTCTCAATAATCGGCATTGTTCAGCAATATTATCATCGTTTGTAGTGATCAACCCTCCTTCTCCAGTAGTCATATTTTTTGAAGGATAAAAACTAAAAGTTCCTATATCTCCAATTGAACCAACTTTTTTACCCTTATATTTTGCTCCATGAGATTGACATGCGTCTTCAATGATATGTAAATTTCTATTTTCAGCAATTTCTAATAAAGGATCCATATTAGCAGAAATACCTGCTAAGTGAACAGGAATTATAGCTTTAGTTTTATCTGTTATCTTCTCTTTCACAGAGTTGGGATCTAGATTATATGTCTTATTATCAATATCGGCAAATATAGGAATAGCATTATTATGTAATACTGAACTTGCAGTAGCTATAAAAGTAAAAGGAGACACTATTACTTCATCACCAGGTCCTATATCTAATGAAGCCACAGCAATATGAAGAGCCGCAGTTCCAGAATTAACACCTATAGCATGTTTTACACCAATATAATCGGCAAATTCTTTTTCAAAAGATTCAACAAACTTTCCAGCTAATAGAGTTAACATTCCAGATTCCATAACCTTCATTACTTCTTCCATTTCTTCTTTCTTAATATCCATTTTTAGTCTCACAGTTTCTAAATGATTATATAAAATTTAAAACAAGTAGTTTTAATTATTTAAGGTATTGAAGTCTTAAGAATATTTTAGAAAGTAGTTTTTGGATTTAGGATTATATGCTATTGCATTATTTTTTATTAATGTATGAATTACTTTTTCTAACCAATTTTTACTAGTATTCACAAGTTTTCTAATTTCATTGAAGTTAAGAGAATCATTCTTAACTAATAATATTAGAACTTTACCTGATACCCCGAAAAAGTTTAAATCAGCAAGTTTTGCAAGTCTTCTTTCGTAGTCGTATTCAAGCATTTTCAATTGAGCAACCTCATTGCTGAGTTTCGCAATTACTTCATCTCTAGTACGGAAAACATCTATATTTAAGACTCTTTTTAAATGTTTTAATAATTCCTTATCACTTAGGCCTTTCTCAAGTTCTTTATTAAATTCTTCTACTGATTCCATATAGTCTGAACTATCAGCATACTTATCTAAAACCAAAACAATGATAATCTCTTTATTTTCGTTATAAAATGAGATAGAATTCCAATTTTTTTCTTTTATAGTAATAAAAGATTCAATAAAATTATGAGAAATTTGAATTTGCTGTACGACATTTAAAGGTATGTCTACATCTTCGGGATACTGTAAATTTATGATTCCTCCCTCTATTTCGTCCCATTTAATTAAAAACATACCTAAAGGAATGATAAGTCACCGATAAAAATTAAATCTTCATAGGAAAATAAAGTTTTCCTATTAATAAATATAGTTAATTAAGCGTTTATAATATCTGATGAAAAAATAACTTTCTGCGATTTCCTTATAATAGAAAAATTTACATAAAAAATAAATACATTAATGTTGATTTTAAGACTAGTTGTGAGTTTCCAAAAATAACACAAAATCCTTTATAAATGAATGAAGAAAAAGTGGATGCAATTTTCAAAATAATAGAAAATTTTTCAAAAATAATGCAAAATTGTTTATAAAGACGATTAATGAAATTTTTTTTAAAAAATTTCAAAATAATACAAAACTTCATCTATCAAACTAATAACAATAATTTGAAATTTATTAAATGGACTAAAAATGATATAAGTCACTCACGGAGAGTTTCTAAAATTTGGTTTTTTGCGTGTTCTTCGAAATTTCTTTTAAAACTATCCTGCTTTCTAATATAAACATTAACCTTTATACTCTTTTGGTTAAAGATTTTTCCAAAAAATGTCTTCTTACTCTCAAAAAACCGTTCTTCCTTACCAAATTTATCAGTAATAATGATTGTATCTAAATTCTGTTCTTTAATTTCTTCTAATTCTGTAAAATCAAAACCAAAAGAGGAATAATTAGCGTGCTCATACTTTGTAAAAAGATTTTTTGGGATATTTAGTCTTATATTTGGCTCTTCAAAATCTGGTATTGATTCTAGATCAGCAATTAAATTACCGATTTTTTCCACTCTCAAATTCAAACCAGTAGTAGTTAAATTCGAAACCCTATTTTCATAGAATATCTCATCATTCTTTCTCCGTAATAATATGGTGTCTAGATCATATAAAACATTTTTTAAATGAGGCGTAGGGTTGTCATTCTTTTTTAGAACTTTATACATTTTGTATAATTTTTGATATAAAAATGCTTCATTAAACTCGAGTATATCCCACGCTGTCTCCATTTCCTTGATTTTATCAATTAAATCTGTTTCATTTAGAATAAAATTAGGCATTAAACATTTAGTAAAATTTAAAAAAAGTCTCTTCAAGACGAAATCAAAGTAGGTAACAATTTCAT
>Ga0114925_10001937_pt1 | contig 10399 bp, 7 predicted proteins | sample SumtaG_2_FD_87287 | JGI IMG/M metagenome (GOLD analysis project Ga0114925, IMG submission 87287) | Deep subsurface microbial communities from Indian Ocean to uncover new lineages of life (NeLLi) - Sumatra_00607 metaG | ecosystem: Environmental > Aquatic > Marine > Oceanic > Sediment | place...
TCCCGCGCTGGGAAGAGCATAGTGAGAGGTTCGGTCAGGACGCCGCCAGGTGGGTGGAGCTGGGCCTGCTGGATTTCGTTGCGCCGATGAACTATACCGCAGATCGGCTGGATTTCGCCACGTGGCTGCTGACCCAGCGCAAGGCAGTCAGCGGCCGCGTTCCGCTGGTGGTAGGTATGGGGCCGTTCAGCGATGCCTGCCAGTTTGACGGCCCCGAGCAACTCGCCGAGCAGATTCAGATCGCCCGCAGCTTCGGCGCTGGCGGGTTCATTATCTTCAAATACACGGACCAGTTCGCGCAGGAATATCTGCCCTACTTGGCCGAAGAGGCCACGGCTATCTCGGCAAGCCCTTGAGTTGGCTGCTGCGCTCGCGAACGACAGGCGGCTCCACTACCTGACCGCCAGCTTGCTTGAATTCGGCCACAACCTTTGCCCCCGGGCCATCTTTCCAGAACTCCTTGCGCTTGAAAGCCCCGGGGAAGTAGTCAATGTCGAGAACGAGAGTATCCACGCGCCGCTTGCCGTCTACCCCCAGCAAAGCCTCGCGCAGAAACTGCGCGGGCCACGGCAGCTTAGTATCTATTACCACGGTGCCCGACCCAAATTTCTTCCGACACTCCTGCCCCGTCTCCCTGCTCCAGGTGAAGACGACTGTCTCTGTCCCTGCCGGCATCTTGGGCGGACCCCACTCAAAGGGCTGCGTAGCACCAAGCGACGCCTCAACGCCAGACGAAGGCGTGAAGGCGATCTCTTTCTTCTCTCCCGGTTGGAGTGCGGTCAACTGATTGCCCGTGGTGACAGCAAGCGGACGAGCAGCCAGCAGCACCTCCGCGTCGGTATCATCCTCGCGGGTGACGGTGGCCTCATCTCCCTCGACATCCAGCCGCAGGCGCGCCTCGCCCACTGGCAGATTGCTGATGGTCATTTTATGCCAGGCCTGCGGCATCTGCGGTCGCAGGAAAACGCGCCCGCTGGCTGCATCTACCTCCATGCCGGTCAGATAATGCAGAATCGCTTCCGCGTTTATTCCGCCCTCCCACGGCCGGATGCGATGCTGGCCCCATATCTCGTCGCTGGGACGATTGTCAGCCTCATTCATCTCGGCGAAGCCGCCGGACTTCTCAGCCGCCTGCAACACTCCTTGCAATGCCACCTCGGCGGCCGGATGACCAACTGAAGCCAACGCATAGAGCCCGTAGCCCGGTATCATTGTCACATACGGCTCGAACTCTGGCGTTGTTTTCGGGGTAGCGTCGGGCTGCCACAGATATTTCAGGGAGTTGAGCACATTACGCCGCTGTCGCTCGGTGGGATGGGCATAGCCAATCCACAGTGGGCGTAGATTGATCGGGGCAAACGGGCTGGGCTGGACTTGGTCAGACAGGTCGGACATCGCCGGAGCATAGTAGCCCCGGTCCTCCTGCCAGTAGTATCTTTCTGTTGCCTGTCTGACTTTCTCGGCACGACGCCGATAATCCGGAGCCTCATCAGCCTTGCCCAGCTCATCAGCCATTTCGGCGAGCGCTTCAGCCGCCGCAACATACTCAAACGCCGAATCGGCCGAGCGCGTTTCCAGGTTTACGTACAGCTCGACCTCCCGGCCAGCATCAGAGTACTCATATCCGGGGAAGCGATATGTCTCATCACCATGGAACGGCAGCAGGCCGCGCTCGTCAACGACTTGCCCCAACAAGCAACGGCGCAGCATCGGCCAGTGCTTGCGGATAAGCTCCAGGTCGCCGCTTTGCCGGTAGTACCAGTAGTGCTGCAGGATCACGAAGCTGGAGCTTTCCGCAGGTTCGACGGGAACCTGCGACCAGTCAACGTCAGGGACTTGTTCTACATCCAGGTCCAACGGCAGATTGTTACCAATATTGCCCTTCGTCGCACAGCCCCGGAAATGATATTCCAGGTGCCGGCGCACCGATTCAAAATCGCCGGCCGCACTCAAGTAGCGCACCGGCCCGTTACTGTCACGAATCCAGGTATACGTGTATCCGTCCATCGGCGAGTATCCGCCGGCCTTGGCCTGTTGCACTGCGCACAGATATTTGGAAATAGTCAGCAGCTCGCCGACCTCGGGCTGATCAGGAGTCTCAACAGTTACTGTGCGCTCATGCCACTCCTGCCAGTAGCGATGAGCATCATCAAGCAAGCCAAAACCACGGTGTTCGATATCAGCAGCTAGCTCCTCTGCATGGTCTGCATTGGTAGCGACAACCGCGTAAGCCAGCTTGGCGAAGCTCTCGCCTGGTTGCAGCGTCCCTAACTCGCAGATTAGCACGGGCATCTGCTCGCTCATAGGTTCCGGGCTATTCTTACTGTCAAGGTTTTCGGGGAGGGGAATATCCGGCTTGCCGGTCTGGACGCGAACTCGCGCCCCAACGAATCCTGCATGCATGATACGCTTGCCCCGCTGTATTCTCAGCCCGCCCTCGACCTTCTCACCACCTGGCGCGCCGAAGGCCAGAGCAACTGCCACATTGTGCCGCGCCTGCCGGCCACCATTGCCGACAATCATAACTCGACAAATCGCGGGCAGATAGGGAGGGGCAAAGTCATAAGTCTGCAACCACAACCCACTGGCAGCCCATGACTGCGTTTTGACCACGCCGCCGGGGCTGATCCATTCTATACGCTGAGTCTTCCAAGCAACGATCTCATCGCCGACATAAAGCAGGGGGATGATGTTGCCCAGAAAGCTGTCCTTCTGATAAGTGGGCCCTACCACATTCTCGAGTGTACCCAGCGGATAAGTGACCCCTTCGTAGGCAAACACTTGGCCATTGCCGATAGGAAAGACAGCCAGGTCCGAGTAGCCGGGCCAGCGCTCGCCGGTCAGGTCTACTTCCTGCTGCCAGTGTTCGAAGTATTCAGTCAGCCACGGACGCGTGCCGGTCAGTTTCGCTTCGGTCAGTGCGCACTGCTGACGGTTATACCTGGCCGGACCACAGCCCGCAGCTAATATAGCTACTGCGGCTATCACTGCCAGGAGCGCGTCTTTGCTCGTAGGATTGGTGCACATCTTTGAGCTTCGTCTCCCCGCCAATGACTACTGGCGGCGCTTCACCTGCGCGTGGTAGCAACCATCTAATCCCGGGCCTCACGCGGCACAACCAGCAGCGCGTTAGAAACGGCCCGCAGGCGATCGTCGCGGGGGTGGTTGATCACCTGGTCGCCCTGAACGACGGTAGTGGAGCCCCCGCCATCAAGATTCATAGCATCCCGTGCTCCCAGTTTGACCAGGATCTGAGCAAGCTCAGTGAGCGTCACGCCACGGCCCGGCTCATCAGGGGGTGTCTCAACTGCCACAAGCATAAGCAGGCCGTCCCGGGTGATGGCGACCGCCGAGCGTGAGGTGGCCCCGCCGCTCACATCCCTGCCGAATACCTCTGGTGCGGCTGTGACATGAGGGCGGCCATCCTTGACAAGGCGCGGACCCCCGCCGAGGGCATAGGCGAGCTTCTTCCACTCGGGATTAGTCTGCAGTCGCGTCCAGACTCCCTCACCCTCGTGGACCTTCTCAAGAAGCGAAGCATATCGGCCCGATCCCGAGATCACATATCCTCCAGGAGGAATCTCCACCGGCTGGGCCTGGGTGCGCTTGGCCACAACTACTGCCTCGCCCGAGACTACCAGGCGCGTACATTGGGCACAGGGCGAGAGGACCTCGCCCCACCGTGGCGTATACATCACCAGTTGGTACGACTCATCATGCCCCCGGTTTATTCCGTCCAACTCCAGATAGCCGTGGTCTCCAAAATAGAGTCGCCCCTCAAATGACACACGGTCCATAAGCAGTTCGCCGTCGGTAGTTATGCCCAGGGCAGTGCGATGCAGGATGGGATGCTTGACCCACTCGTCATTGATAATCAGCAGGCCCAGCGGCGGTCCCTGCTGCGCAAAGAAACCTCCCTTCAGAGCAGCAACGGCTCCATGCTGCCGGGCAATGTGCAACACCGACCGGCGGGAATGCACCGTCTGTCCGGCTATTGCCGGGCGGATCTCGAGGCCTTCTCGGCCCGGGTCAACCTTGAGTACATACACATCAAGTGGCCCCCGTGGCGTAGAAAAATTGCGCGGTTGCCAGCGGCCTGCACTCGGCTTCACTGGCGGTAGCGGCTTTATTGGAACGGGTTCAGGCGGGGGCTTGCTTAGATCAATCACAATTCGTGGCGGATCTGGTAGAGCAAAGCTGTTCAACTCATGCCAGCCGGCCGCCGCGACGACCAGCCGGGTAAATCCGTCTGGTGTTGTTGACTGGGCGATGCGTGAGACAAGCGGATTATCAAAGGTCAGCAGCCGCAGCCGGCCCCCCTCGGCACGCGTGGAAGCGGGTCGGGGAACCTCAATGATGACCCCGTCACCGCCAGTTGACCACCTATAGCCGGTAGGATGACTAAGGTCAATCACCACCCGAGTCCTATCGGGATGCTCACCCAAGCGGACACGCTCAACCTCTGCCCCGGGCAGATTCAGCTTTACCGTAGGCTTGCTGTCTTGCCCCGGAGTAACAGCAAAGTCTATATCAAAGGCGCGAGCCAGCGGTTCCAGTGCAATTAGCAGTTCACCGTCGGCCCGCTGCGGAGCAGGCCCTTCGAAAGCAGTCTCGCCCACCTGATATCGGCTCTGTCCCACCGTGACCCGCAGCGAGTCGTCGTAGGCACTCAGCCGATAGCAACCCGGTGATTCGAGCTGTTCTACAGCAATTCCCAGATTTCGGCGAATGAATGCAGTCGGCAGATGGACAGTCTTCCCATCCCATCGCGCCGGGGGCATGCACGAGAGCTGCCGTGAATTGATGGTGATTGAAGTAATTGCTGAAGAGGCCACGTCAGCGCAGACATCAGCGGACGCGCTGAGGCTGATGAGAGATAGGATAACAGCAGTGAAGAAGTACGGCTTGTGAGAATAGCTATTCATTCGCTGGTTCAATGTCAACTGTGAAGTTGGTTGCAAGAAAGATCCTAATCTTGCTCACGGCAGTAGCGCAGATACTCCAGAGCCACGACCGTCGCCGAGACGTTACAATACGTGGCAATACGATCAATGATGCGATTGACCTGCTGGTCGTGCAGCTCTTCGTCACCGGGAGCTTCTTCGCGAGCCGCCTGCTCGACCTCGTACGTCTTGGCAAGTGCCTTCGCCATCAGTCGCGCCAGGTCGGTGCCCCTGGCTCGCGCCCGGCTGCCGATGAAGACTTCCACGACATCTTCTAGTCCCTGGCGCCACACCTCGCGTGCGTCCTTTTGGACTGTCCTGGTGCGCGCCTGTGCCACTGCCTTTTCCTCGCCAGCAGCTTCGCGCTTCTTGGTCCGCTCCCAGCTTGCCATGGTCGTGCCGGAAATGACTCGGATATCCAAGCGGCGGCCAGCAACCTGCTCCAGCAGGTCCTGGAGCTGCGCCTTATTCTGGCCGGTCCCGACATAGCTGGCATGCTGCATATCAGCCGGTTCCAGGCCCACAATCACTGTATCCGCGTCCACTACCAGAGGGGTGACCGCCCCCACCGCGTCCCATAGTCGTGGATTCAGATCGCCCTTGTGGAGTAACTGCGTCATTTCTTCCCACAATTGCTGCGCGTCTAGGTCTTCTACCATTGGCTCAACCTCCCGGCTCCAGTCACGCCCGCTCCCCCCGACATTGACAGAGCTGACTGACTTTTGTACTATCGCATTGCTATCGCTGCTTATTCACCGGATTATAACACAAGGATAGGGCGGTGTAAACGCCGGGAGCCGATATATGCTTGCTTTAGGGAAACAGAATCGTACCACAATTGTGGCAACAGTGGGCCCAGCCTCGTGCAGCGAAGCGACGCTACGCAGCATCTTTGAAGAGGGCGCCGACGCTGTGCGCCTGAACTTCTCACACGGCAGCCACAGCGATCACCACAGCTACATCCGCACGGTGCGCTCGGTTGCCGCTCAGTGCCAGGCGCACATTGCCATCATCGCCGACCTGCAAGGGCCGAAGATCCGCACTGGCCCGCTGGCGGGCGGCGAGGCGGTGGAGTTGATCAACGGTCAGGAGCTGGTGATCACCACAGAGCATATCCCCGGCACCAGCCAGCGCATCAGCACTACCTATGGGGCACTGCCCTCTGATGTAGATAAGGGCGACCGGATTTTTCTAGATGATGGCGCCCTGGAACTGCAAGTTACACAGACCACGGACACGGAAGTGTGTTGCCAGATTGTCCTCGGCGGCACTCTGGGCGAACACAAGGGGATAAACCTGCCGGGCGTGAGCATCAGTGCTCCCGCGCTGACCGAAAAAGACCATGCGGACCTGCGCTTCGCCCTCGCAAATGAAGTTGACTACGTGGCGCTGAGCTTCGTGCGCAGCGCTCAGGACATCCACGACCTGAAAGCGCTTATCAGCGAAGCAGACGCCGAGGTGCCCGTCATCGCTAAGCTGGAAAAACCAGAGGCAATAACTGAACTGGAAGAGATAGTGACCATTGCTGACGCCATTATGGTCGCCCGCGGCGACCTGGGTGTGGAGCTGCCGCCCGAGGAGGTGCCCATACTCCAGAAGCAGATAATCAACCTCTGCTCACGGATGCGCAAGCCGGTTATCACGGCGACCCAGATGCTCGACTCAATGCGCACAAACCCTCGTCCCACCCGCGCGGAAACCTCGGACGTAGCCAATGCCATCCTCGATGGCACCGACGCAGTGATGCTTTCAGGCGAGACCGCCATCGGTAGCTATCCGGTCGAATCGGTTGCAATGATGCGCCGGATTGCCGCCTTTGCTGAACAGCAGCAGCTTTCGGGGCAACACCTGCGCACCGAAACCGCCGCAATCTCTGAATCTGTAGATTTCGCCGATGCTCTCAGCAGAGGAGCAGCTCGCATCGCCGAGCGTGTCAAAGCCGAAGCCATAATCGCATTTACCCAATCTGGCTCTACTGCCCGCCTGGCCTCCAAGTGCCGTCCGCGCTGCCCCATTATCGCCGCCACTCCCCTGCAGTCAACTGCCCGCCGCTGTGCCCTGTACTGGGGCGTGCAATCCATAATAATCGAGCCAGCGGACAACACCGATGAGTTGATGGTGGGAGTTGAGCAGCGGATGCGAGAGCTGGGGATAGTCGAGTCCGGCGACGTGATGATTATCACAGCGGGCAGCCCCATCGGCGCACCCGGCACCACCAATATGATGAAGCTTCAGGTAGTCAGCTAGGAATCTCGCTATGCAATGGCGCTGGCTGTCACAGGAAATCCCCTATACCGGTCGCGAGTTGCGTTCGGGGTGGATCGCCGATACCGCAGCGATAGAGGGCGACGCCCTGGTGACCTTTGTCGGGCCGTGCGAAGTGCCGCTGGAGCATATGGTGGATATGGAGGATGTCCGCCGGGGCGTGCCCATCAAGGCCGCCCGGATGCTGCACTTCTTAGTGGAACACTTTGACACTGACCTTGCTCGCACCGTGCTGCGTCAGCGTCTGCTGGTTTGCCGGGCCGCCGAGATACTCAACCAGACCAGCATGCGCCAGATACACCGCGACGGTGACGATCTGTTTGTAGGTGAGCGGAAGCTCTCGGTATCTATTGCCACCGCGTCACCGGTTTCCACCCTGATTCACCTGGGCCTGAATATTGACCCAGGCGGCGCACCCGTACCAGCGATTGGTCTGGACGAACTGAGCATATCTGCGCCAGAGATAGCCAAGCAGATTATGGCCGCCTATATCGAGGAGATGCAGTCCTGCCAGACCGCACACAATAAGGTCCGCCGCGTACCGTAACTGAGGCAGTGTGCCTGGCTCAGCATAAGCTTGTACCTCTCAGAGGGACATCGTGAAGATTAGGAGCTGCATGGCTGGGGCAATCAACCTGTCGAGAGGGGATTCAGGATGAGCCTGAATTGGAAGGAAGCTAGAGACCTGGTCGCGGACTTGCGTGAGCAGGCGGCTAGTAGTGACGAAATACGCGCCACCTTGCGCCAGGCGGGGTGTTCGAAGATCAAGATAGCGAAACTAGTGCCCACGCGCCGTGGATGCGTTTCACCGACGGCGGCGTTTATGGGTGTCCTACTGGTTTTGGCTCCACTATCGTTACTCAACTTATTCTGGACGATGGTCGAGCACATATCTATGCCCAATTGGTTGTTTTTGGCATTGATAGCCGGGATTCCATTTCTTGCTGCAGTACTATCCGCTGGTCTAATTGCTCGCGGCGGCAAATTTGCCACAGTGGGCGCGTTCTTTGTTGTAGGTGCTGCAATCGCGGCAATGCTGTTTGCAGGGCCGCCTGTTAATGAGTACTTCGAGCGTATGTTAGAGCCAAGAATTGCGGAAATGCGGTGCCTCGGTAATGTCAAGCAGCTCACATTGGCACTTCTTTCGTACAGCGAGGATCACGGAGGCGCGCTGCCGGCGGCCATTGGTTGGAGAGAAGAGGTAGCGCCTTATATTGGAGAGGACGCTGACTATCTACCAAAGTGCCCGGTTACCGGCGAAGCGTATACGTATAACAGCGGGTTGTCGGGAAAGTCAGTGAAAGAGTTTGCCAATCGCGCTGATGTGCCCCTGGTCTGGGAGGAACAGAGTGGCAACAAACAAGCGCCTCACGATAGTGGCTTCAGTGTGGGGTTCTTGGACGGGCATGCTGAGCAACTCGATGAGGCTGAATTCATTCAATTGATGGATGGGTGGCAACCGTAAGTCTGCGGCGCGAGGCTCAATTTTTGACACGGTAGACAACGGCGATGTGCCAGCCTACCCGCTAACAACTGGACGACCGAACAATTGCCTGAAACTCCGGAACTGCAACTCACTGCTCCGATTTGCGAGGTTTTCACCTCCGCCCAGGGCGAAGGGCTGCTGATGGGAGTGCACCAGCTATTCGTGCGCTTGCGCGGGTGCAATCTGCACTGCTGCTACTGCGACACCCCGCAGGCGCGCACTACCGACGGCCCCTGCAATATCGAAGATGATCCGGGCAGCAGCCGTTTTAGCCGGCGAGATAATCCCATATCAGTGGGCCAACTGTTGAACATCATTGACAGCCAAATTCAGGCCGACGGCGGTACTCACCACTCCATCGCGCTGACCGGCGGTGAGCCGCTGCTGTATCCGGAGTACCTTTATGCGCTGGCCTCGGCCTTACAGCAGCGCGACCAGCGGATATACCTGGAGACAGCCGGCCACCTGCCCGAGGCGCTGGAGAAGGTGCTTCCGGCCGTTGACTACATAGCTATGGACTGGAAGCTGCCCTCCACGTTGGACAAACCGCTGGATACCTCCCAGCAAACACGGTTTCTGCACCTGGCGCAGCAGCGGGAGTGCTTCATTAAGATGCCGGTAACTGGTAACATCAGTGAAGAGGAAGTCCGCCAGGCGCTGCGTACCATCAGCGAAGTGACTAGGGCAGTGCCGCTGGTGCTCCAGCCGGTCACGTCCGGAGTGGGTGGCTGCCGGCCACCTGACGCTCAAACACTGCTGCAGTGGCAGGCGGCGGCCCGCAAATTTGCTGATGATGTACGCATTATCCCGCAATGCCACCCCCTCATCGGAATGCGGTAGGCAGGAAGTGCTTATGTCTGAAGTGGGAATGACCACGACAATCCCTGTTGAGGTGATTCTGGCCGCCGGACAGACGCCGGTGGACCTGAATAATATCTTCATCACTGACCCGGACCCCGAAGCGCTGGTCCGGCAGGCCGAACGCGCCGGCTATCCGCGCAATACCTGCGGCTGGATCAAGGGCCTCTACGCCACGGCCTTGCGCATGGGCATTGAGCGCGTGGTCGCCGTCACGCAGGGCGACTGCGCCCAGACCCATGCTCTGATGGAGACGCTGCAGGCCGCCGGAGTTGAAATAATCCCCTTTGCCTATCCGTATGATCGCGACCCGGTCCTGCTTGAGCAGCAACTGCGCCGGTTTATGGAGCACTTCGGCGTCGAGTGGCCCGAGTGCGAAGAGGTTCGCCAGCAACTGGCGCCGACCCGCCGCCTGATAGCCAAAATAGATGAGTTAACCTGGCAGGAGGGAAAGGTGAGTGGCGCGGAGAACCATTACTGGCAGGTGTGCTGTTCCGACTTCAATCGTGACGTCGCGACCTTTCACGCCGAGGCCGAGCAGTTCCACCAGCAAGCGCGCAAGCGGCCCAATAAGAAGCCGGCGCTGCGGCTCGGGTATATGGGTGTCCCGCCCATCATTACTAACCTGTACGAGTTCATTGAAAGCCTGGGTGGTCAGGTCCTGTACAACGAGGTCCAGCGCCAGTTCACTATGATCGAGGGACTCGAAGCTGACCTGCTGGGGCAGTACCGGAGTTATACCTATCCTTATGATGTCTTTGGGCGCATTGAAGATGTCAGTCGGCAGATTACCCGGCGAGAATTAGACGGCATAGTTCACTATACTCAGACCTTCTGCTTTCGGGAA
>Ga0114925_10001938_pt1 | contig 10397 bp, 10 predicted proteins | sample SumtaG_2_FD_87287 | JGI IMG/M metagenome (GOLD analysis project Ga0114925, IMG submission 87287) | Deep subsurface microbial communities from Indian Ocean to uncover new lineages of life (NeLLi) - Sumatra_00607 metaG | ecosystem: Environmental > Aquatic > Marine > Oceanic > Sediment | place...
AGTCACGCACTTTATCCCCCCAACACGTTGAGGGGTCTTCTTGCGGCGGAGTGATAAAAAAAGAAGTTAGGTTAATGGGTGCTGCTTTACGAATTTCATCAGTCAGTAGGTTGCACTTCTCTCTGAAAATTCAGCAAGTTCAAGAAGTTTATCCCATTCTTTGTCAACATGTGCTTGTATTACATCAAGGATCTCTTGTTTTCGCTCTGGTTTGAATAGATGTCGTAGCCTGCCTTGCAGTTTCAGGTAATCTTCCACATCGACTTTCGTCAGTATCGGATTGGGATAGTTAAGGACGAATTTGTGGCCCCAGTACACTTCATACAGCGGAAAGAACCTACTTTCAACCGCCAATCGAGCCACCTGAAAACTCATCTCCGTGCCAAACCTCCAACCCCTGAGACAGGGCTGAATAATATGCACAAAAGCTGGTCCTTTGACGTCTACTGCGCGTTTAACCTTTCGGACAAAGTCTAATGGATACGAACAACTCGCTGTAGCGCAATACTCCAACCCGTGAGCGGCAACGATCCTCAGAAGCGGTTTTTTAAATTCCTGTTTGCCTGGGATGGCTTCGCCAGCGGGCGATGTTGTCGTCCACGCTGCGTGCATAGTTGCACCACTTCTCTGAATACCTGTGTTCATATAGGCTTCATTATCATAACAGATATAGACAAAATCGTGGCCACGTTCTATCGCACCACTTATTGCCTGAATGCCGATATCATAAGTTCCACCATCACCACCGATGGCAATCACTTCAATATCTCGTTGTGGAATTCTTCCCTTTTTCATTAACATATCAAGTCCTGATCGTACCCCTGAAGCTGTAGCAGCAGCGTTCTCGAAAGCGCAGTGAATCCATGGAACATGCCAAGCAGCGAATGGATAGATCGTAGTGGCTACTTCCAGGCAGCACGTTGCATTCACCCACATCAGTGGTTTATCAGGGACCGCCTTTCCCACAAGACGTGCGATTGTACCTGCTGCACAACCTGTACAAAGCCGATGTCCTGATGAAACTGAGCGTTCTTCTTTTGGTAAATCTGCAAGTTTAGTTGGATAATCTGCCATACTTTTCACCTCATTCTCCTCTTATGCCGATCCATTCAACCGGCTCTTCTACCTCTCCTTTAGCCAAGTCAGCATACAGATTGTCATACATTGCTCTGAAAGTGTCAATCGTAATATCTTTGCCTCCAAGTCCGATAATGAAGTTCTTTATTAATGGGCCGCTTCTACCAACCATAGCTCCTGCCGTATCGGCATAAGCGGGTCCTGTAGATCCAAAGGAGACTGCTCTATCGCATACGCCGACTGCACCAGCATTCTTTAGTGCGGCTTGTATGTCTTTGACAGGAAATGGTCTGAAACAACGTAATTTCACTAGTCCGACCTTTTTCCCTTCCGCTCGCAGTTCATCGATAGCAGCTCTTCCGGTGCCAGTGCTTGATCCGATTGTCACAACAGCTACTTCAGCATCGTCCATTTGGTATGGTTCGACGACTGGCCAGTAGCGTCCCCATCTGTCACCAAAATCTTGAATTACTTCTTTGATCACATCAAGGGAGCGCAAGTGCGCCTCTTGCTGACCTCTTTTGATTTCCATGTAGAACTCAGGTAGCGCCAGTAATCCTTGGGCAATTGGTGCATCAACATCAAGTTTGTAAAGTGGATCACGGATAGGCAAAAAGCCATCAAGTGTTTCTTCTTCAGTGGGCTCAAGAATTTCCACTGGTTCGATCGAATGTGATAAAACGAAACCGTCTAAGCAATTTATTACAGGAAGTGAAACCTGCTTATCTTCAGCAATTCTAAAGGCTTGAATTGTAGAGTCATAGGCCTCTTGGCAATCTTCTGCGAATAATTGAATCCAACCGCTGTCTCTGGCTAGCATGGCATCACTATGATCGCAGTGAATGTTGATTGGACCTGAAAGAGCCCTATTCGCTATGGTCATCACGACAGGAAAGCGCGCTGAAGCGGTAATATAGACAATCTCGATCATAAGCGCTAATCCTTGCGAAGCCGTAGCCGTATACACGCGTGCACCCGCAGCGGATGCTCCAAAACAAGCAGACATAGCCGAATGTTCGGACTCAACACAAATATAATCACAGTCTAATTCTCCATCTGCAACAAACTCTGCAAGGCGTTCAACAATTATCGTTTGAGGAGTAATTGGGTAGGCTGCAATTACGTCAGGATTGCATAGCTTGGCTGCTTCTGCAACCGCGAAATCTCCCATCATTCCTAAGACTTTTGCTTTTGCCATTTACATCACTCCTGTTCCATTTCAATTGCTTTAAGTGGACATTCTAATGCACAAACTCCGCAGCCTTTGCAGTAATCTAAATCTATCTCCAGTTCGTTTGGTTCAACCCGTATTATAGCAGCATCAGGGCATAAAATCCAGCAAACCAAACATGCTTCTGGGTTCTGACAGATTTTCTTATCTTTGTTGCGAATTGGACGAAACGCTCTCCACGTTCCTGTCTTATAGTCTCGGGCTGTCGCTGGTCGGTCTACAATACCTCCAGGGGGAAGATCTTTCCAACCTTTCTTTCTGTATTCGTCTTGGATAGTCATGCTACTTTAACCTCCTCATAACTTCTTTTAATCGCTTCAACATTCTTCTGGCCAATGCCACCTTTGAAAATCTCTAGAAGTGCATCAATAATTGAATCAAGTTTTACTAAACCAGTGACTTTTACTAGCGCACCTAAGATCGCAGTATTTGCAATAGGACGCCCAATTGTTTCTAGCGCAATATCAGTCGCATTCACAGCACCCACTGTACCTTGTACGTTTATTTCGTTTTTTACGGTAGCTGGGTCGGATTCAGAGTTAATAACGACAATTCCACCTGCTTTAAGACCTTCTGTTACTGGAACTAGTTTGATCAATGTGGGATCAATAACTGCAACAATATCGGGAGTATAGACCGCGCTTTTTATCGTAAACTTTTCATCAGAGATCCGTGTATAGCTCTTAATTGGTGCTCCTGCTCGTTCCGGACCGAACTCTGGAAAAGCTTGTATCCATTTTCCTTCAAATAGCGCTGCATTGGCAAGTAAGCGGCTTGCAGTGACTACACCCTGTCCGCCTCTGCCGTGAAATCTTACTTCTGTTATTTTAGCCAAAATTAATCCTCCGAATACTTAATCTCATTCTCTAAGAAATTGAATAAATTGTTTTTTTGTATAGGTTGTTTACTTTTTAAGTTTTTAATATGGATTTTTTTATTCTCTCAAAAGGATAACTGACTCTTGATGTCTATGAGTTCCATTAGTCAAATAGACTATGTCACTGTCATTTTAATATTTCACGATGCTAGCAATATGATAGAAGAAAGAAATATTTTTCATAATCCCAGAAAAGGATTTTGAAGAGAAAGAAAAAATTAAGGAAGGAGGAAGAGATGTTTTGATATATGGACTGGTCATTACAGCTAAAAAAATAACGGGAAAATGTCCTGTTTACAAGGAAAACTGGAAAACAGTTATCTGCGGACCAAATATTGATTTAGAACAGTCTGATGCGGTCTGTATCCATGCACTTGGCTGTTTAGCTACATTTAGCGTAGCTTTGAGAGCTGGCATTCCCCCTTCGTCTGTAGGCTTAGCAAAAGCAGGTAAAGACGAAGTAGCATATTTTCAATGCTTAGATCCAGGTCCACCTTACACGGACGGTGGAACTGTCTTGTTTGAAGTTAAACGCTTCTCATGTGAAAAAGACGCTAGATAAAAATATTAACAGGGATTACACCCAATAATCTGTCAATCCCCGATGCAACCATAGGTAACCTAGCAGTGTTGTGCTCACAGAAATAACTAATGTCACATATCCACCAAAAGTAATGCTCCTATGAACAATTACATCAGCAATTGCGAATCCAAACGCATTTGTAATTCCGAAAACTGCCATGAGAAAACCTAAGACAACCCTTGTGATGCTTAATTTTCTACTATCTTTCAGGTTTTTCTTGCGGACAATAAGTTGAGAAGCTACAGCTAATCCGACTATGGTTGGGGAGATATATCCTATCATGATGTTCGCTGGATTAATCTGCACATTGACCGGAACGAGTACAGAGTCATAGTAAACATTCTGTACAATGAGGTCGATCTTTAATATCCGATTACCCCATTGATATGGTGAAGAAGGCAAGAAGAAGACATCTATGAAGACTACATTTATACCTGGTGTGATGAATACTTCATCTATAGTCGACTCGAAACCAACGCCGCTTATTCTAATAAGGACATTAAAACTAGAAGAAATGCCGTTATAAACATCAAGGGCGATTTTTGAGGATTCTGATTGCACCAATCTGAGGTCTTGAATATAATCAAATAGCACAGGACCAGGTCGAGGGGGATTGTCGCTTTCTGTAGAGAGAAATAGACGAAGTGGATCTTCATAAGAATCTATTGCAGTTATTCTAGCAACTTCCCAGTTTGCATCAAAACGAAGTTTCCAAAAACCACTTTGCTTGTGCAAGACGTCTTGAGTAACACTCCACTCATCTTCATCTGGTTGAATTTGTACACGTTTAGCTAACTGCCCTGTTGGGTATAGTAAGTCTACCCTCCCTTGGCTATCGACATTGAATACATTTAACGCAAAGCTTTTACCTTCAACGAAACGATGTACCTCTAGCCAGTATTCAAAAGCATCATCAGCTTCGCTAGATACCCAGAGAGCCTCAGACCAGATCTTTCCGTCTAATTCAGGGACGTTCATCGAGTAGCCAACCAATAGTTCACCTGGCGGGGTTTTTATGCTTTCAACTGTTATTTTCCATTCACCAACTTGTTTCGCAGAAACTGGAATCGTTGTGAGACCTGTCTTCCCATAGGAAATTTCTTCCTGTGTATAAAGTGATCCACTGGGTTTTTCTACTTTAATTCGTAAATTTGAGGCGGTACCTTTCCACCACTTTGTATCTATCGAAACAGTGAAGGAAGGCTGTGTATCGTTAACATAAATATAATATGTTCCAGTAATCCTTGAATTACCAGTTATCCCTGCGACAAACAAAGAGTTATCCGCGTTTGTATCAGCTTTAACTGGTGCGCACAAAGATGTTACTGACAAACAAAGGAGAAGCATTATGAAAAATGAAGAAATTTTGATCCGAATAGGCTTTTCCTCCTTTAGAGCACATCCTATCGCTAGCATCAGCTTTATGAATCTTTCGTAAGAAAGAGCGACAAGAGAAATGAGAGTTAGATATCCTGTCATACTTGAAATTTCCCATAAGAACTCACGGAGTTAAAAAATATGAACGACCTGGATGAATTAGCGACCAATCTTAGGCTTAATGAGGGTTTAACACGGAAAGAACCAATTCAAAAAATAACAGAGATTCTAGGCTCTAAATTACGGAACAATTATGTGTTAGAAGCATATGGAGAAGACTCTGCAGCAATTAATTTACGAGAACTTGGACAAAATGATGTTATATTATTCACTAATGACGCGATGCGGAGCCAATTCGTCGAAAAGCATCCGAGAGAAGCAGGATACTTCTGTGTTGTTGTGAACGTCAAGGATATCTATGCAATGGGCGGCACGCCTTTAGGATTTCTAAGTGTCATTAGTTTCAATAATGAAGATACTCTAAAGGAAATAGTATATGGCCTAAAAAAAGGTGCAGAAGTATTTAAATGCCCGCCGCTCGGAGGACATATAATCCCAGATGCGCCAGTTCCCTCGCTTGATTGTTCGACAATTGGTTCAGCGAGGAAAGATGAAGTTCTATATTCTCATGGTTCAAGACCTGGTGACGCGCTTATTGTAGCGATTGATACAGATGGAAAAGAAACGCCCTTCACTGGTTTTGATAATACTTCATTTAAAAATCCAGATATCGTTCGAAAAAACTTTGAGACTATTACGACCATCGCACACCTCAAGTTCGCAACCTCATGTAAGGATATCTCAATGCCAGGAATCATTGGAACTTTGGCGATGATGCTGGAAGTGGCAGGGAATGGCGCTATAGTAAACGTTACTAAGGTTCCAAAACCTGATTCGATCACTCTAGAAGATTGGTTAAAAGTGAATCCTGGCTTTGGTTATTTGATTACAACGCATCCAAATTTAGCACAAGAAACATTAACTGTTTTTGAAAAATATAATTTAGCAGCAGTGGTTGTTGGAGAAATAACTGAAGATAAGCGATTAGCCATAACAGATGGAAAGATTGAATCTACTGTGTTTGACTTCACAAAACATTCGATTACGGGCATTAAACCTTGGGATCGTAATTTGAACAAGGAAAAATAAAAATGGGCTCCCCGCCCCAGGTGGCTAAATAAATTAAGCCTTTGCTTCTTCTGCCTTTTTTAAACGGTCTTTGATGATATCAGAGACTTCTGTGAACCAAATAGGACAGCCCTTGAGCCAGATAGCCTTTGGATCTTCAAGGAGTTTTTTACGTTTATCAACTGTTTCTTCGTCCCAGCCTAATCTGGGGTTGCCTTTTTCATCCCAGACAGTATCGAACATTATACAGTCGCCTAGATACATGACATCTTCGCTTGGTTCGGGTAGCCGAGCGCCTACACCACAAACCAAAGTAAGGGGTGCATGTTCCTCGAAATACTTGGCCCACATTCCTCGTTTAAGGATGTTTTCTATAGCAAATTTCAACCGAGATTTACATCCTGCACAATAAGAACCTACGATAACGTTTATATTGGGATATTCTGCAATGAGTTTCATGTTAGGTCTGATCCAGCCCTCAAGGTGAAAGAGCGGTTCTCCAACGACCTCTATCTGACTGATATCTCCGACACCAACGCCGTCGTAATGACCTATGCGCACCATTTCCACATCAAACGGATCTTCCCAGCCCATCAGATAGGCAGATACAGCGTCGGTAGCAATTGGATCTGGACTTGCGATGATTGTCTTTGACTCGAATGGTAGACCAGCAATACTAGGACCAAATTCATGGACGCCAATAATACCGTCTACAATGTTCAAATTGGGCATTGCGCCAGGACCTTTGAAGATATCCACTAACTTTTGAGACAAGTTATCTGAATGCCATAGTCGTCTATATTTCCAACTGATAAAGCCATGCCAATTCTTTATTGCTACAGTAATCCCAGGTTGCACATGTGTCTTCAGTTTTGGTACATTGACGATAACATCAACCTCATTTCTCAGCTTTGAGAACTCGACTTCTTTAAGAACCTTTGCTTCGGGAATCTCTACCTTCTCCCATTCGTAAGCATCGAGATAAATGACGTCTGCTCCTTCTTTTTCGCAGGTCTCTTTCATTTTTAAGCCGCTGTACTCCCCTTCGAAGTTAAAGGCCTTCTCGCCCGGATATCCTCTAAAAGGAGCGTCTGCAACGACAATTCTGGAGGGATCGGTCTGCTCTTTTATTTCTTTGATTAATGCTGCCATGAATCTAGCATCCGTAAGAGCTGGAACTGTAGGTAATGGACGTACCATATTTGGCTTAAGCCATACGCTCTGGCCATCTTTAATGAATGCGCCAAATCCTCCTAAGGGCTCCATTACTGCCCGGATACCGGCTTGAGCCTCTTCATAATTTGGACACTTGGCTATTGATACTTTAACCATTTTTATTACCTCTCGTTTTCAATGCATGAATGTTCTATGACATAAGCATTGTCTTAACATATACGGTATCGCTACTGCAATTAAGAATATTTTCCTTATGACACCGATATTACAGGTTATGACATGCTAAGGTCGCTTAAATTCGGTCTCCCCTTATAAATTTTCTTTTAAAGAGTGATAGAATTGTTCACTATCTAAATGGGTCGATTTTTCTCTAGGAGTTTTTAAAATATCAGGAGAGTACGCCTAAAAGACTAAAAACTGAATTCGTACCGATATGCTTAGATAAGTTAAATAAAACAACTAAGTTAGGTTCTAGAGGTATTGTGACAGTTAAAACAAGAATTTTATAAGGGCTCGCTGCATCAATTAGCATAAATACTCAAATTGAGCTTACTAAGATTCGATAAATCATCGCCCTTTTGGATAGATTTTTATAATAGCTTAAGTTGCAATGAATAAAGTTTACACAAATTAAAGGAAGCAGAGAACATGGACATTAACGTAGATAAGGTGTACGAAGACGTATGTACACGAATAGTAGGAAGAAGAAAAGAAACACGGCTTATTTTAAGTTCATTAGCCGCAGATAAGGCCATACTTCTAGAAGGGGCACCAGGAACCTCAAAAACGACGATCTTGCGCACTTTAAGTGAAGTTATGGATATTCCGTTTTACTTTGTAGAAGGCAATGAAGACTTAACTGTGCCAAAGTTAATCGGACACTTCGATCCCTCCGCCGTACTGCAAACCGGTTATTTGCCTGACAATTTTCGAAAAGGTCCACTAGTCAAGGCTATGGAAGAAGGCGGCATACTTTACATAGAGGAAATCAATAGAGCGCCACCTGAGACACTGAACGTTCTGCTAGTTTCGCTAAGTGAAAAGACAATGGACATCCCACGTTACGGCAATATCAATGCAAATGCAAACTTTTCTGTGGTAGCAACTCAAAATCCTTTAGATGATATTGGCGTTTCTCGCGTAAGCAGAGGCGTACTTGACAGGTTTGTAAGCCTAAGAATGATAAATCAGCCTAAAGAAGAAGAAATTGCGATAGTTACGCACGATACACAATGTAAAGATGAATGGTTAATCGACTTAGCGGTCGAAATCGTACGGAGAAGTAGAAAACATCAAGAGTTAAAGGCAGGTGCAAGCGTAAGAGGTGCAATTGATTTAGTCCAACTAATTTTGCATGGTCCTAAAGATAATTACACCTTTGAAGATCTACTTGATGCAGCAATAGTTGCTTTACGTTTAAAAATTTGGCCGGCTCCAACAACTGATAAAACTGAGGAAGAAATCATCTACGAGATTCTCGCTTCGATATTCGAGGAACTTCAAAGCGAAATAGAGCCAGAAGAACCTGGAGAAGGCGGAGAACAACAAGAAGAAACAATTGAAGATGAAGAAGATGATTTTGAGAAGGATTTATTTCCTGAAACAAGAGAACAAGCAAACGATGACGAAGGAAGCCAAGAGGATACGAAGGAAGTAACTTTTACAACCCCCGAGGAGACAGAAGGAACTCCATATTCCCTTCCTCTTGATCGGGGAACTGAAATAGAGTCCTTAACTGACAAATTTTCTGCTGATGAGGAAGTCAGCGTATCCTTTGACGCACATCCAACCTATGCCTCACCAACTGGAGTTGCATTTCATAAACGCCAGCCCCGGGAATACATGAAACAACTGGCGAAAGTATTATCTATGCAAATTGCCATTAAACGTGCGCTTAGAGCCACTCCTTTTGGAAGACGTGAAGGTCGCTTACGACCTCATAAATTTTCTGGAGCAGTAGACGAACTAGACATCGATCGTACGATTGAAAATTTAGTGCAAGAAATTTATCCTAAAGAAGAAGATTGGGTGGTCAGGGAACGCGAAAAAACAAGCAGAGGTGCAGTTCTCCTCGTCGATTCGTCTGAGAGCATGCGTGGGGAAAAAATTGAGATTGCCACTCTAATTGCATCAGTGCTCTCTTATGCTATGAATCGCAAGAATGACTGTTTTGGTGTAATTGCGTATAATATCGATCAATACTTGCTTAAAAGTCTCAATCAACAAAAGCAAATTGACAAAGTTGTTACAGATATCGTCTCACTTCGCCATACTATGCTGACTGATATACGAGGGGCTTTGGAACTCGCCCTTTCTGAATTTGTTCGAGCAAACTCCCCAAAAAAAGTCTGCTTTTTAATTTCTGACTGCGTCTGGACACATGGTGACGATCCAAGAGATGTGGTAAAGTATTTTGATCAAGTTAATATTTTTTACATTCCTCCCGGCAGACCTTGGTTTGCCAGGCAACTTGCCAAAAATGGTAAGATTTTAGAGATCAACCATTGGCAGGATGTTGTTGTGCACATCAATGAAATGTTGTCAGCAGCCTTTTAATTAGTTCTCATTTTTCTGCACTTCGTTCTGGGAATGACCCTTCCATTCTTTGAGAAGTTGTTTAGTTTTTCGCTCTAAAGAGAGTTTTTTTGATAAGTAATCATCTGGGAGGGGGGTTAGAGGTTCAAATCTATAAGATATTTGCTGTCCAGTGTAGTCTCCTCTCTGGCGTAAAATAAGAAGAGCATAACGTTTTGCTTTATCAAAAAACTCTACATCACATTCAATTCCTTTCACTAAAATTTCATGTGCTCCATTCTCTTCATTTTCTTTTCTTACTGTAACTATAATTGTATCTCCACTGGTAACGACAAACTCTGAATCACCGATGGATTCTTTTTTTAGCGTGACGTTTTCGATTGATAAGATGTTACCTTTCTTTATCGCAAAAA
>Ga0114925_10001939_pt1 | contig 10396 bp, 11 predicted proteins | sample SumtaG_2_FD_87287 | JGI IMG/M metagenome (GOLD analysis project Ga0114925, IMG submission 87287) | Deep subsurface microbial communities from Indian Ocean to uncover new lineages of life (NeLLi) - Sumatra_00607 metaG | ecosystem: Environmental > Aquatic > Marine > Oceanic > Sediment | place...
CGCCGTGCGCCGGAGCCGACGTCTGAGCAGTTCAACCTCTTCCGCCGCTACATCGACGCGCGCCACGCCGACGGTGTCATGGCCGACATGACCGTGCTCGACTACGCCATGATGGTGGAAGACAGCGTCATCAATACCTTCGTAACGGAGTATCGCGAAAAGCCTGAAAATCCCCTGGAGAGCCATCAGGACGATTGGCCGCTTAGAGGCGTTGCTCTGTGTGACATGCTCTCGGACGGCATCTCTATGGTCTACAGCTTCTATGATCCTGTGGCCGATGCGCTTAGCCTCGGCACGTACATGATCATCGAGCATATCGAATATGCGCGCCGGCTGGGGCTCCCCTACCTTTATCTCGGATATTGGATCAACGGCTCGCGCAAGATGAGCTACAAGATGCGCTTTCAGCCCCAAGAGCATTTGGGTCCAAATGGCTGGGTGCGCCGCGACTAATCGAGCCTCATTACTTCCACAGCTCAGTGTCGAGCTTTTCGAACATGTAGGTCCACTTGGCGGTCTGCGTTTCCACCAGTACCTTCATGCGCGCCCTCAGCTCCAGCAGCAGAGCACAGTTCGGCGTCTTGGCGTCCGCACCTTCTTGACCCATCGAGGAGATATCGCTCAACAGCCGCTCTGATTGTTGGTCGAAGACAGCAATCCGCTCATCGCGCACGAAGGGGGCGGCCTCCTTCAGGAATGCGTCGTGGCTCCAGCCGCGCTTCTCCTTCAACGCGCGCAGCTTTTCTTGAAAGGCCGGCTTGTTCTTCATGTTGAGGCTGCGTAAGGCTGCGGCCGCGTTATCAACCACGGCTTCGAAATCAGCTCTTGTGCAATCATTGAGACTGGGCGCAGACGCACCGCCAGCCCACACCTCACCGGCGGTCGCAAGCGTCATCGCGACGACCACAGCGCGGTAATGTCCGGTCCCCCTCCGTCTCATGGAGCACAGTCCTAGCCTTGACCCGTTTTCCGGGCAAGCGCACGCAGTATAAAGGATGGTGAAAGATCAAAAAGCCGGGCCGAATTTGTTGGAACGCGGGAAGCCCTTGGGCGCAAGCCGCCCTGCTTGTGCGCGTACGCCCCGCCAATCCTTCAGCTCCGACCAGGAGAGCGTAAACGTGCGCCCAGCAGAATCGAGCCAGGTGAGACCCTCAGCCTTCTTGAACACCCGCACGTCCGAAAGGCCGCCGTCTTTGAAGCGCTGCAGGATCATGCCCTTGCCGCGCGACATCTCGTTGATCTGATCCAGCGCAAATACCAACAGCTTACGGTTCTCACCGATCGTCGCGACCTGGTCGCCATCAACAGGAACGCACACCTTGGCCTCATCTGGCTCCGACACGTTCAAGACTTGGCGCCCCTTGCGGGTCGAGGCAACCACCTCGTCCTCTGGAACGACGAAGCCATAGCCACCAGTAGAGGCGACCAAAAGCTTGCGGCCCGGCTCGTACGCGAAGAGGTCCACCACGTCGTGGTTCTCTTCCAGATCGATCATCAGGCGCACTGGCTCGCCGTGCCCGCGCCCGCCGGGTAGCTGGCTCGCCTCCAGTGTGAAAACCTTTCCATTGGTAGCAAACGCCAACAGCTTGTCTGTGGTCGAGGCATGAACCGCACGTTTCAAGGTGTCGCCTTGTTTGAAGTCGAGCCGGGAGGTGTCCTCCGCGTGCCCCTTCATCGCACGGACCCAGCCCTTCTCGGAAAGAACAACGGTGATGGGCTCCTTTTCGATCATCGCCTGATCGAGATCGACCTCGATCTCAGGCGCGTCCGCAAACGATGTACGTCGAGCGCCAAGCTCGGTTTTCTTTGCGTAGCACTCACGCGTCGCCTTCACCTCCTCGGCGATGCGCTCCCACTGCAGATCGTCAGACTTTAAGAGCTTCTTCAGGTCGCGGCGCTCTTTGGAGAGCCTGTCGTGCTCTGCCTTGATCTCGATCTCTTGCAGCTTGGAAAGTGATCTCAAACGCAGATTGAGGATGGCGTCGGCCTGAACCTCGGTAAGCTTGAAACGCTTTATCAGTTTCTGCTTGGGATCATCCTCGAAGCGAACAATGCGGATCACCTCATCGATATTGAGATAGGCGATCAGATAGCCATCGAGCACCTCAAGCCGGTGCTCGATTTTTTTCAGACGGAACTCGGAGCGGCGAACAAGGACGTCGATGCGGTGCTCTAGCCATTGGCGTAGCACATCGCGCAGTGACAACACGTTGGGGATCTGCCCAGCCGACAGTACGTTCATGTTTAGGCCGAAGCGCACCTCAAGCTCGGTGAGCCGGAATAGGCTCTCCATCAGCAGCACGGGATCGACACTGCGGCTCTTGGGCTCAAGCACGATGCGGATCTCTTCCGCCGACTCGTCTCGCACATCGCCCAGAAGCGAAACCTTTTTCTCCTGCAGCAACTCCGCGATGCGCTCTATCAGCTTGGCCTTCTGCACTTGGTAGGGGATCTCGGTGACCACGATCATATAGGTGCCGCGCCCCGTATCCTCCTTCTCCCATTTGGCGCGAAGCCGGAAGCCGCCACGACCCGTTTTATAAGCTTCCAGGATCTGATCGCTCGGCTCGACCAAAACGCCACCTGTCGGAAAGTCAGGGCCGGGGACGAATTCAACGAGCTTGTCGATCGTCGCCCTTGGATACTTGATGAGGTGCAATAGGGCGTTGCACAGCTCCTCCGCGTTGTGCGGGGGAATATTCGTGGCCATCCCCACCGCGATACCGGCCGAACCATTTGCCAGCAGGTTGGGGAATGCGGCCGGCAACACGACCGGCTCGTTGCTCGTCCCATCATAGGTCGCGCGAAACGCAACCGTGTCCTCGTCGATGCCTTCCAGCAGCGCCTGCGCCACGTCCGTCAGCCGGCTTTCGGTGTAGCGCATGGCGGCAGCATTATCGCCATCGACGTTGCCGAAGTTGCCCTGACCGTCGACGAGCGGGTAACGCACGGCGAACCCTTGCGCCAGTCGCACAAGCGCATCGTAGATTGCCTGGTCGCCGTGCGGGTGGAAGTTGCCCATCACCTCGCCGACGATCTTTGCGCATTTCTTGTAGCCCCCGGCGGGATCCAACTTGAGCTCACGCATGGCATAGAGGATGCGCCGGTGTACCGGCTTGAGGCCGTCGCGCACGTCGGGCAGCGCGCGATGCATGATCGTGGAGAGCGCGTACGCCAGGTAGCGCTCTTCCAACGCGTCCTTGAGATTTATGGGCTCGATGGGTTCTGGGCCCGGCAGAATCGGTTTGTCGCTCATGACATTGGCCTAGCGCGCGCTCCGTGCAGCGGCAAGGGGCGAGTTGGACATGCACAGGGGGCGTCGCCTTTATGCCTTGCGAAAAGAGCGTGGTGCAAATGGGCCCGATTTGCCGACGGCCCAATCTTGGGCATCGACTTGCACGTCGTAGTTGTCTCGCCCCTCGTGCGGACCAAGGGCACTCCGTCCCTTGCCGTCAATATCCAGCCGCACATTTGGCCTTACATTCGTCCATGCCCATCGCCCCCGATATCCCCGCCGCTGAAACGGCGATCGTCGAAATGACGAACGCATTTCGCAAGGAAAATGAGCGCACCGCCCTCAAGCTGAACGCGCAGCTTGCCGCCGCCGCGCGTGCTTACGCCAACAAACTCGCCAGAACCGAGGCCTTCTCGCACACAGTCGGCGGCACAACGCCGTCAGACAGAGTCAAGAAGGCCGGCTATGCCTATTGCCAGATCGCGGAAAACCTCGCCTCGCTTTATGACAGCCGCGGCTTCACGGCGCGCGAGTATGCCAAAAGAGCCGTCGAGGGCTGGGAAAACTCACCCGGCCACCGCAAGAATATGCTGATAGCGAATATCACTGAGATTGGCGTGGCCATCGCCCGCGCGCCAACACGCGATCCTAAGTATGTTGCCGTGCAATTGTTTGGCCGACCGCGCGCGCTCCAATTCAAGTTCAAGATCACCAACACCACAAGAAGCGCGGTGCGCTATGCATTCTCCGGCAAGCACCATGTGATCAAATCCCGCTACACCATCACTCACACGAGCTGCAAACCGGGCACCATATCGTTTCAGACAGGTCGTAAGAATGCGTTCGCGGCACGCTATGAAGCGCGTGATGGTCAGGTCTACACTTTGACGCCTGCCCAAGCCGGCGGCGTAAGGATTGAACTTGGCCCGCACGCAAGAGCTAACTAAGTGGACTTGACGCGGCGCTCAATCAGCTCCTTAAAACGCAACCTTGCCTCTGGCATCTCCTCTCCGCGCGGAATGAGAACCCGCGCTTCGAGAAAGTGCCCGGTGATCGTTAGGCCCGCAATGACGTCTTGGGGCATGATGGCTCCCTGCCGGCTCTTGACGAGAAACGTCGGCAACCGCAGCAGCTTGTCCTTGTAGGGTTCGCCCGCCGACGCTGAAACCGCGCGTCCCGACTTTGGAGACACGTAGATAAGATCTTCCTTGGTGCCCGTCGCTGCGCACGAGGATAGATCGAGACCGAACCCCAGCTCATCCAGCAGCGCCAACTCCCAGCGCACCATAAGCGCGGGCCATACTGCCCCTTCATCAAGAAAGCCCAGCACAAACAGCGTGACCTCAAAAAGGCTCGGATGCGGGTCGCGTTCAGGGAGCAGACGTGCCAGCGCACACATTGACGACAACCCTGCCAGCGCCAGCGCATCCTCCATCACCATGGCTGCATAGCCGCGGCGCAGCTCCACCCTCACCTGGCCCAGATGCTCCGCAAGCCGCGCCTTCCAAACCGCCTCAACGTGGTTACCCGTCTGTAGAACAGGGCGCAGCCGGCCCGACCGACCGCCGTGCACCAGGCCGAGGTGGCGCCCGTGCGTCCGCGTAAAGATCTCCGCGACCGCCGCCGTCTCGCCGTGCGGCCGCACCGACAGGATCACACCTTCGTCTATCCAGTGCATCAGGTGATATTAGCGGGAGTCGCCGCGGGACGCGCGCGTCAGCCGGGAATGGGCTTGGGCCCTAACCGCTTCAGCGGCGGTACCTGCTTGATCGTACACGGGAACCGCGCGCAAGACACGCATACCCTTGTCCCTTAACGAGGGTGCAGGCCAGCCGCTTGTTGGCGGCCAGGCGCCAGCTCGCATAGCCCTTCTCGAAGAGGCCGGCTTTCGTTTTCCAATCGCCAAGCGCGCGCTGCTTGCCAGCCTTTTCGCTCTTTTCGAAAACGATCACACTCGATACCGGCCCCTTGCAGACGCGCACTGCCCCCTTCGCCGGATATGGCGCGGCCAGCATCGCCGCCACCGCTACCGCGACGGTCAGATGCGAAAGCTTGATCTGGTGCCTCATTTTTTAGGGGGCTCCAAACCCATCTCTCGGTAGCGCTCAGGATCGTCCTGCCGGGCCTCGCGCACTTTGACGAACAGAAAAAGGTGAACGGGCCGCTCAAGTATGTCAGCGAGCTCGCGCCGTGCCTCACTCGAAATCTGCTTGATCATTTGGCCACCTTTGCCAAGTACGATGGCCTTCTGGCCGTCGCGCGCCACAAAGATTGTCTGCTCGATACGCACCGAGCCGTCCTTTCGCTCCTGCCAAGAGGCCGTCTCGACCGTCGTCGCATAGGGCAGCTCATCATGCAGACGGTTAAAAATCTTCTCACGCGTAATCTCGGCGGCAAGCAAGCGTAATGGTGCGTCGGAGAGGTCATCGGCCGGGTAGTGCCACGGCCCGGGAGGCACGTGCTCGGCCAAGTAGTGCTTTAGGTCAGCGACTCCATCGCCGGAGAGCGCGCAGATCATGAATATCTCCTCAAAGGGCAAACGGCTCTTAAGCTTGTTGGCCAGCGCCAGCAGCGTCTGCTTTGCCTTCACGCGATCGACCTTGTTCAGAACGGCAAGACACCGGGTCTTGGCTTCTTTCAGGCTGTGGAGGATGCGTTCTACATCCTCATCAATCCCTTTCATTGCATCGATCACAAGGACCACAAGATCAGCATCCTTGGCGCCGCCCCACGCAGCGTCGACCATAGCCCTGTGGAAACGCTTGCGAGGCGCAAACAGCCCTGGCGTGTCAATGAAGACGAGCTGGCTTCCCCCTTCGATCGCAATCCCGCGAACAGGTGCGCGCGTCGTCTGCACCTTGCGCGACACGATCGAAACCTTGGCGCCGACAAGCGCATTGACGAGCGTTGATTTTCCAGCGTTTGGCGCGCCGATTATGGCGATGAACCCGCAGCGCTGTGTGCCACTCCTCGACCCGCCATTGTCTTGACGAGCACTCTCGTCCTCACTCATGCACGCTCGCTCCGCCGACGCCCTCGCGCTCCAAAAGAGCTCGTGCGGCGGCCTGCTCTGCAGCCCGCTTTGAGGCCCCTTCGCCGCGTGCTGGATCCTTTCCAGAGATCCGCACCTCGGTGGTGAAGCGCGGCGCATGATCGGGGCCTTTGCGCGCAATCTCAACGTACTGTGGCAGCTCCAGGCCTTGCCCCTGCGCCCACTCCTGCAGCGCTGATTTGGCATCGACGCCCGCGGCGGGCAGATCCTCCGACAGGCTCTCCCATAGGCGGCGCACGACGGTGCGTGCGGGATTAAAACCTGAATCAAGGAATATAGCGCCCAGCACCGCCTCCATCGCGTCAGCAAGTATGGTGTTCTTGGCGCGCCCGCCGCTGCCGGCCTCACTCTCCGATAAGATAAGATGGGGCCCGAGCCCAATTGCGCGCGCCACCTTGGCGCACGCCTCGCCACGCACGAGGCGGTTATAGCGTCGCGCCAGGTCCCCTTCGCTGCCGTCGGGAAAGCGTTCGTTCAAGAGATCGGCAATGGCCAAACCCAGTACGCGATCGCCGATGAACTCCAACCGCTCGTTGTCGCTACGCTTACCTTTACCCCGGCGCACGCTCGCGTGCGTTAACGCAACTTCCAGCAGTTGCTGGTTCTTGAACCGGTGGCCCAGAGCCTTCTCAAGATCCTTGAATTTGCGCGCCCGCAGCATGAGGTCCAACAGTTCACCAGTATCCCATCCAAAGCCGGATGGGCGGCATCCGGTGCAACAGGATGCTAGGCGCACCCTAGCGCACCAGCGTGAAGAACCGGCTCCAACGAATATCAAACGGCCACGTCCACGGCTTCCACCAAATAAAGGCGTCAGGCTCGTCGACAGCAGCCGAGAAGAAAATTATTTCAGCCCGGCCTATCAGATTTTCAAAGGGCACATAACCAACCCCCCATTGGGCGCGGCTGTCGGTCGAATTATCCCGGTTATCGCCCATCATGAAGTAGTGCCCTTCGGGCACCTTATAAGGCCCAACGTTGTCAAAGGGACCGTTTTCGTCTGCGTCGAGGACAGTGTACTTAACCCCGTTTGGCAATGTCTCTTCAAATGCCGGGATCTTGCGCGGCGGTCCGCCATTCACCTTCGTGACAAAGCTGCCGGCAGGACGCTTGGGCACTTCCTTGCCATTGATGAACAGCACGCCATCGCGCATGTGGATCTCGTCGCCCGGCAACCCGATAACGCGCTTTATGTAATCGGTGGAATTATCGCGCGGCAACTTGAACACCACGACGTCGCCGCGCTTGGGCTGTGCGGCGAAAACGCGCCCTGCGAAGGGGATCAAATTGTAGAACGAATAGCGGCTATAACCATAAGACAGCTTGGAGACGAAGAGATAGTCGCCAATAAGCAGCGTCTCCTTCATCGAGCCCGACGGGATGTTGAAGGGCTGATAGAGAAACGTGCGCACGAGCATGGCGATCGCCAGGGCCTCAATGACAATCGTGGCGGTCTCGAGCCAGCCGCTCTTTCTTGCATTCGCCGAGACTGTCATTCGTAACTCCCAACTGGGCGCGCAGGTTTGCTCAAGCCCGGCCCAAGCCCAGCCCAAGTCCGGCCGCTATAGCCATTTTGCCTCTGCTGCGCAATTCGCCGGTTCTCCGCACCCCTGCCACAATCGATCGCCCCCTGTGCCTCAACGCCGATCCGCTTTCGCTGGAAAGCCGGAAATGATCACGATGGCCTCGGCTAGCGGGAAGTCATCGGTCAGCGTCAAATCGATGCGCGCCTCAAAGCCATCAGGTGTAATCCGCTTAAGCTGCAGGGCGGCGCCACTCGTGAGACTGATCGTCGGTCGCCCAGACGGCAAGTTGATCACGCCCATGTCGCGCCAGTAGACGCCGTGGCGCAACCCAGTCCCCAGCGCCTTAGCGCAGGCTTCCTTGGCGGCAAAGCGCTTTGCATAAGACGCCGCCCGCTGGGCGCGCCTGTCCGACTTCGCGCGCTCAACCTCAGTGAACACGCGCAAAATGAAGCGCTCACCATAGCGATCTAGGATCTTCTCAACGCGGCGGATGTCGACAATGTCATTGCCTATGCCCAAGATCACGCCGACCTCGCAGGCTCTCGCGAAGGCTCGGCTCCAGCGCGGGCCTCATCCATCAAAGCACGCATGCGACGGACCGCACTCGGCAGGCCGCCAAAGATAGCCTCGCCGACAAGAAAGTGTCCAATGTTTAGCTCAACCATTTCGGGCAGGCGCGCCACTCCCGCCACGGTGTTGAATGTCAGGCCATGACCGGCATGCACTTCAAGACCGGCAGCATCGGCAAGTGCAGAGGCACGCGCCAGGCGATCGAGTTCATCGGCAAATCCCTTTGCATCATCGGCAAGGGCCTTTTCGCAGTAAGCACCCGTGTGCAGCTCCACAATGTCGGCACCGGCACGTGCCGCGGCCTCGATGGTGCTTGATTCTGGCTCGATGAACAGCGAGACGCGAATGCCGACTGCCTTCAGATCGCTGATGATGCGTTCCAAGTGATCACCGCCAGCGGCAACATCGAGCCCGCCCTCCGTTGTACGCTCTTCGCGGCGCTCGGGCACGAGACAGCATGCGTTCGGCACGTGGCGCAGTGCAATGTCGAGCATCTCCTCTGTCGCCGCCATCTCCAAGTTGAGCGGGCGCGTCAACTCGCGCTTCAGCCTGGCGATGTCATCGTCGGAAATGTGACGGCGATCCTCACGTAGGTGAGCCGTAATGCCATCGGCCCCCGCCTCAACCGCAAGGTGTGCCGCACGCAGTGTATCGGGATGGCGGCCACCGCGGGCATTCCGGAGGGTGGCCACGTGATCGATGTTCACGCCAAGACGCAGATCGGAAACCATCGAGGGCAGGGTCATACGATCAGGATTACCACACGAAGAAAGTCAATCGGCGGAAGCAGGTACCTGAGACTTACGACGGGCCTGCCACTCGCGGATTAAGTTCCTCGAAATATAATAGAAGATTGCCGCTGTTAGCAGCCCCAGCGGCAAACTACCCGCCAGCATGGGCAATAGCAGCGGCCACAGTAGGGCGGCCGTGGCATTAAGCAGTTCTGGCGACCGCTCCAGCAGCGCCGCCCACAAAAGCATGACGTTCTGCTCAAAGTGGCCTGCGTCAAGGACGCGATCCAGCCTGATCATTTGCTGGCCCATGGCATAGGTCGACGTCCAGATAATGGGCCAGCTCACAGGATTGCCGAAGAATGTGCCAAGCACGGCGGCCGGAACGCTCGCGCGGAAGAGGCCGGCAAGCAGCGCCGCAATCACCATCTGGGCACCAAGGAGAGGCGTTATCGAGACAAAGACGCCCACCGCGCAGCCCAACGCCACCTCATGTGGGCTAGCCCGAAGGCGCTTCAGCTGGTGTGCCGGAAAACATTTGCGGATCAACCACTTATGCCACGAGCCGCGCGAACTGCGTCCGCCAATGGGACTTGGCATCCTTTCGCGACGACCGAGTAACATTCTTCCAAAAAACTCCTACCGTAACCTGCGTCCTCAGTCGTCGTATGACCGATTCTCCCATTAATCAAACACACGCTCGACGTTGTTGACCACCGCTTTCTCGCGAAGTCCTGCAATTATGTGGTTCAGATGCACCAGATCTAGGACCTCAAGCTCAATACGCATCTCCGTAAAATCAGACGCCCGGCGTACCATCCGCACGTTATCGATATTACCACCCCCCTCGCCGATCACCTTGGCGATCTGCGCCAGGGAACCCGGCTCGTTAAGGGCCGTAACGCTGATACGGGCAGGAAAGCGCTGTGGCGTTTCCGGATCAATATCCCAGGTAACATCTATCCAGCCTTCGTGCTCGAACTCCTTCAGCCGCGGAGAATGGATCTGGAAGATGCGGATGCCTTCCCCCGGCGTCAGCACGCCGACAATGCGATCACCGGGCACCGCGCCGCCCGGCTCAAAGCTCACGGGCAGATCGTCCTTGACCCCGCGAATAGCCAGACCGCCGGTGGCCTTCGGCTCCTGATCGGCTCGGAACTTGAGGCTCATGACCCGATCGATGTTGAACCAGCCATCCTGGCCGCGTGCGCGCCCGAAGCGGCGCGTACGCCGGTAGGCAGCTTTTGCCGGCTCTCGCTCTGCAGAATCTGGAATGGTCGCG
>Ga0114925_10001940_pt1 | contig 10395 bp, 9 predicted proteins | sample SumtaG_2_FD_87287 | JGI IMG/M metagenome (GOLD analysis project Ga0114925, IMG submission 87287) | Deep subsurface microbial communities from Indian Ocean to uncover new lineages of life (NeLLi) - Sumatra_00607 metaG | ecosystem: Environmental > Aquatic > Marine > Oceanic > Sediment | place...
TAATTCCAATTCTAGTCCTATACATTATCACTGTTGCTTTGATACTTCTCTTAGCGAAGGACAGAAATACCAAATTCATATCTATATTTTCCATAACACTTTTCTTGGTAATATGGTTAGTGAACTCTGATTACAGCTGTGTCAATTATCCAACTGTCTAGACAAATTATCTAACTCAGTTATCCACATGCGTTCTGTTGTGGTACCTTGTATTTTCTTCAGCTGAACGCTTTTGTTTTTAATTTCTTCTTTTAATGATTCTATCTTGTTTTTGGTAAATGTTCTCACTGGCATTCTTAGTAGATAATCGAAACTTCCTTCTTCTTTATCATAACCAGCGCTTTTCATTGAGTTCAAGATAATTTTTTCATCGATATTCATAACCCTTAGCTTCTTGCTCATTACTTCGCTTATGAATCTCTCTTTGTTCTTCAAGAACTTTATGACTCTCTTCAGCTCCTTCACCATATAGACCTTCCTTTTACAGTAGTAATCCAAGCGAACCTTACAAAAGCTATCAATTATATCATATACATCTTCATATTTGGTAATTTTATTGTTTTCATCAAAGAGTACCATATTTGTAGTCGATAAATACGAATATAACTTCAAGCTGTCAATTGTAACTGGTACCGAAGGACTTTCATATACAGTAAAATCTATCTTATTCTGGGTGGAGTGATTGATAACCTTTTTCAATTTTTTGTTTTCATACATATCTTCTAGTCTTTCCTTAAATTTGTCTATACTTACTGTTATAGGAATTTCGCTTATTTTGTACTCTCCTTTTTTCTTTCCTGGTTTCAATATACCAGTTGTTTTGAATTTATTGGTATCAATTTGTTGAATTTCACCTCTAAAGTTTTTGTATGAAGGTATTAACGGCTTAAGGTGCTTCATTGACTTTCTACAAAATGTTTTGTTTTCTAACCAGTGCTTTATGTACTTTATGACATCGACCGGGTTATAGCAGGGAATACTTGAACTGAACCCAGTGCCTATACCAGCGTTTACGCCGTTTACTAAAATCAAAGGTATTATAGGAACGTAATAAACAGGTTCGACTACATCACCATCGTCAATTACTCTTTCGAGCAACACGTCGTCTTCTTTTGGAAATAAGATGTCTGTGCATTTATCCATCTTAGTGTATATATAACGCGCTGAGGCAGCGTCTTTTCCTAACTGAATCCTAGAACCCATTTGTCCATCTCTATAAAGAAGGGGTATATTATTGCTTCCTATAAAATCCTGTGCCATTTTTGTAATGGTATCATACAAATTTTGTTCTCCGTGATGGTAGTTAGAATGCTCTGCCACATATCCTGCCAGCTGGGCAACTTTTAAGCTCTTACCTGAGTAAGCCAAGTTTCTCTTCTTCACACAATAAAATATCTTCCTTTGAGAGGTTTTGAAACCGTCAACTAAAGAAGGTATTGATCTTCCACAATCACTCAAAGAAAACTTAATCAATTCTTCGTCTAAAAAATTACTTATCTTTACCTTTGACTTACAACCCATATCATCAAGACAGTATAGCCTCTTTTTTGGATCGTAATCAGTTAACCATTTCTTTCGTTCATCAGTTAACTTTTTGTTGAACACTTTCTCCATGTTTTTATCCGTGTTGTCATCGAAAACATAATTTACTATCTTCTTTCCAAAAGTGTCGGGTACATCTTCTGCTTTAGTCGTTCCTAAACCCTTGTAGTATTTAATGTTTCTCTTTGGATTATTCTTTATAAAACTATCTGCTCTAGAAGCGTCATAAAACAAAGTATCCCCTGCTTTACTGTTTATTCTAACTATTGGCGTCTTCAGACTAATAATAAAAGCTTTAGGTCTTTTCAAAAGGGAGGGAAATAATGAATGAAACAAATTTAATATTAAACTTTCTATATGTATACCGTCGTCGTCTGCATCTGCTAAAAGAGCAATCTTTCCATACCTTAGCTTCGAAAAATTAGTTTCATTTGTATAATCTACACCGTATTCTAAGCCTAAAGCTTTTATGATATTAGTAACTTCTTTGTTCTTGGAAATAACGTTATTAGATGCATTTCTAGTATTTAAAATTTTTCCAGTCAAACTCATTATCCCAGTGTAGTCTCTACCTTTCTTTCCATCTATTCCGATAGATAGACCACAAACTACATAAGTCTTTGCTGATAAACCTTCACACAGAACAAGAGTACAATCCTTTGAGTTTTTCGTTCCAGCCAAATTAGCTTGATCCATACCCTCAATCCGTATAAAACCTCTTTTCTTCCTTTCAGTTTTCTTAAGACTTAACATATCCTTGCTTTTTATCAAGTCATTTACGTCCTTGATTATACTCCATTTCATGATCTTATTCAATGCTGTTTTCTTATAATCAACTTCGACATCAGGAGACTCTAACTTATTTTTAGATTGACTGTCAAAAATGGGTTTGTTCACCCTGCACTTAACGAATATTCTAAAGTATTGCTTCAAATCCCTTCTTGAAATTAGACTTTTTCCTTTCTTATTCAACTTCGCTAGCAAATCCTTAAGTATACCATTTAACCATTTATCTACGTGGCATCCTCCGTTTTTTGTATATATACCATTAACGAAAGAAACTTGCTCGAATTCATTGTTTGTTGAAGGGCATATGATTACCTCACAATCAGCAGAACTTAGAAGAAGACATTCCTTAGCGTCGAAACCTTCAAAGAATTTCGCATAATCTTGAAGTTTCTTTATCTTTATCAGTTCGCCATTGTAGTATACGCTGGCTTTATCGCATAACATGGAAGTATCATAAACTATTCTCTTTATAACGTCTACTATATCCTTAGTATAACCTTTTAATCCAAATTTCTCAAAGTCAGGAAACCAACATACCTCAGTATGACCACTTTTAGATTTCTTTTTAGTAATTTTTGGCCCTTTAGTCTCTTTCATATTGTTAGACCATACCTGTACAAGTTTTAAAGATCTTACTGGATCGGTACCTGTTACCTTAAAGCTTTTAGAAAAAATGTTAGTAGCAGAGGAACCAATACCATTCTTACCTGAGGTATATCTGTCCTCTTTGTCGTTAAAATTTGAACCTGACATCAAATTACCGAATATAAGTGAGTGGTTGTATACACCTTCTTTATCATCCACTTCTATGGGAATAACGTTACCATCATTCCAAACTTTTGTTTCACCTGTTTCTTCATTTAATTCTATCTTGATCTTCTTAACTGGTGTATCACCTTCCAAAGAACGTAAGTAGTTATCTACGGCGTTTGCAACGATTTCCACAAAGACGCGCACAAGGCCTTCGTTATTCCATATTGCTTTCTGTTTGATTTTGTTCCCATCAAAAACATACTCTGTTGACCTCTTGTTTCTGATATCACCTATGTACATATCTGGTCTTAAAAGCATATGCTCTATTGGCGACAACTTCTGGTATACTACTTTTTTCTTACTGGAAGGCATTATGTTTGTATGTTAATACTATCTTGATTTTAAATTCATTTTTTAAAAATCATTTAAAAGAAAAACGTAATATTATACTATGTTACTAGACTCTGATTTTGACAACGATATAATGATAAGAGATGTTGAACATAAGGACTACGATTTTTATGTACAAAACATTCGTGATATAAACAACGAAGAATTCATGATATATCTTGACTACATTAAAGAAAACTCCAATGAAAAGACATTTGTGTTTGTCGACAACTGTAGCGAAAGACCTATTGCATTTTGCGATATAAGCATAATTACTAATTACTTCGGTACCAGGGGTGTGGTGGAGCATTTCTTTTGCGAACCAGGTTACTTTGGCATTGAAAAAGAAATGGTTACACGTCTAATTAACTACGCTAAAGACAAGAGCTGTAATACTTTTTCACTAAGATCAATCGAGATTTGAGGTTAGTCATCGTTTTCCTGTAATATCCATACTTCGTTCCAGTATACACTACTGTGATATGTATATCCTCTCTTTCTCAGTATTTCTTTGCATTTGTTGTTTTGTTCAGGTGTGTAAGGCAACGTCTCTATGAGAATAACTCGAATGGGGACCTCAAAATCGTATGATTGTAAAACTTGTTCCTCGTGTCCCTCTACATCAAGTGATAACAGATCTATATACTCGTATCCGCTTAATTTGACAATATCAGTTAGCGTTTCTGGTTTCATCTCTATAATATCTTGTTTTAGATGGCTGTTTTCTTCTGCATTAAAAAATTTTTTGAAGTGGTAAGGTGGTATAGTGTCTTCAACTCCTGAAACTGCTGCATGTATATCATCAAAAAGCCTGAACTTCAATTTTTTGTCTCCGGTTGAAACCAAACAATTAAAAAATTTGTTTTTCCTGCTTCTATTTAGCAGCAGATTACGAAACTTAACAGGATGAGGTTCAATCAGAATCCCCTCCCAACTTAAATAGTGCTCAAAAAATTTTGTATTCGAATATAAATTTCCGTCTAAAGCACCTAACTCTATGTACACGCCGTTTTTCTTGTCACCAAAAACCTTGTTATATAGATGAATATCCTCACCAAACTGAGACCAAGTCACTACTTTTTCCATTATAAAATATATATCTGATTTTTAAATATATATTTCAACTGTTTACTTATTGCTTATTACTATTTAGAAGTCTTCATCAAGTACAAATAATTTCTTACCACCTTGAATTCCAGATTTCGAATATTCTCCTACCCTTTTTTCAAAAAAATTGGTTTTCCCTTCAATGCTTATTAAATCCATCCAATCAAATGGGTTTGGTGTATTATATATCTTCTCATAACCCAACTCCACCACAAGATAATCAGCTACGAATTCAATATATTCTTTCATCAATTTAGAATTGATTCCTATAAGCTCCACTGGTATTGCTCCTTCAACAAATTCGTGTTCATTATTAACAGCTTCAACTATTATATCCTTAATTTTTTCATAAGATAACCTACCTCCGTCATTTGTTAGCTCCTTGTACATATGACAAGCAAAAAGCATATGCAATCCTTCATCACGACTTATCAACTCATTAGAAAAAGTCAAACCTGGCATTAAACCTCTTTTCTTCAACCAAAATATAGCACAAAATGAACCTGAGAACAAAATACCTTCAACAGCAGCAAAGGCCACTAATCTCTCTAAGAAACTAACTTCTTTTCCAACCCATTTAATAGCCCAGTTAGACTTCTTCTTAACACATTCAATTCTTTCCAAAGCATGAAACAACTCATTCTTTTCTTCTGGGTCTTTTATGTACTCATCTATTAATAGAGAATACATCTCAGAATGGATATTTTCAATTGCTAACTGGAACGCATAAAAGCATTTAGCCTCGTTAGAATACTCAATTTCTTTTGAACTAAGCATATGCAAAGCCAAATTCTCATTAACGATTCCATCGCTAGCAGCAAAAAAAGCAAGAACGCATTTTATAAAGTGTCTCTCGTTATCAGATAATTTATTCCAATCGCTTATATCATGTGACAAGTCAACCTCTTCTGCTGTCCAAAACGAAGCTTCAGCTTTCTTATATAATTCCCATGTTTTTGACCTTTTTATCGGGAACAGAACGTATTTTTCTGAGATATTAGTATTATTATCTGTTGATGTGGATGGCATTTGTATATATACATCATATTTTTTTTATAAATCAAATTTATATTTTCTTAATTCAAAAAGTCGCTGATTTAGATATCATTTTTTTCCTTTGCTTCTTTCTTCTTTTCTTTTCTATTATCTCATCTACTAACTTGGCCATATTTTTTATTGTCAATTCCGATAAATTCACTACTTTTGTGAATTCCTTTATGCTTATGTGTTTATTATTTTTCTCTAACCAATAAAACACAATACCCGCCGCGACTGACTGAGGTCTTGCTCGATTTATTCTAGTATTTTTATTTTGTATTTTATCATATATCCTTGCTACTTCCTGATATTGTTCTTCTGTGGCTCCTTTGAACTTGAATATAATATTACGAATTAGATGTTTTGGCGTTATGTATGTTGTCTTGCTTTTCAACTCCTTGCTTATGTGTAACGATACATGGTTTATCCCAGCTAAACCTGATTTTTTTGGGATATTGAAACTATTAATTATTGTTTCGTACGTCTGAGGATTATCTTTAAGCTTATATGCCTCAAAAACACAGGCGAAGACAATACTTTTTCTTGATTTTCCTCTTTTGATCTTATCCTTCGTAACTTGATGATAAATCTTGTTAGCCAGTTCAACTATGTTCTCATCGAAGCCCATATTCTCAACATCTTTATATATGTTTTTGTCGTCACATTTTCTCATATGAACCCGAGTGGGATTACTATGATTCTTTGTGTCTTTATTTCCATAATATCTCCACTCTTTGTCGAAGTTCTTTTCAACAGATATCTGTTCTCCGCAATCCGCACAGAACAGGATGTTCTTGTCATTTATAGTCTTTTCATGCTTACACACGCCCAATTTCTTTTCAGGTTTATCAGGACTGCTCACATCTTCAAACATATTCAATGCTTCTGCAAATATATCGTATTCTGTCATAGTTTCTTCACTAAACCGTTTTATAAAAAAAAAATTCATTTTTATGAATTTCTAAAATTGATAGATTTCACTGTTAATAAATGATGGATAGTATGCTATTTAATATCTTTGGAAAGAAACACAACAAGAACAAACCGATCGACGTGAAGAAGCAGGTGTGTGACTCTATACTTGCGCTGAAAAGAGACTTGGAAACACTAGATAAAAAAGAAAACTACATATCTAAGCAAAGCAGCACTCTCAAAAAAGACGCTATTCAACTAAAAAAGAATAACAAAAATAAACAAGCGGTGCAGAAGATGAAGTTATACAAGCTTAAGGAAAAGCAACTCGACTTCATTTTAAATAGTAAAATCAAACTAGAAGAGCAAATAAACACTTTAGAACAAAGCCTTAATAACAGCATAGTAATATCATCAATGAAAACAGGAAAGAAAGTGCTTGAAAAGATGAAAGAAGAAATGGATGTCGATGATGTTTCAGAATTAATGGAAGACATACAGGAAAAGAAAGATGATATAGATGAAATCAGCCAACTACTAGCTGAGCCTTCTACTGATTTCGACGATGCAGATTTGCTAGCAGAACTAGAAGAAGAAGACCACTACATGGAAACTGAGAGAAAATTGCTTGAGTTGCCCTCTGTTCCTACTTCTAAAATAATAATTGAAGACGAAGAATTATGCGAGGAGGAAAGTGAAGAATCAGATGACGATAATAACGCTTTAATGCAACTAGAAGCTGAATTTGTATGAACAAATCTTGTCTGCCAACCAAACAGAACTCATAAACAAGACTCCTCCCCAAATGGAATCAAGAAAACCGACAGGAATATCCCAGTCTTTGAAAATACTTGCATTTGTCATATTGTAGACACTGTATACTACCGTGCCGAATAAAAACGGGAACCAGAATGACCCATACAATGGATATTTCATCATCTGTAAAACAGGTATTACAATCGAGTTTAAAGCAATTAACAAAAGTGCATAGGTCAAAATCATGTACAAGTAGTTTACTTGCATAGGCTCTCCATTTTGAATATCGGAGACCATAGTATTATATTTATTCTTCATAAATAACGAAACCCATAGAAAATCCAGTATTACTAAGAAGAAACTGGCCAGTATGTGGAATGCTCTGATTCTATTCATTTATTATTACAACTTAATTTTTTGTATTTAGATAGCAATACAAAAAATAATCAATCAAGATATTCATCCTAAGGTTATATCAGAGGTAGATGGTGTGACATTTTCTACTTCAACTCCTCTTGGACCTTCTACTGTTTCCTCTTTGCTTTCCTTATCACCCTCTACTGGACTCTCTGCTACCGGTTCATCTGGTTCGTCTTTATGTGGCAACTCACCCGTTTCAATGTACGTTTCGTACAGTTCATCAATTTCTGGTATATCTGCATCTTCGACCATAAACTTCATGAAGTTGTCCTCTGTTTGCTTAAACTGATTCTCGGTTAAACCAGCCTGTTTTCGCGCCGTCATGTACCTATCAAAGTACTGCTCCTTGAAGGATGGCTCTCTTTTATCCATATCTTCCAATTCTTTTCTAGTCTTAACAATAATTCCCTTTATTTCCTCCATTTTCTCCTTGTGTTGAAGGTAAGTCCACGTCAGTTGTGCTTTCTTGACTTTCATAGTAATATATTCATCGAAATCATCATATACTGCTTCTCCAGCTTCAGCCTTTTTGGACTCTTTCAACAGTTCTGCCTCTCTTTGTTTAATCTCCTCCACCTCTTTCCTTTCTTTCATTCTCTTTTCCTTAACATTAGAACTAACAGACTGTGACATATCCTTCTTTATATCTATTTCGTCCACTTCTGCACTATACTTCGAAGACGAAGTTAGAGGAAATGGACGTCCTACATAACAATGGTATATTTGATGGTAGGAATCGACATTTCTAATCAGAAACTCCGCTCTCTGATTTGTCTCTATATCTGTACCATAGTTTCCTCTAAGTTTAGCATATCCGTATACTCCATTTTTATTAGGTTTAGATCCTTTAGCAGGTACGAACGAAATCAAACCATACACTTGATTCATAATAGCGGGGTCAGCATAAACTCTGTCTACTCGGGGAAATTTGAGACCAATATATGAAGAAACGTTTAACTCGCTTGCAGCTTCCTCAAAACTATCCTCACTTAGAGGCGGCTCGCGTGAAGGTCTCCAAGGATTCTCTCTGGTTGTCTTTCTGTCTTCCGGTGCAGTTAATGAACTCTCTGTGTCTGTTGTACTCATTTTACTTCTGTTTCTTTTCTTTAAATTAATCTAATTTCTGGTACTTCTCGCATAAAAAGATGAATGAATTTAACCATTCCCAGATGACGGCTTTGTCTTCATCATCGATGTTATTCGCCAACCACTGTTTCTTCAAATTCGTAAACCCAGCTTGATCTCCAAACGACAAAAAATCGCTTTCTCTGAATATAGAATCATCCTTGTTTTCAATCATTGGTTTGAATTTATTCATCTTTATAAGAAAAATATCCATGACCTCCTTTATTGGTATTTGGTCTTTAAGGAAAATACGCATCAAAATCAATTCAGAATCCTTAGGGAATTGACCAATTAACTCATCAATGAACAATATAAGGGTAGTTTTAAACGTTTTTAGTAGTTGTAGTCTGTCAGTCATTTAATACACAAAATAATTTCTTAAATTACTTTTTTCTTGAAGTGAGTGTATTAACTAGAAAATATCAGATTCTGACTTATAATGTATAAAAAAATCTGTTTTCCAGAAAAAAATTATTTTTGCAGAAAAAAATGTACAAAAAAATGCATTTATGCACAAAAACACGATTTCAGATTTTAACAGATTTTAACAGATTTTAACAGATTTTAACAGATTTTCTGAAACAAACGAGGGTTTTTAAACTAAAAATTAACCGCGAAATGAATTTTAACAAATTTCGTCAAATTTCGTGAAATTTCATTAAATTTGTTTTCCTGCTTCATTTTCAGGTTGTTTTCTTTCGTTTCGATAACGAAATCTGTTAAAATATGTTAAAATATATTAAAATCTGTTAAAATCGCCAAACCCATTCTAGAGTGTACTGTAGAGAAGCCCACAATTTTTGTGGGTGTTGTTGAAAGCATTCGTTTAAATTTTTTCCGGAACAATAATTCTTTTGCAAAAAAAAACAGAAATCTGACTTCTGATTCATAAAAAAAAAACACACACAATTTTTGTGTGTGTTTTTTTTTTGCACAATACTTTCTGAAAAAAAACAATTTATGTAAAACAATTTTTTTCCGGAATAACAGAAATTAAGATGGTTTTACAGGTTGAATTACAGGTTGAATCCTCATCTTAATTTTTTTCCGGAAAAAAATTATTTTGCAGAAAAAAATGTGTACAAATTATCAGAAAATGCATTTCCGCAGAAAAATCTTAAAAAAATGCAAAATCCGTTTCCAGGTCACTTCTTAGTATCATCAAAATTTATCATGCAAATATTCATTTATCAACACGATTTCTATCGGAGGTGTTACAGGTTGATTCTAAGGCTAAAAAACCACTTTTCACTGAATTTACCTCAATTTACCTCAAAAATTGAGGTAAATCCTCAATTTTCCTCATAAATTGAGGTAAATAATATTTAAAATAAAAATTCAAGTAATAAAATGACCTTCATATGCCACTTTTGCAAAAAGTCATATTCTACCAAATATTCTTTGAAAAATCATCAAAAGACTGCTAGCTTCTGTTTGAAGCTACAAAACGAACAACAAGGAGTAATTCAGGTGTTACATTGCAAAGGCTGCAGAAAAACATTTAGCAGAGAAGATAACTACAATCGTCATTCTAAAAATTGTAAACACATTGCTGTTGACAAA
>Ga0114925_10001941_pt1 | contig 10394 bp, 10 predicted proteins | sample SumtaG_2_FD_87287 | JGI IMG/M metagenome (GOLD analysis project Ga0114925, IMG submission 87287) | Deep subsurface microbial communities from Indian Ocean to uncover new lineages of life (NeLLi) - Sumatra_00607 metaG | ecosystem: Environmental > Aquatic > Marine > Oceanic > Sediment | place...
ATGAAGACTTTCAAGGTGATGAAGACTTTCAAGGTGATGAAGACTTTCAAGGTGATGAAGACTTTCAAGGTGATGAAGACTTTCAAGGTGATGAAGACTTTCAAGGCTTTGATATGTACGGGGATGATTTTGATGAAGATTTCCAAGGCGATGAAGATTTCCAAGACGATGAAGACTTTGGAGGGGAATTTTGGTAAAATATGTTTCATTATACTGAATTATGAAACCTAATCTTTCCACGAACTAAGAATTTTCTTTTTTGATTTTGTGTCCGGTTTTCGTTTACTATCTAATTTCCAGTCCTTTAGAGACAAATTGATATACGAATTCAGATTAACTATTTCTTCGATTTTACCATTCACAATTTTTATGTCATTCGATGATATTTTCTTCAATTGTAATAATAACATAACACATGCTAAAGATTTTTTAATACGAGATCTACTCCACGAAGAATCATAATTAGTCATAAAATTTTCTAACAATATACAGCGTACTTCTTTTCTTTTTATGTCACTCCAGTCATTGCATGCTGAAAGGCAGCAATCACTTGATGTTTTCTCAAATCTTTTTCTTTGCGCTTCTCTGTCATTTATTGATTGTATTCCTAACTTAGTTTTTAGTATTTCTTGAACCTCTGTAAAAAGTTCCGGTATTGGTTTATTTGGATCAACTTTATAACTAAATTCTTTGCCTTTGAAACCACAGCATAAAAAACCTTTTGTGAAATACACTCCGTAAGGAGCTCTACCACAAGATAAATCTTCAAATATATATTTCCAAAAAACATCTTTAGTTTCCTGGCAACAATGTAAAAAGTGAGGGAATATTATATCCTTTTGACTCATCTTGTATTATATGTTTTTTATTCTTAATATCTGTTCTTTTTTTAGTACCTTTTTTCGTGATTTTCAAACTATCTTTAAAATCTGTAAATATAATTTCTTTTGTTCCGAGTGTTGATTTCAAATGTTGCAATACATTTTTAGATGCGGATTGTTTATTTGCTGGTGTAATGTTTACGTGTGTTTTTTCGGTGTAAAAAATTCCCGCGGCTATGAATCCTAATGACAATAGGGGTAGGTACTCTTTATTTAATATATCAATCGCACCGTTATTTTTTAGGATCCACATACCACTACCGAGAATTTTAAAATCATTATATTTTGCATTTTTTATCATTGTCGCCTTAATAAATTCTTCGTCCCATACCTTAGATATTCTAATTTTTTTGGAAACACGGCACGGTGTAAGACCAACCTTTGTACTTGTATTTATATTTACTGTGGTTTTTAGTGTCATATCGCTATTGTGATTACCAAGTAAAAATTTTATACCTTTGTGATAACAAAACATATTTTCTTGTGAAAAGAAGTTATATGCATCTTGAAAACCACCGTTAACATCCATAATGATATTCTGTTTTGGTAATAGATAACACGTATCGAACCATAAAATTTTACTAGTTGGTAATTTTATTTTTTTATTTGTCATTGGTAGAGTTGTGATAGTTTTCATGTTTATGCCACTCAAACAAGACCAAATTTCTGTTTCTAAAAAATCGTTATTGTTTTCTTCGCCTAATATTTTTTCTGCAGCAGCTCCCGTAACACAGCTGAAAATTTTCTTTTTGTTTGTATTTAGTGTTTTCATTAAAAATTCGATTTGCCGACTATGGCATTTTGTCTCTTTTTTTGATAATAATTTCCAAGTATTTTCGTTTGTGAAAACATGTGATAAAGATTTAAATTTACCCTTGTGTTTTGAATCACAAAACACACAGTAGCCATAGATGTATTTTTGGAGTCTCATCTTTTTTTCAGAAAAAGTTCGGTTGTAAAGACGTGAAATATTTTTTAGTAATACGTGGCTATAAGGAATTCTAAACTCCTTAATAATTTTTATACTAGAGTTTTTGTTTTCTTCATCCCATAATTTATCAATTAATTGTTGATTGCATTTTCTCCCCGAGGGATAAAAACATATATCTATATCTGTTAAGTAAGAAGCTAGGTTCCACAAACGTACAAAGTCTCGATCTTTTGGGTTTTCTGAAATCTTCTCTATGAGAAGTGAAACATTACTATCAAGTAAATACTGATCTGAAAATATCAGATTATAAAAATCCCCTTCGTGTGTCATTTTCTTTAAACAAAACCTGTTTTAAGAAAAATTAATTCATAAAAATGTCATACAATAATAGCCAACTAAAAAAGGATATGTCAAGAAAAGAATCTAAAAGACCTCAGTTATATTTAACCGGCGAGAAATGGGGTAACAGTGCGTGGAGGTTTTTATATAACGTCGTTCTAAGTTACAAGGGTGATCTGGAGAACCTAAACGCATTTGTAATCAGTTTACAACATGTTTTACCTTGTGAAAAATGTAAAGAACATTATGTTCAGTATATGATGAAAAATCCCCCTCCTAAACAACCATGGTTGCTTTTTCATTGGCTTAACAATCTTGAAAACGCGATTGCTCGTAAAAATTACGGTTCTTCATATAGACCTATTAATCGATATGAAGAAATCGAAAAAAGCGGAAAAGTTGTTTACGTGGAAACAAAAAAGTCTACAAGGCAACCCACTAGAATTAAAAAGAAAAAAGCTCCATGTCATAATTGTAAAGAGAGACCAGGTATTAGTAGAGATTCGATCCCAGGTTTGGGATCTCAAATAGGAGGAACCCGGCTCGGTTTTTCTGGCCAAGGATTTTTTGGGCATAAAATTTAAGCCAATGTAATATCAGGAGGTCGGCTATCAGCTGCGATTAGAGATTTTGATTTAACATAAATAGAAATTTTCCCAAGACCTCCTACATTTGTTCTAAATAACATTGGAAGATCTTTTTTGACAAAAACTTGAATATTATTTCCAAGACCAGCTATTTTCACAATTCTTGCTAACTGTTCTGTGTTAAACTCGTCACGATAAGGCTCAACATCACCGTCTTCATCATCCGAACTGTCTGAATCATATTCTCCAAAAGAAACTTCACGGGAGTAAACGCTTCCAGCGTCTCCAAAAAATTTTATACTATATTTTTGAGCGGTGACTTGTACTTGCTGACTTATCGATGCCATGTCTTTGCACATTTTTTGATATTCGTTAGACGGAACTATAATCGGATTGGAATAACCCCCTGGGACACCAACGTCCAAATTTTGGATATTTTGAATTTTAATATACGATGTGGTAACTCTGTTATTTTCCTTCGGAATTACTTTTATACCAAGGTCAGAAGGCGAGTTTTCGTCGATGAACAATATAATGGCATCTTTCTTTTTAATCGATTTGATCATCTTATAGAAATGACTTAGATTCAATCCAAGATATAACGAGTTCACTGGTTTGAACTTATATATTTGAAAGTTTTCCGCATCCAGATTAAATGAAAAGCAAACTCGTCTGTGACTATCATACATACATAATTTAAATCCGGTATCGTTAACCAAAAGACAAGCTGTTTTAATATTATTTTGTAGAAGATCGGCCAATACTTTAATAGTATATCCCTCCGCCGTTTGAGCTTTGAATAGTTTACCCATTTTTTTGAACATCTTGTCTATTTAAGTTCAAAAAATAAAAAAGCAGTTTTAAGCTGTGAAATTTTTGATAAATGGTTTTAACTAGAGCGGCTAAACGTGCTAGAGATACCTTGGATGAAGAAGAAAACTCTAACAAAAAGTCTAAATTGGAAGAGAGAGTTTCGGTAAGTGATAACGAAGATGATATAATTTCAATAGGATCTTCGGATGAAGATGACAGTGATGAAGAGGAAGAGTTACCTGAATTGTTATCTGATGATGATCATTTTCAAAATATGCTTGCTGAATACGAAGAGACCGGAGAAATAGTTATCGATTACAAAGATTTGTGTAAAATATTACATGAAACGGATCCAGTTGCAGCTGATAATCTACAAAGAGTTGTTGAAACAATAGATAACAAAACTCCCAAATTTATGACACTATTACAAGAAAACTTGGAACATAAAGATCGTGTTAAATTAATAGAATTATACGAAGCTTTGAAGGAAATTGAAGCAGCCGGTATGGGTGGGCATCCTTGTAAGATAGAATATCTGTCCTTGCGAGATCATATAAATTCGTTGATTAAAAAATTCCGTGCAAAAAAACAAGCTAACGATAAACTTTCTGCTCAGGTTAGAGAAGCACTGAAGAAAACTAAATCAGAATTGGAATCTGCAATTCCTAAACCAGAAAGCTTAGAAGCTAGAATTTTAAGTCTGGACACTAGTGCTAAAAATAGAGTTGCCATATATAACAGATACCAGGAGTTGGAAAGAGCGGGATCCGATGATGGTGAAAAATCTAAAATAACTACTTGGTTGGAATGGGCCACAAAAATACCACATGATAAAATGAAAGATATGTCGCAACAGCGTGCAAACATTCCCCAAACACTTGCTACACTTGCTAAAGAACTCGAGAAAGAATTATACGGAATGCGAGAAGTAAAAGAGCAAATTCTAACTTTCGTTAACGCTCGATTGCAGAATCCAAACACCCGTGGGTGTTCGTTGGCTTTACTTGGACCTCCGGGGACAGGTAAAACTACTATTGCTAGATTATTGTCCAAAGTGTTAATAACTCCTTTTTCTCAAATGTCTTTTGGAGGTGTACGTGATGCAAGTTTTTTGAAGGGTCATGATTTTTGTTATGTGGGATCAAGACCAGGAGAGATTGTCAGATGTTTAGCATCGATGAAATATAAAAACGGTGTATTGTTTATGGATGAATTTGAGAAGGTCTCAAATAACAAGGAGATAATATCATGCTTATTACACATTGTAGATCCTTCACAAAACTCAGAGTTCAGAGACTCATATTTGAGAGAGATCACAATTGATTTGTCTAATTTATGGTTTGTTTATTCTATGAATTCACCACCCGAAGATTCGGCTCTAAATGACAGACTTCATAAGATTAGTGTCCCAGGATACACTAAGAAAGAAAAGGTTGAAATAGTCAGAAGGTACTCACTAAAAAAGACCCTAAAAAATTCTGGACTAACAAAAGACGATATACAGATATCCGAAAAAGTGGCTAAACACCTTATAGAACTTGTTAGTCCAGATAAATCGGGGATAAGAATGTTAGAACAATCACTGACTGATATAGTTAACAAGGTTAGTTTTTTAGTGAACAATTCAAAAACAATCGAAGAATTTCCTTATAAAATTTCGTTTGCTTTGAAAGAAAAGTTAAAATATCCCGTGACATTAACGACTGAAATGATTGATAAATTTGTCACGGTTGAAGAAGACGACAGAAAAGAAATTTTGAGTCACCTGTATATGTAAATAAAAAATAAGTCTATCAGAGTTATTTTTCAATCACATAGATGTTTTAGTGTATTTAGTAAGTTTTGGGGTGAATTATCAAACAATTGAGCTACATAGAATTCCGTCTCATCAACTAGTTCGATCTTTATGGGATCATTTTTCACCAAATTTAATATATCATTTGATGTCTTCGCTTTCTTATTTTTTGAGACAATCTCAGTGCACATACCAAGCGTTTTCTTAGAATTTGCAAGTAACATTATATTTTCTGCTGTTTGCTTGAACTCAGTTTCTAAACCGGAAACCAGTTCTAAAAAATTTTCTCTGAAAATATTGTCTTGGAAGACGTGAAAATAACTTGAACGGAATTCAGAAACAAGATAGGGAAGAAAAGACGACCTTATCTGTTCTAAAAATCTTTCCATCCTACAATCCATCTTCCAAAATTTTTTATTTCCCTTTCTCTTTTCTAGATAGTAATAATGAAATGGTTTTTCATTATATTTTAAATCAAAAAGTACAAATACTGGTTCCGTATTAGATCTGTTGTACAATATAAATTCAAGAATTACCTTTAAAGGAAATATTATTAAAGCATAATTTCTTAAGTTTTCGATTAGATCGTAATTAAAAATTATGTTATCTTTACATGAAAGTATGAGATTTAGATCTTTAAGTAATGTTCCATCTGGATGAAAATTTTCATAATTTTTATGTCGGACTAAACGTAAATCAAGTGTGGTAAAATGATTTGATATAATGGTATCTATTTTTCTGGGACTAAATTTTTTTTGTTTACCGAATTTTTCAAGATAAGTAATATGTGTTTTTATTGCACATGTGTATTCTTCAAGCGACACAGTGCTAAAATAGGCGCGTCTATTCTTTTTAATTTTTCGTAAATGTGTGTTATACTGTTTCACGTCACTCAGAGATTCATATGATTTCTGAAAATATTGTGACGGTGAATCTTCCGTAAATTTTCCAAAAGCTAATTCTACAATATCTTTTTCCTCTTCTTCTTGATGTTTTGTTTCTGGTATTTTTCCCGCACTCTCCTCTAGAATTTTAATTTTAGTTTGTAATTCTTTCACTCTTGCTTGATAACTTTCAACTATGTCAATAACTCTACCTTCACCTTTACAAGTTTCCAAATGACGTTCCAATTTACCAAATTTAGTTGTGTGAAAACAATTACATCGCAAACAAAAAAATAAGACACCTCTTAACTTTTTGCATTCTTTTCCCTTCTCTAGATGCGTATCTAAATACCTTTGTTCCTTGAAAATTTTTCCACAATATTTACAACATACTTGAGGCATTTTTTGTATGTTTGATATTTTAAAATATCAATTTTCAAGAATAAATGGATAGATCACGAATATACTTTATGAGCGGTGATAAAATATTAGAGAAGAATGTTACGATAAATAACTATTTATTTTGGGATAGCCTCCCCATCCAACGCAAAAATATCCAATCATTTAGAAAAATCCCGGAAATCAAATTTAAAATGGGTGGAGAATCAGGTGATTTCGATTTTAATATTCAAAAGACAAATTCACCCCCGGTGGACATCTGCATGTCTAAAGCTCAACTTTCCGAATCAGCAAAAGGTAAATTATTAGATCTGGTGAAAAATGCTGGGAAAATGAAAATGGGAAAATTTCACCATCATGAGACCGGTGGGGGTTTGGTTGGTCGTAAAGCTGACGGTGTATGGCAGATCGATGTTGTTCCAACGTCTTATATCAAGGGTGAAGGCGACGGTACAAACGTACCGAAAGGAGGCAAACTAGCTTTAGGTTACGCTAATTTTCACACGCATCCTAAAGGTGAATACAAAAAGCAAAAAGTTAAGTACGCTTGGCCATCTGGTGATGATTATTTATCAATTATGGAAAAAATGTACAAAGAAAATACAATTTTGCATATTGTAGCTACAATGGAAGGTATATACGCTATTTCTTTATCCCCTAAGCTAGCTGATATAAGTAAAAAAAATCTAGAATCTTTGTATAAGTCTAAATCACCTTTAAAATACAAACGAGAACTCCCAGACATCGGGAGTTCGAAAAGTACACCTAGCACTTACTTGAAAGAAATTAAAAACATTAAAAATCCTATTTATACAGTTGAATTTAGATCATGGAGAAATAAAACACCATTTAATTTCTATTTTCCACCAGACAAACATGGTTCATGTGGAAATTAACTTTTAAATTTTCAAATTTAAAAGTTAATTAATGATTATTTCTGATGTAAGTCAAAATATCGCACAATAACCTACAATCGTATTCATTATATTGCGTTACGTCCTTCATTGCCCCACATTTCCATGGTCGCTCGAATTTCTGATAACAATTCCACGCTTGCACCATTGCAGTTCTCCCATCTGAACATTCGCTCTCCATAGGTGTGTTAATCATATTCAGTTTTTTCATTGTTCTACCAATCTTTTTTAGAGCGTAGCTGAAACATCCTTTTATAACAACTTGTTCGTCTACAAAAAGTTTACGAAGATCTCTGAGATAATTATTCAGCGACCAACTATGAATTAACATTTTTTCTTGGGGAAATATGTCATTTCGAGAAAGTTGTGCCGCGCAAGATTGTTTCCAGAAAGTGTTTTCCGCATGCCAATAGTAAATTTTTGGATTATTTCTACTTGCTAAAAATTCCATAAATTCTTTCATTATACGAAATTCTTCATTGCGACTAATATTGTGACATATGAAATATTTATACTCCCATTTTTGGTTTTCCACAAATCCAACCCCTATTTGAAATATAAAATTGGAATTGGATTGATTTGTGATATAAGATGGATCGTTGGTAAATATATCTGAAAAAGTTTCGAAGTCTACAAAAACTTCGTTATCGCTATTTCTCCACGAATACATATTTTCAGTCATTCTTTCTGGGAGAAAATTTTGAGTTGATCCTCGATTTATTTCAAGCATTTTGTCAACAATCTTACCCCTAGTACCTTTAATTCCTAGCATTTCGCTTGTTAGATTAGGGTCTTTCCAATTTGTCACACCCTTTTGCAAGGCCTTTTCTCTGTTCTTTACACCACACATCCAAACTCGGGTTATTTCGTTCAATTTATTAGCAATTTCCTGTTTTGTGCTATTCCAGCGATTACTATCTCTACACATATTAGGATAAAGTTCTTTTCTGGAAGGAGGGGACAAAGTCCATGTTAGACCTTCTTTGTAGATATCTCTACACCATTTAACAGCTTTTCGAGCTTTCATAATTACTTTGGCGTCATAACTTGAAAATTCTATAACCCCTAGACGGTCAAAACAACTAGGATTTTTATACAAGACTCCCCGACTCTTATACTTCCATCTTCTTCCAAGAATAAATCCACGTTTTGGTGTATAACGTTGTATTGCACCTAGCGCTCTGTTATATATCCATACTTGACTTTTATAGGCAGGATAAGAACCGGAATTTATTAAGTTTTTCCCACAACTGTTTAAAGTAAGCGTAGAAAATTTAATATCAATAACAACATAGTGCCAATAAGGTGAGAAAGCACAAGAGTGCGATAAATCCTCGTCATCTATAATTGTGTTGGGAGCAATTTTCTTCAAAAAATCACTTCTTACAATAAGATCAGCGATTCCAAAAGTCTTTGTTCTAGTATGACAAATGGGTGCTGAATGTAGCACAGGTACACCTTGCTTCAGTAAGCTTTTAGTTTTATTTACTCCGTCTAAACTGTAGAAATCCGCAACGCTGACTACTGGCACAATATTCTGATTAATATATTCTACAACTTTGGACTCAAACTCAATACCTCTTTTCATTATATAACTTTGAAATGTTTCGTTGGAATCATCCGTTGAAGACGCACGCGGTCTGATAGAGGAAGAGAGATGCCCTTTTTCAAGCCAATCAATTAGTCCATCATCAAGCATATAATTAAAAGTTCGTGTCGCCGAAATCCAGGGATTCTTTTTAGTAACCAAACCCTCATTTAGTTTAGGTTTTTTCGATCTTGTGTTAGAAGATACGATATTTAAGGTATCATAAGTTCGTTTAGGCATTTTTAATTATCCCTATTTAAATTTTTAGATTCAATTCACAAAACAATGAGCAACAATTTCAGAGACGTTCACACATTTGATGGTACATTGGGTCAGCATTTTACACCTACAAAATCATTTACGAAAGAAGAAAAGAAGGAAGTAATATTTAAATTTTGCGAGAAGTTGCAACACCAATTAGCAAAAGACATGTTATATCAAATAATACTAGACCTCGACAACGATAAAAATATAGATAAATCAAATAACATTGATAGTAGTAACGTGTTAGCAGAGATATGTAGTAAGGTCGATGGGAGCGATATCGATATGTCTTTTATCGAAGAACAAATCATTGACATAGCTCTTTTGGGACCATGCCCGGAAGGTAGAACAACAAGATTTTTACAAATTTGGCAAGCTATTAAAGACTGTTAAACTGATTTTATTTGAATGATTGTATGCAAATAAAATGAATCTATCCGATATTAAAACAACTGATATTTCTGAATGGAATAATGATCAAATTTGTGCTGCTCTAGTAGAAGCCAAAAAGATTGAAAAACTAGTAGATTTTATGAAAGACGTATTACGGGAAAGAATGGAGAATGATACTGAAATTGTAGTGTCGAATGGAAAGGTCAAAATTGGACATCCATCCATGCTTCTTTCACACGACGTAACAACTATCGATGAAAGATTTCTACTAAATCCTATTCGTCCATTGAATAAAACTCTCGTTCGAGCACATATGACTGATTCTGGGGGCCCTCCTGAAGGTGTAACAGTTAAATGGAGTAAAAAGAACATCCGAGTTACACCCACGAACTAACAAATTATCGAGTTTTTAAAGTTATATAACTTTAAAAATTTAATAATATATCTAGACATCTTCAACCTCTTCGTATTCCGAAACCTCTTCGTATTCCGAAACCTCTTCGTATTCCGAAACCTCTTCGTATTCCGAAACCTCTTCTTCATCCTCAACGACTTCTTCATCATCCTCAACGACTTCTTCATCATCCTCAACGACTTCTTCATCAT
>Ga0114925_10001942_pt1 | contig 10391 bp, 13 predicted proteins | sample SumtaG_2_FD_87287 | JGI IMG/M metagenome (GOLD analysis project Ga0114925, IMG submission 87287) | Deep subsurface microbial communities from Indian Ocean to uncover new lineages of life (NeLLi) - Sumatra_00607 metaG | ecosystem: Environmental > Aquatic > Marine > Oceanic > Sediment | place...
CAGAATGAGTAGATTCCGTTTAACAATAGACAATGAAGGTATAGCTAGTCAAATAGCCGATCTAATAAACTCGGGAAAACAGATATGGTACTATTTGACTAGCTATTCAATATTAGTCAGCCCAATAGAATTTCTTATAGAGCTGGACAGGGATAAGGTAATAGGCGTAATTGGGTTAGAGCAGAAGACTGATAAGGTAACTGAGCTGAAATATCTATGTGTCCATCCTGATTACAGACAGCAGGGTATCGGCAGAAACATGTTAGAATTAGGAATAAAGGCCGCAAAGACTGAATATGTATATGGCGCAGTAAGAAGCGATAATCATGTGAATATTCGAAACAACTTTCGGGTAGGTATGAGACCAGTAGGCAAACATAGAGGCAGAGGGTGTCATATAATAATATTTGCTAGGAGGAGAGGAAATGTTGAGTATCAAATATACCAAAGAAGGCCTTAAGGATCTAAAATATGTGATAGTCAAGGTGAAATTGAAAACTGATGCAAGCTCAAACAGCGTGGAGACAAGAGGGCTATTCTTAGGTTATAGAACATTAATGTCCACAGGTGATACGAAGCCTGTAGAAGCGGATGAGCTATTTCTGTGGTTGTACAAAGGCCAGTGTGTATATCTATATAATTTGAAGCACTACGAAATTGAATCAATAGAGGTAGCTATCAGCAAGCATGGGAAGACCACTCAGATAACAAGTTATACTGAAGCAGAACAGACAAAGGCCATCGCTAAGATAAAATTGATTAAAATGGCATTGGAAGAACAGAAGAGAATCAAAGAGAGCGGTCTGGTTGATATATCTACTTATGATTCACTGCCGGCCTTGTTTAGAGATGACGTAGAAGAGCCTGCATCTGCTAAATCTACTATTGCAGATACGCGGAGTCCTGCCGTAGGTAGACGGACTCCTACTGGCAGCCCAGCTTCTCCGTATAGTTCTCCTTCAAACTACTCGTCATACACACCTTCGCCTAGAAAGGAAATAGAGACCTCGGCCATCAAGAGAACTACTCGATATTCAATAAGCGATGCCGTTGCAAAAATGAGAGAAAAGATCAATGAGATAAAGAATAATACATATTCACCACCTAAACTGAAAAGAATACCAGCAGACACAGAGAAGAAAGCAGCAGATGACGAAAAGGAGGATCACACGGCGGGGCCACAGCGTCAGGCTGGATTCATTCCTGGTATGGAAGAAGACGAAAATGACATGTATGGATATCCACCTGCACCGTGTATGTAAAAGAGTCTAGCAAAACGCCGATTTTATTCTATAATATAAGAAAAACTATAATTAGGAGAACTCTATGAGGCTAATTGGAAACAATGATATATTTCTACAACTGAATATCGCAGTAAAATCGGCGATAGCAGAAAATAGATCGCTTCCACATATGCTGTTGACTGGTGCTGCTGGGTGTGGGAAGACAAGTACCGCTAGATATATAGCAGAAAGTAGCGGGTCTGATTTCCTTGAGATTGTTCATGAGGGTGTTAAAACACGTGACGATGTTTTAGCCCTCCGAGAACAGCTGAACGATGAGGGGTATGATGAGCATACTGGGAATAAAATTACCAAAATTCGTCCCACAATTGTATTTATAGATGAAATCCATAGACTTTCAAGTACTGGGCAAGAGCACCTTGGTATAATAATGGAGAATTGGATAATTCCGGTTGAAAAGAAGGAAGCCGTAGTTAGCTTTTTTGACAAGTTTGGATTAAATCCGGAGGGCAGAGGAAGGTGGTGTCCCCGGTTTACACTAATCGGCGCAACTACAAACGATGGGCTATTAACAAAGCCGTTTAAGGATAGGTTTAAGTTTCGATTTGTTTTCAGTACTTACACGCCTGAAGAGTCGAGAGAAATAGTATTGGCACACGCTGAAGATTTGGAGATAGCAATGACTGAGCAAGCTCTTCTAGAAATAGCTAAGAGAGGAAGAGGTGTTCCAAGAATATTAGTTACCTTGTTGGAAAGATGTAGAGATACAGCTATTTCTTCTGGGTCAGTGTTGAATCTCGCGGTAACCCAAACAACTTTTAAACTTATGGGAATAGATAAAGGCGGGCTAACTCCGACAGATATTAGTATAATGAAGACCCTGTATGAGTCCGAAGACCCTGTCGGCTTAGACAACTTGGCAATCATTACGAACGAGTCGCCAAAAGCCATATCAGAAACTATAGAGCCGCATTTAATTCAGCAGGGGCTTATTAGAAGAAGCTCGAGAGGAAGGACAATAACGGACAAAGGAAGAGAATATCTAATAATAAACAATCATATCCAAGGATCTGTTGGTTATGTAGATATTCCATTGACCTATAAGAGGAGCATATAATGCCAATACACGAAAAGTTCAAAAGAGATTCTGAGACTAATAAAGTGGTGAAAGATGAAAACGGCGAACCGATGATATTAGTTGAAGGAATTGATTATGGCAAATTCCCGGCCAATTTTATCGCAGAGACAAAAGAAGAGGCTGTTAAAATATATGGAAAATATCTCAGAACCTTACAGCTTTTAGCTCACAGATACTCAGGACTTACAGGCTTGGCTGCAGAAGACCTTATTCAAGAGGGCACAATTGGGCTGGCTAGAGCAAGTCGAGACTTTGAAGAATGTAGGAGCGATAATTTCACCATTTTTGCCATTTACAAAATCAAAGATGCGATGAGAGAGTTTGTAACATCTCAAGGCAGCGATATGAGAGCGCCACAATATGTGAAAGATACGCTGCGCTTAGTAAACAAGTTAAAAAGGGTGATCAGCTCTGCTGAATCCATCGATTTCTGTTCACTTTTGGATATATGGCAAATGTCGAAAAAATATGAGGATAACAAGGAAGTTGGGAAAGATGTTAAACAGATAAGAGAGAGCCTTTATAATTTAGCAGACAGATCATGTACAGTTGTAGAAGAGCTGATAGAGAGAGCTGAGTCTACGCCGCTTATTTCTTTAGAAATAGTGGATTACGGTGTAGATAGTGTGCCTTCAAAAAGCGATGTGTTCTCACTAGTAGCGGAAAGCAATACTCTCGAACTTATTAAGGACATCTTGAACGAAAGAGAGCTTGAGATATTACGTTTACACTTTATAGAAGGCCACACTGTCAGGGAGACAGCGGAGATCCTCGGTGTGACAGGTGGGACGATTGGACCACAGATCCGCCAAATGAGAAGAAAGCTTGACAAACATAAGCACAGGCTAACAGGTCAAGACTTAGAACATAGTGTTGTGGTAAACGATACTATAGAAAAACTGGAAAAGGATTGGACACTAGATGACAAGGATAACAAAGATATTAAAGAAACTGGACAGGGAGACGCTAGCTGAGGTATACTATGCTGGAACGTTTGTAAGAGATATAATCCGAAGAAAAAGCCCTAAAAAAATGGAGGTAGTTATACGAAACCTCCAATTAGGCGATCTTATTGACTATTTTGAGAAGTATGGAACTATTCTATACGTCAATAGGAGAGGATATTTTGCATTCCATCCAAGAAATAACCACGGTGAAATAAAAATATCATTGCCAAAAAGGCATAATAGATATAGTCCCTATTTTACTTTGTTTAACGATGCATCTTCTCGTGATTTTACAATAAATGCCATGTTTCTTCCAATCACGTCAAAGGTTAAGAAAAATGTCATCGACTATTTTGGTGGCCTAGGTGATTTAAGAAACAGGAAAATAAAAACTGTAAGAAATGCCAAACAAGTGGTGAGAAGATACCCACTATATATGTTAAAAGCAGTGGCTTTGGCTGCGGAGATAAATTATAAAATAGATTCAAATCTATTTTACGCAATTAAATCTCGGCACTCGTTCGCATCAAAGATATCAAAGACTGACATAAGAGATCAGCTAACCAAAGTATTAATGAGTAATAGGCCTTCTAAATATTTTAAGATCTTATATGATTTGAATCTGCTAAACATAATTCTACCAGAGCTAGCTCTATGTACAGGGGTGACTCAGAATGAGAAATATCATAAGTATGACGTTTTTAGTCATTGTGTTTATGCATGTGACAATATAAAAGCAGATCTCACATTAAGATTAGCAGCACTGCTGCATGATATAGGAAAGCCACAAACAAGGGAAGAGATAACGAACAGTAAAGGTGAAACCAAAATAACTTTTTATAACCACGAAGTGATGGGCGCAAAGTTAGCAAAGAGAATACTGAGGAGGCTAAAGTTTGATCTCAGGATTATTGCAGAGGTTACTAGCTTAACTTATTTACATATGTATAACTTTGAGCCAGAAGAGTGGACAGATGCCGCAATCAGAAGATTCATAAGAAAGTCTGAGATAACTGTAGAAGACCTTGAAGATTTGCCAAATTTTCCAATATTTTTACTTCGAAGAGCTGATAGATTGGCAAACGGGCATTCTCTTAAAGCTATTTCATACCGCCAGAGGCTATTTGAGAAGAGAATAAAAGAGACATATGTCAAATCCAAAGCTTTGAATGTAAACGATTTGGCTATAGATGGTAATACTATAATGGATAAATTCAATTTGAAGGCAGGGCCGACAATTGGTCACATTTTGAACTACTTGCTATCCATTGTAATAGAAGATCAAAAGATGAATACTGAAGAGGTATTAATTGATGCCACTTCTAATTATTTATCTAAAGCACTAAAGTAAGTAAGACAGACGTTTGTTACAGGGGAGGGGTACCTTAGTGAGTGATATCGCTACTGGAATCCGAGGATCTCGTAATAATTGGATCGTCTTAAAATAAATCCAATTGTTGATCTAATGCCTTAATTTGCAGTATTAGCCAACGATGGGCGCACTACATAAAATATTTAAGAACAGATATTTTATATGGTGCGCTCATCAACGGTCTGATATTGCAAGCTGTTTTCTACGGCTGAGATAACAGTCAGTCAATAGAATTTTAGCGGCGTTAGGTCGAGATCGAGTGGGATCGGGGTGGGTATTTTTATACAGATATGTAAACGCCGGGATGCCCGAGTAAATACCTATATGGTAAAAAAACGGCTTGTCAAGGTAGTACATTATCTATATAAAACTGTGCGGACGTGTCAAAACGCCTGCACACTTGTGTGTAGATGAGGTGTGTTATGGATAAGAATACGGAAATAAAAGCAGTGACAGTCGCGTTTGTGTGTGCTAAGTGTGGTAAATCGAAGACTGTGGGCTGGTTTGAAACATCTTTTATGATAGGCTACCTTTCGCAAAGAGTATCAAGTCATAGATGTTATAAATGCACTGCTAAGTTAGATATAGTGTATATTCGATTTGAATGTATAAAGGGGATACTCTAATGAATCTTGGCGATATTGATTTAGCAGACAATGCGTTCGTAGGTGGCATATTAGGATTTGTTGAAGAAGCTATGGAGGATGGAAGATTTGGGGAGAGCGATGATATAAAGCTAACAGCAGAAGATATAAAAGTAGGAGATTTAGAAGATGACCGCCTCAAATTGCTATATAATCAGGATCCAGACTTTGTTATATATCTTGTCAACAAGTTCATACAGCACAAGAAAATATCGCCAGTGAATCAAAAGTTCAGAGTGATCATGGCTGAGATAGAAGAAGAAATAGAACAAATGGAAAGAGAAGAAGAAAATGGAAATGATAAATAGGTTTACTGAAGTTAGATATATATGCCCAGGTTGTCATTTCAAGCTAACAAAAAATGCTAAATATTACGACAGTGTGGATATACTTGATAGGCTGGCTCAAAGGGCTAAAGGCGAACTATGTGTTATGTGTAGTAAAGAAATGGGAATGCCAGCATCCATTAAGTGCGGAATAGAAGAGAGGGTTAGTGACTATTACCGGTTTAAGTGGGAGTGTACAAACTGCAAAACTTCATGGTATTCTCTTGAAACTGCCTTTAAGCCAGCTAATGTTAACTATCATCTTAAAAAGGCATCACTAAAAATGTGCTGCATAAATGATAGCTGCAAAAGTACCAGCTTTGTGTGTGTATCGTTTCAGCGCATTGTAACTAGAGAACGTAGCTCAGAAGAGTAGAGCGCTATACTAAATGGGATATAATGTTATATGCCCCCAGCATATTCATTATTTGGGAAAGTTGAAAAAGAGTGCGAGTGGGTAGTATAGAGGGCATCGGTTCAAGTCCGATCGTTTTCTTTACCATAGGCACGGTGGAGTGTAGAATTGCGTAGAAGGTAAAACCCTTCCTACACTCCACCATAAGGGAGAGATCAGCATGCTTGTTGAAACAATACGATTGAGTTTCCAATGCACAGTCTGCGGAACGGAGAAAGATAAAATTGTATTTCCACATAAAACTTCTATGGAAAGCGTAGACACCAGAGACTTGGTGAGAGAATGTTCTATTTGTGGAGATCTGCCTATGGATATAATAGACATAGTTTACAGGCTGAAAGGGAGTCTATATGCCAGTAATTAGATTGAGCGTGGCGTTCATATGCCCCAGCTGTGAAAGTGAAAGTGAGTTCGCATCCGTTGTGTATATAGCAGAATTGAAAGAGCTGAAAGATTGTGCAGCATCAGTATGCCCTATTTGCCTTGAGATGATTTTGCTAAAAGATGTACAATCTATTACATATGGGCCAGATAATCCTTCCGGAGGAGTGTTGTGTTAATTTAATGGAAAAGTGGATAAATAAAATTCATTATGGATACTGTGAAAATATAATACCAGAGCTGCCAGATGAGTCAATAGATCTTGTAATTACATCACCACCGTACAATGTGGAAAATCCGTACGATTTATACCAAGATAACAAAGGCCATCAGGAATTCATAGCGTGGCTAACTGGTATATTTGCATTGCTAAAGTATAAAATGGTGACCGGTGGGCGAGTATGTATCAACATAGCTGATGCGAAAAATGGAGCAGTCCCTACTCACAGCGATATAATTCAATTCATGACTAAAGAATTGAGATATCTAATGAAGTCTACTATCATATGGGACAAAAGCCAGATAGGAAATAGAACTTCGTGGGGTAGCTGGAAAAGCCCATCTAACCCATCGTTTCCGACTCCTTTTGAATATATTTTGATATTTGCCAACGAAGATCAAAAGAGAGAAGGAAAAAAAGAGTTAATAACAGTATCAGAAGAAGAATTTATACAAAATAGTTTGGCTTTGTGGACGTTTCCGTCAGAACAAAGTATGGCAAAGTATGGCCATCCAGCTATGTTTCCACTTGAATTGCCTTACAGATTGATTCAGCAGTTGTCGTATAAAGACGATGTAGTAGCTGATATATTTTCTGGCATAGGCACAACCTGTTTAGCAGCAGCCATGCTGGATAGAAGGTGGTTTGGAATCGAAATGAGTGGGAATTATGTGAGAAGGTCAGTGAGAAGAATAAGAAACTATACTGATCAAATAAGGCTTTTTAGGTAAAATACTAACCACAAGTTGAAAGGGGGCACTAAATGCTTTATAGGCCTACCATCTATTCTATAGAATTGTGGTAGGCCTCCTCTCTTCTAGGAGGCCTTTTATAATTTTATAAAAAATCAGAAGGAGCAATGTTAATGACGGAGTATTACGATCATTATGGTACTACCTCTACCATCTCTGCTGCCACATGGGATAATCCATCTTATAAATTTTACACGGCTTCCGATAAATCTGAAGATAAATATGGATATATAGACGCAGTTGTCAGCAAAATGGAGTTTTCAGAGAAGCTAAAAACAGACTATAAGTCCGAATTTGTTAGAGATTTGATTGATAGCTTATACAGAGATATGGGAACTTCGCCGGGCGATACAAGGGTCGGCATATTCTGTAAGCATAAGTCGGATATCGATAGCGATTTGAGACAGGGGCTCCTTACGAACTATTATTATCATAAAGTATATCCAATTGAATCTGATCCACAGGACCATGATAAGATATATTTGTTTTCCTATGACATGTGTATAATAGTGAACGTTTTAGAATACTTACCATCAAAGATGACAAGAGCAAACGTGATAAGGGAAGCTCTAATGGCTCTTGTTAACAACTACCCCCGACGCTTAGCAATAATAGCAAAGTCGAAAGAGGAGGTAGAAAAGTCTAAGGAAGCTGAGCCAGACATCATCACAGGCTTCGATACTAAAGAATTAGAGTCCTTGGCTTTGTTCGCTGGTGCAAAAGAGATGGCCAAGTCAAGCTTTGTTAAGAACGAAGGCTTTAAAGATCTATATGTAGTTGCAACAAACTGTTAATGATTTTAGTGGGTGGGACACAGAGCACAAAATAACCAAAAAAACGGTAAAGATTGTGGGCGGGTATACTCTGTGAATAGGAGTATAGGAGGTTAATATTAATATGTTTAGACCAAGGCCTATAGAGATAGCTATAGATATACCATCAGGGCAAATAGCGTTTGCTGACGATCTTAGGTTTGCTTATCCAATATCTGACGATAAAGGGTCGCCACAGAACGCAGACGGCCCTCTGTGGCAGAAGATCATTACTGAGGGCTATGGTGAGGTGGGATTGTTTCATGGATACGTAGGCAATTCTTGTCCGAGCATCCATCACCATAATGATATATTAGTAATAGGCAATCCATCACATGATAGTGAGACCTGGGAGACAAAAGATGATCTGCCGGGCAAACATGTAGGAGGAGTTATCACTGACTTATGGTGGTATAGCATCGCAGACTTTGATAATCTTGCGGCCCGTTTGTATGAAATGGGAGGCAATATTGATGATATCAGGCCCGATGGCATAGTGAAGGTGAAGCCTGGCCGATATGTCTTGCGGCACTATTATCCTTACTTCGGTGAGTCTCGCATTGAACATAACGACGGGGTTGAAATATACGCTACACTACATAGAAGTGACAAAGAAATAAAGCCGTTCAAATTACCTGACGAGGGACTAGCTGATCTGCTAATAGAAAGGCCTGATATTGAATATGTTTGTGTGAAGCCTGATGGTGGTGATGATGTCCCTATCTATACAGCATATAAGATATTTCTTCACTGGACAGGCAATGTTTTTACGGAGCCGAAATTCACAGGCGATGAGATTGTGAACATAGATTTGGTGCTTGAGCGTATTTATAAAGATTATGAAATAGAGCGCAAGAAAAATGTGGATCAGGAAGAAAGAATGCGTAAGTTAGAAAAAGGGCTTGATAAACTTTCATTAAAAGAGCAGAAAAGGCTAACAAAAGAAATATTTCAAGAGATGGACAGAAAGTTAGATAGAAAGATAAAAAAGGTTTCTGGGGAATAACATGACTAGGGGAATGAAAACAGCACTTTGGATTGCCTATATACTGTTGCTCGTAGGCGCATCATATCTGGTAACTGAAGGTTTTTATATGCGGCGCTTTTGGATATGGGTATTAAGTTAACTAAGGGAGAACAGGATGAAAGAATATACAGATGCAGATTTTAATTTTAGAACGCCGACTCACAACTCCATACTAAACGCAAAGAAAAAAGATGAGATAACTTGGACAGGATACGGATGCAAAATATGTGGGTCCAGTGGCAGTAGTCCGGGCAGTTCGCCTTTTGTCAAATGCCCATTCTGTCAAAGCTTTGACATAGAAAAGTTCGACTCCAGCACTAAAAAGCGCAAGACATATGGATCTATCGAAATAGAAGAAATGTATAAGCGCAAAAGATATTTCAAGCGAGTCGAGATGGGCATATGTGAATTAGAGGGGCCATATGAATGCCCATGCTGTGGCGGCCATATGATGTTAGATGCTACATTTCTAGATCAGGTATCAACTATAGTCAGCTGTCCCTACTGTAGTAATACTATCTATGTAAAGGATACTGACTAGTGGAGATGCCAAAGGTACCGAAAGAGGTCCTAGTTGATAACCTAATTCTATTGGGTTATAGAGGGTCTGTAGCTCACAATATGTATATTCCTAACACTGATCCTGATAGTACAGACGATATAGATTTAATAGGTGTGTTTATTGCGCCTGAAAATTTTTATATCGGACTAAGGCAACATAAAAGTAGACAGACAAGAGAAATAAAGAGAGAAATAGACGGGATGATGTGGGATTGTGTGTATTACGAGCTACAGAAATTTGTCAAATTGCTTTTAAAAGGCAACCCAAACGTATTAAGTCTGCTTTGGATAAAAAGAGAGCATTATCTTCTGATAAGTGAATTTGGTAGAATGCTGTTAGAGAATAAAAGGAGTTTTCTAGGGAAAAGAAATTTATATAAAGCATTTACTGGATATGCTAATGGCCAGCTTAAAAGAATGGAGCATTGGAAAACTGAAGGGTATATGGGAGCAAAAAGGAAGCAGCTTATAAAGAAGTACGGATATGATACAAAAAATGCTGCTCATCTTATAAGACTCCTAACAATGGGAACAGAGATTCTTAACACAGGC
>Ga0114925_10001944_pt1 | contig 10390 bp, 7 predicted proteins | sample SumtaG_2_FD_87287 | JGI IMG/M metagenome (GOLD analysis project Ga0114925, IMG submission 87287) | Deep subsurface microbial communities from Indian Ocean to uncover new lineages of life (NeLLi) - Sumatra_00607 metaG | ecosystem: Environmental > Aquatic > Marine > Oceanic > Sediment | place...
AAAATATTATTATAAATAGAATTCTTTTCATTATTTTTGTCTTAATGGCTATTATACTAATTTTCATTATGAAAGATTACTTTTTATAGTTTTCTTAGATTTCAAAATTGAATACATACATTTTTGTAAGATCCATAAAATTCCCATTTAAAATTCTTAATTTAAACTCATGTTTATCTATAAAATTTCTATCTCAATTTCATTTTAAAAGAAAAAAGATTTTTTCAGTGATTCTCAAATTTGAAATTTCTTAAATTTACATATTTGTAAGCTCAAGGATCATAAACTAAGAGAAGAAGGTTTAACACTTAAGGGAGAAATTTCCCTTAAGCTATGAGTATGGATGATGAAATAAGAGTAAGAGATATATAATATCTATATCTTATAGGTGGCCTAAAAATCCTCATCCAAGAGTTTAAAGATAAGAAGAGTTAATAAATCTATAATATCCAATTTAAAGGAAAAAATCAAAGAAAAGAAGATTACGAAAGTAGTTTTAGCCTTGAATGTTTAAAAAATACAATCTCTTTTTCATTAGTATAAGAATTAATTTTTATCAAAACATTTAATAATTTAACATTTGGACACAAATTCTAAAAAATAAGTTAATTTTTTGCAGGTAGGACAGTAATAGTGTCCACTTTCGTTTTTATTTAATAAATTTCCACATTTTTGGCAGACAATCATAATATAACAATAAATAGATACTTTTGTATCTTTTAAATATTAATTTTATAGTGTATAAACATTTTAATTTTGCAATAATTAAAAATTAGGGATTATTATAATATAAGAAAGTTATTTCGATGTGAAAGTTATGAAATTTGTCGAATTTGCGGGTTCAAAATTTGAAGTAGAGGATGGTTTTCTAGATTTAGGCTTACTGGAAATTAAGGATATAAATGAAATAGAAGGATTAGAGAAAGTAAAAAATCTAAAGCATTTAGAACTTAGTTCTAATAAAATATCAAAAATAGAGGGATTAGAAAACCTTAAAGACTTAGAAATTTTAAATTTAGGCAGTAATAACATTTCAGAAATAAAGGGTCTCGAAAGTTTAGAAAATCTAGAAATTCTTCACTTAATTAGTAATCAAATTTCTGAGATTAAAGGATTAGAGAATTTAACTAATTTGAAAGAATTATATTTAAGAGGAAATTCAATTGCTAAAATTCAAGGTCTTGAATATCTAAAAGATTTACAAAAATTAGATTTTTCTTGGAATTTAATTACAGAAATATCTGGATTAGATAATTTGAAAAATCTTGAAGTTTTATGGATTGCTGGTAATCAACTTAAAAAAATTGAAGGTTTAGATAACTTAAAGAACTTGAAAATATTAAATTTTGGTGGAAATCAGATTACTGAAATAGTAAATCTAGAGAATTTAACAAATTTGCAAGAACTCTATTTAAATAACAATTTAATAGAAGAAATGGAAGGACTAAAATCACTTAAAAATTTAAATAACCTCTGGCTCAATTCAAATCAAATTGAAGTAATAAAAGAGTTAGAAAATTCTACAAATTTAACAATTTTAAACTTAAAAGAAAATGATATTCTTCATATTAAAGGATTATATTCATTAACAAATCTCGAGAGCTTATTTCTTTCTGGAAATAAAATAACTGAAATTAAAGGTTTGGAACCACTTACGAAATTAGAAACATTAGAATTAAGTATTAACCAGATAAGAAGTGTTAAAGGTCTGGAATCTCTGATAAACTTAAAAAATCTATGGATTAAAAATACTGAGATTCCTCAAGATTTAATAGATGAGCTTGGAGGATTAGATTCAGGAGGATGTGCGATTGAACCATTAAAGTTTGTTCAATACTGTCTTGTGAATCTTTAATCTATTTTTTAAAATTTAATCTATAGTTTAATAAGGAATCTTATACAAAATATATACTCAATGGTATTATACATAATATTATTAAAAAAATTTAATGAATAAAATTGACTGATATTAACCCTTTTGAGAGTGCTAAAAAGAAGCTTGAAATTGCAGCAAAAGCAATCAATTTAAATCCTAATACAGTAGAATACTTGAAAAAAGTTGAACGTTCACTAATAGTTACAGTCCCTGTTGTCATGGATGATGGTTTACTGAATATTTTTGAAGGTTATAGGGTTCATCATTCTACTTTGCGAGGACCAGCATTAGGTGGACTAAGATACTCCCTTGATGTAACTTTAGATGAAATAAAAGCATTAGCTTTTTTGATGACATTTAAAAGTAGTTTATTAGGTTTACCATTAGGTGGTTCTAAAGGAGGAGTTCGTATCAACCCAAAAAAGTTATCCTCTGGTGAATTAAGAAGAATTACAAGAAGATATACTACTGAAATTATCAATATGATAGGTCCTGATATGGATATTCTTGCTCCAGATATAAATACCGATTCACGCACAATGGCTATTATTCTCGATACCTATTCGATGCAGAAAGGGAGGACTGTTCCAGGAGTAGTAACTGGAAAGCCAATAGAAGTAGGAGGAACTGTTGGTAGAGAAGATGCATCTGGAACGGGAATGTTTTTCATTCTTGAAGCTTTAACTAAAAAGCAGCAGTACAATTTAAAGTCAAGTAATATAGTAATACAAGGTTTTGGTAAAGTTGGGATAGCTGTTACTAAAAAATTATCTAATGCTGGTTGTAAAATTATTGCAATTGCAGATTCAGAGGGAGGAATTTATTCTGAGAAAGGATTTAATGTTGATAAAGTAATTGATTGGAAGAAAAGTGGCAAAAATCTTAGAGATTTTCAAAGTACTGGTATTAAAAGAATAGCAACTGAAGAAATTTTTGCTGTTAAGTGTGATATTTTTATTCCTGCAGCTACAGAAAATCAAATATATAGTGGAAATGCTGATGAAATTGATTGCAAAATAATATTAGAAGGAGCAGATAGTCCAACAACTTCTAAAGCTGATGCAATATTAAATGAAAAAGGGATAACTGTTATTCCAGATATTTTAGCAAACTCTGGTGGTTTATGTGTTTCATATTTTGAATATGTTCAGGATATACGTGCATACTTCTGGAACTTAGAAAGAGTAAATCGAGAGATGAGAAGGATATTGTTGGAAGCTTTTGAAAAAATGTTTAGTTTTTCAAAAGAAACCAAGGTTTCTTACCGTACAGCTGCATATTCTATAGCTGCAGAGAAATTAGCTAAAGCACATGAACTAAGAGGGTTATTTCCATAACATGATATTATTGAGGATTAAGTCATATGAGGTGAAAAAGTTTGGAAATTAATCCATTTGAAGTAGCTAAAAAACAAATTGATATTGTTGCCAAAGAATTGGGATTAGATCCTAATATTAGAGAGTATCTTAAGAGAGTTGAACGGGCATTAATCGTTTCTATCCCCATTATGATGGATGATGGAACTCTTAAGATTTTTGAAGGTTATCGGGTCCATCATTCAACTGTTCGAGGTCCTGGTAAAGGAGGTATAAGATATGCTCCGAGTGTTAATCTTGATGAAGTAAAAGCTTTAGCTACTTGGATGACTTGGAAAAGTAGTCTTTTGAATTTACCTCTTGGAGGAGCAAAAGGCGGAGTTCAAGTAGATCCCAGAGAATTATCTAAAATTGAGTTAGAAAAACTTACAAGAAGATATACAGCAGAGATTATTAATATTATAGGTCCTGATATAGATATTCCCGCTCCCGATGTTAATACAAATGCTCAAATCATGGCTTGGATAATGGATGTCTATAGCATGCAGAAAGGGCGGACTATACCTGGTGTTGTAACTGGAAAACCAATAGAAATAGGAGGATCAGTTGGTAGGGAACCAGCAACTGGTATGGGTTTGTATTATGTGCTTGAAGCATTGTGTGAAAAATTAAATATAGATTTAAAATCTCAAACTATCATAATTCAGGGCTTTGGTAATGTTGGAGGGACGATAGGCAAATTATTATATGATTATGGATGTAAAATTATAGCAGTTTCTGATATTTCGGGAGGATTATATTACTCTGATGGTTTAGATATAGATAAGTTATTAGCCTGGACACAAGAAGGAAATTACTTACAAGATTTTAAGGATAGCAATTACAAATTAATTACAAATGAAGATTTAATTGTATCAAAATGTGATGTTTTAATTCCCGCTGCCTTGGAAAATCAAATTACTGAAGCTAATGCAGGTGAAATAAAAAGTAAAATTATTTTGGAAGGTGCCAATGGACCTACAACTACTGAAGCAGATAAGATTTTACATAATAAAGGAATTCATGTAATACCAGACATTCTTGCTAATGCTGGAGGTGTTTGTGTTTCTTATTTTGAGTATATTCAAGATATTCACTCTTATTTCTGGAAATTAGAAAGAATAAATAAAGAATTAAAAAGGATACTTGTCGAAGCTTTTGAAGAAGTGTATAAAGTTTCAAAAGAGAGAAATATTTCACTTCGTACTGCTGCTTACGTTCTAGCAGTTTCTAGAATTGCTAAAGCAATAGAATTGAGGGGTTTTTTTCCGTAAATCAATTTTATTTAAATAGGATTAAAAGCTTAATATATCTTTTAAAAATTGGTTAATTGCCATTTTACTTGGTGCATTTTCAGGGATATCAATTATTGAATTTCCAAGCAAATCAAATTCTATAATATTTGGATCTTCTGGGATTTGACCTATTATAGGTAATTGTAAGTTAGATAACTTTTCAATAATAATATCAATATTACCTTTAACTTTATTAATAATTATTCCTAATTTTTTATATTTTGTAAACTTCTTAGCGCTCTTTCTAATAGAATCTGCTGTATCTATACTTCTTAAAGAAATATCAGTAATAATTAATATAATATCCACTGATTCAATGACCATTCGATTAATTTGTTCGAGACCTGCCTCGCAATCTATCAACAAAATATCAAAATCTTGAGAAATAGATTCAATTACTTTTTTTAGTAGAATATTTGAAGGACAAAAGCAGCCTGGTCCTTCTGGTTGACCGAGTGAAAACAGAGAAAATTCTTTACTTTCTGCTATTGCACTATATACTTCAAAATCGATAAATTCTGCCAAATTTTGAGCAGTCTTCTCCTTTTTTAAAGTTTTATCAATAACATCAATTCGTATTTTTTCAAGGCTCTTTTTTGGAATTAGTTTAACCATATTACTTAAATGGGGATGAGCTGGGTCAGCATCAATTAAAAGTATTTTGTAATCATAGTTTTTTGAAATAGTTACTGCAAGTAGCGCTGTAATTATGGTTTTCCCAACACCTCCCTTCCCAACAACTGCCACTATTAGTGGTTTCTTTAAACCTATATCTTCTCCCATTAAAATTTTCTCCTAACTTTTAGGGATATTATTTATTTTTTCTCTTTCAATTAAAACTTGTTTTATCTCATAGCATTCTTCTTGGTAAGGACAAATTTCACATCCCCAATCATACTCACAATCTATTCTTTTTCTCCATTCTTCAATCTTTTTTATCCATTGATCATTGATATGAGTAATAATCTCAGAAACGATACTCATAAACTCATCTATAAGATTTGGATAAGAATTTATAAAAAGAACTTCCATAGATTCAATTAAATTTTTGAATTTTTGCTTATATAAATAGAAAATCGCATTTCCTAGAAATTCAAAAGAGAAGTTTTTCTTTATAACGTCTGTGCTTATTCTACACCAAAATTTTCTAGGAATTGTTCGAATTAGGAATCCTTCTATTCCATTAGAAATGAAATTTAATAACCTTAAATTATTAAACTCTTTTTCTGATAAACTTTTTACTTGTATTAAAAGAAAAAGTCCAAAATCAACACTTGGTTCTTTAATTTCTTGTATTTCAGGTCCTAGTAAAGATATTTTTCCATCTTCAATCTGATTCAATTCTATTGTAGGGTATACTAATGAAAAAGATTTTCTATTCAATCCTCCAAGTTCTAGTTGAGTCTCTTCTTGAAGAATAATTTCCTTGTTTTTATCTAGATCAACACTTAAATCTAAATCTTTGAAACATTGAGAAAAATCATGTACTGATTTATAGAGAGTTAATTTTATTCCACTTTGGTCTTGTTTTTTAACAAAGTTTCTTATTTGTTTAATTATCCCTTTAATTTCCACGATAAATTTCCACTATATACTCTTTTCTTATTATTTAGGGTATGTTAATAATTAATATTCTCTCCTTTAAGAAATTTAAAATGTAAGATTTTTAAAATTTTTTAAAAATTAAGAATAAAAAAATTGAAAATGGTTTTTATTTGATATTAGATTGCCTTTCTAACCAACTCAGATAGATCGAAAGCTTGAATTTCATTATTATCAATATTTGTTTTAAATTGATTTAAACAGAATGGGCAACATGAGACTATTGCACTGGCAGTAGTTTCTTTTGCTTCCTCAATTCTCTCATTTGCAGCAAAAATTGATAAATCTTTAAATGCTGAACGTACCCCTCCACCAGATCCACAACACCATGCATTATGCCTATTTCTTGCCATTTCTATTAATTCAATTCCAGGTATTTTAGTTAGAACTTCTCGTGGTGGTTCATAAATACCCATATGACGACCGATATGACAAGGATCATGATACGTTATTTTCATATTAACTTTATTATTGAAAGTTAATTCATCATCATTTAATTTCTCTAATAGAAACTCTGGCAAATGTAAAACCTCAATACCATGTTCAAAACCAAATTTCTTAGGATATATCTCTTTTAAAGTTCTATAACAGCCAGCGCAAGATGTAATAATTCTTTCAATCCCTTCATTCTTAAAGGTATTTATATTTGTTTCAGCAATTTCTTTTGCTTTATCAGTTTGACCTGTCATGTATACGGGAGAACCACAACAGCGTTCATCTCTAAGAACCCTGAATTCAACCTCAAGTGAATTCAATATTTCTGCGGTAGCAATAGCTACATTTTGTTCTCTATAACTAGTAGTACAACCGACAAAGTAAGCTAGTTTCGCATCTGGGGTTTCCTTTATATTTGAAGTTATCCAATTTGTGCGATCCTTATGTTTTTCCATATAAGGGTTATATTCTTTAGTAACATGGTCAGTATATTTTTGTTGTTCTGGCATTGGCCCAAAACCTTTTTGAACAGCTTCTTCTCTCATTGCCATGAGCCATTCTCCCGCATAATGATGAATTTCTGGAATTTGACATTGCTGCATGCATGCCATACAAACTGAACACTGATAAAATATTTTTGCCATATTTTCAGTCCATTTAAGACGTCCCGTGGTTAAAGCCCAGGAAAGTAAATTTTTACCTCCTAAATAGTATGCCTCGAATTTTCCAAATTCTCCAGAAGGACAAACGTGAGGCCATCCTTCTTCGTGATATGCAGTTCTACAAGTACCACATTTTCCACATTGATATAAGATATCTTTGTAATATTCTAAATTTTTATACCTATCAAGTTTTTGCTGATCAGGAACAGCAGTAATATGGGATATTCCACTATCTTCAAGATATTTACTTATTTTTACTTTTTTCAAATTAATCCTCTCCAATACCTTGTCCTGGATTCATAATATTATTTGGATCGAGAAACTTTTTTATATTTTCAACTAATTTATTTGTAGCTGGAAGTGTCTTGTCTTTATAATACTGAACAACCCATTTTGGAGGTTTATACATAATTACGCCATCTAACTGTTGAACAGCATCATGAATTTCTTTTAAAATTTGCCTCGTCTTTTTAATATCTTCAGGGTCATTTTTATCAAAATTCACATTTATCCGAGCTACACAATAATGCCCTCCAAACATAATTCTACTATAGAATTGAGGAGTTTTATCATACTTAAGACATACCTCTCTTGCCAAATTATAATATTTCACAATATTACGGATTGAAACATAACATCCAATCCATTCTCCTCCTCCTCCTCTTGAAAAATCCCAGCAAGTCCAAAAATGTATAGGTAATTGTCCTCCTGTAGAAGGAAAGATATGATGAATAAGAACCCACATATTTTTTGGAAAGTTTCTTACTTGTACTTCTGCTGTTAAAGGTTCTATATTATGTTCTTTACAGATTGATTTAATAGCTTCACATTGAGCTTTATGTTGTTCTTCTGTATATGCCTGTGTTGTGATTAAAGCTACGAAATCAGGAATACCAAGAGCCACTGGGTCTGTTGCGACCATTTTTTGATCAAAGCATTGAAGTGATTGAGTCCATCCCATATTAATCATACACAGATCCACAATTCCCAATCCAGCTTTTGATAATTTTATCATCATGGGAGCACCATCTTCCATTCTTGAGGCAATAGGTAAAAAATCTGTTCGATATGGAAGTTTTGGCCATAATTTTATCGCCGCTTTTGTAACTATTCCTGTAGTACCTTCCCAGCCTATAAATAAACCAGAAATATCTGGTAATGGTTGTCGCCCAAACCAATATTTAGAGAGACTACATGAACCAGTCTTTATTAATTCTCCTGTAGGTAATATAACCTCTAATCCATTAATAAATTCTGCCCCAGTTCCACCGATCATTCCAAGATCAAACATTCCATAACATAAGCATGAGGGAATAACACCCGTACCTGGAGGAGAATAAGTGATACCTGCCCTAAAATTGGGATGATGTTTATCGAGATATCCTTTTAAATCTGCCCAAGTTATTCCACCTTCTACCACAGCATACATATCATCTTCATTTACTTCAAGCACTCGATTCATGCGCCGTAAATCTACAACAATTCCTCCTTTTCGGGGTGTAGCAATCGAACCAAAGTTTATTCCTGAAACCCATGGAACAACTGGAATTTTATATTTATTAGCAATTTTAACTATTTCTTGGACTTCCTCAGCAGATTCAGGCATAATAGCAATATCACATTTGCCTTCTGGCTCTGCTGTTATAAAATCATAATGATATAAGAATTGTATTTCTGGCTCATCGGATACATATTTATCTCCTACAATTTGCTCTAATTCTGAAACTACTTTACTATTATTCATTTTTTAATCACTAACAAAAAATTAATAATTTCAATATTTAATATGTATTAGATAATTGAAATTAAATAATTTTCCAACTTTAGTGTAAAATATCAAAAGAATGAAATTCTAGCCCTAGTAAGAACATTTTATTAATAAAAGAAATAGAATTTTAATAATCTATAAGCCTATACTTTTTCCAATAAACGAAAACTTTCTTCAAATATTTCGCCTTCAAATAAACGATATTTATTAAAAGAAAATAGACTTATAAAATAATTAACTATTTTTTAATTCAATAATAAATTATTAAAAAAAATCTGAGAAGAATGACATTTAAAATAAAATCTAATTTCTCATTAATAGAAATAGAAAATAAGTTATCTACTAAAACTTTTGTATGCCTTGGTTTTGTTACGATATATATTAATTTGTTTTTCATCCAAGCATTGCGTGCATTTATACCGGGAATTTATGTATCATTAACCCATGTTGTATTTGGTGAAGATGTTCTGATTAATACATTAACATTACTAGCTTTTGTATTTTTCTTTCTACCTGCTTTAACAAATACTATTTGCAAAAAAATCGGATTAAATCGTTTGATGATTCTATCTATTTATATCATTGCTATAGTTAGATTTTTAATGGTTTTTCATTTGCATTCTAAATTGGAAACTATATTTGCTGGATTGATTGTTACTTTTTATGGCTTTTTTATGAGTACATTCCTTACACTATGGATTAAAGAAAATGACGAAATTGACACAAATCATAAAATTATATTTTTTGTCCTATCTCTCTTTATCGCCATTCTAATTGATTATTTTATTAGAACTATAGGGTTAACTTTAGATTTATCATTGGTAACTCCGGGATTAATAATTGATTGGATGATAACCCAATATTTTTGGCTCTTCATTCAAGTTCCCTTAAGTGTTTTATGTATTTATTTAACAAAGATACACTTTTTGAGATTTTCTAATGATATTAAACCTGAAAAACCACAAAACAATGGAAATTATAGTACAAAGTATTCATTAATTTTTGTAGGAATTGGATTATTTCTTTTCCTCCAATTTAATCTATTTATATATCCAAATGCAATTGCTCAATTTACAGCAACAAATTATTATTTCAATAATATTTTGAATATCATTTCTCTAATGGGAGCAATCTGCATAATCCTTTTTGTAAAATCAGACTTTCTTTCAGATATTAAAATTATAGTGGCTTTAAATGTATTCTTAATAATATCATTGATACTATTTTTCTTTTTTCCAAAGGATTTAACCTATGTAGCAAGTGTCTTTATCTCAATTTCATTAATAGTCATATATATAAATTTATATCTATTATTTTCTCAAATGGGTAAAATTACATTTAAATGGGAGAAAGTAAAAACAATTTCTAATGCTTTTACGATTGGTCTTCTTTTTATG
>Ga0114925_10001945_pt1 | contig 10389 bp, 7 predicted proteins | sample SumtaG_2_FD_87287 | JGI IMG/M metagenome (GOLD analysis project Ga0114925, IMG submission 87287) | Deep subsurface microbial communities from Indian Ocean to uncover new lineages of life (NeLLi) - Sumatra_00607 metaG | ecosystem: Environmental > Aquatic > Marine > Oceanic > Sediment | place...
GAGTTTTTTAGTCAACACCTATTACCCCCTTTATTCAACATTTTTTACCGAATTGGGTTTTGAACCGGTTGTGCCTGATTCCCATTCCCAGGAAGGAATAGATCAGAGAAATGCTCCTTTCTGTTATCCCGGAGAATTGGCCCATGGTTTTCTCCACTCTCTTCTGCATACCGAAAACTCTCTTGATTTTTTATTCATGCCACACTTCAGAGCAGTTCCTGCTTCAAAAGAATATCCATATTCCCAGGTTTGCCCTCTGGTTCAGGGTGAAACATTCTACCTACAGACAGCATTCCGGGAAAAGCTCAAAGAGCATAAAAGAAAAGGAACAAAAATCATATCCCCCCTTCTTGATCTGACACAAGGATTAGCATCATCAAAAAAATCTCTTATTGAATCTGCGAAACAGATGAATGTAGGCAAAAAAGAAGCCGAGGAGGCTTTTAAAAAGGCTCTGGAACAACAGAAAAAATGCATTGACGAAATGAAGGATATTGGGGAAAAGGCCCTGGTTGAGTTGGAGGCTGATCCTGATAAGATGGCGGTGGTTATATTCGCCCGTTCCTATAACGGATTCGTCGAAGAATCGCACATGGGAATTCCCTACAAACTTGCTTCAAGAGGAGTTCTATTAATACCGTATGATTTTCTTCCCTTTGAAGATGAAAAGATAAAACGCCATATGTATTGGGGTATGGGGCAGTCAATACTAAAGGCCGGAAGATTTGTTAAAAGGCATCACCAGCTTTTCGGCACATACATAACCAATTTCTCCTGCGGCCCGGATTCTTTCATTATAGGATACTTCAGAGATATCATGGGTCGAAAGCCTTCCCTGACGCTTGAATTGGACAGTCACACAGCAGACGCCGGTTTGGAAACCAGAATAGAAGCGTTTCTTGACATAGTAAGCGCATACAGACAACTTATGGCTAAAAAAAGGATCATCCAGCGGAAACGCATTTTTGTCCCTGCACATACGATTCTGGAAAATGGTGTTGCAAATGTGATTACTTCATCCGGTGACGCCCTGCCAATGAAAGACCCACGTGTAACACTACTTTTACCATCCATGGGCAAGCTTGCCAGCGAAGCAATGGCTGCGGCATTTCGAGGGTTCGGCATCAACGCGAAGGCTCATCCCCCCGCGGACGAATCCGTGCTGAAACTGGGACGAGCAAACACATCCTGCAAGGAGTGCCTGCCCTTGATACTTACCACTGGAACGCTGCTTAACTACATTCATAACGGCAAACGTGATGACGAAGTTCTTGTTTACTTTTTTGCCACAGGCTCTGGCCCGTGCCGGTTCGGCCAGTATGCTATCTTCATGGAGGATCTGGTTAAAAGATTGGAAATACCAGACGTAGCCCTGTTTTCGCTGACAGCAGAAAACTCATATATAGGTATGGAAGACGGATTTGACAAAAGAGGATGGTGGTCACTTTTAATATCAGATGCTATCGAAGACATTCGTTCGATGCTACTGGCCAACGCGAGTGATCCTGAAGCGGCAATGGGCATATTCAATGAAGAATGGTCCCTAATTCTCGACGAACTGGAAAAAGGAGATTTTTCCAGCATGGAAGAACAACTAACCCGGACCGCATCGCGTTTTAAAAAGATCCCCCTCAAGCGTCCGCCGAAAATGGTGCCTACTATATCCCTTACAGGTGAGATTTTTGTTCGACGGGATTCTATATCCCGCCAGTATTTAACTGAACATTTAGCACAAAAAGGGTTCGCCGCCATTTGTTCACCAATAGCTGAATGGGTACTATATTGCAACTATATGATTAAGAAAGGACTCAATAATTACGAAATGTCTTGGATGGAAAAACTAAAGTCCAAGCTCAGAAATAGGTTTATGGTCAAATACGAAAGGCGTATCAAGTCGATATTATCCGGCTCCGGGCTAATTCACCCTCAACCACTTAATATCGAATCAATAATTCAATGTGCCTCTCCTTACATATCTCCCAATCTGGTCGGTGAAGCCATTTTAACGGTGGGAAGCTCTCTGAACGATGTGGCCTCCCATACATGTGGTGTGATCGCCATCGGTCCATTCGGTTGTATGCCCAACCGTCTGTCGGAAGCCATTTTAAATGAAACAATGAACCGCGAAGGAAAGTTGGCGACCGATCCGAAGAATGAGCGGCTCAAATCAATTCTCACAAATATAGATGATCTGCCTTTTTTAGCAATTGAAAGTGACGGATCACCTTTTCCTCAACTCATTAATGCAAAGCTGGAAACCTTTTGTCTGAGAGCGGAACGGCTGCATAATAGGATGATTGATTGAGTTTTTGCTCGATTAGGGTTTTACTTTACGGAAGAGAAAAATCCTGCTTTTATAAATTCGCGGTTAAGGCGAGCGATGTTGGATATAGAAATTTCCTTAGGGCATTCAGCTTCGCATTCTGTTTCGTTGGTACAGTTTCCAAAACATAGTTCGTCCATTTTTCTAACCATCGCCAAGGCACGGCTAGCCGCTTCAGGCTTTCCCTGGGGCAATAGCGCCAGGTGAGAAACCTTGGCACCTATAAAAAGCATGGCTGATGCATTGGGGCAAGCTGCAACACATGCACCGCATCCGATACATGCAGAAGCATCCATTGCTTTTTCAGTTGTTTCCTGCGGTATGGGAATGGCATTTGCATCTTGGGCTCCTCCAGTATTAATGGAAATAAAGCCACCTGCCTGTATAATTTTATCAAAAGCGCTGCGATCTACCACCAGATCTTTTATTACAGGAAATGCCCTTGACCGCCATGGTTCAATTACAATCGTATCCCCGTCTGAAAAGTGCCTCATATGAAGCTGGCAAAGGGTTGTAGCCTTTTCCGTACCATGCGGTCGACCATTTACCACTGACCCGCACATTCCACAAATACCTTCCCGGCAGTCATGGTCAAATGCAATAGGATCTTTTTTATCAAGGGTAATCTGTTCATTTACGACATCGATCATCTCCAGAAATGACATATCAATTGAAATATTATTGGCATGATACGTTTCAAACCTGCCTTTTTGATCAGGCCCCTTTTGGCGCCAGACCTTCAGCTTTAGATTTATAGCACTTTTTCCAGTATTGGACGTCATTTATAGCTCCTCTGTGTTAATTCGACATTTTCAAAAACAAGGGATTCCTTATGAAATACAGGTTCCTTGTCTTCCTCTACAAATTCCCATGCAGTCACATGACAGAAATTCTCATCATCACGTTTTGCCTCATTTTCCTCTGTCTGATATGCTTCGTTGAAATGGCCTCCGCAGGATTCCTTACGTTCCAGAGCATCGATTATCATTAACTCACCAAACTCTAGAAAATCAGCAACCCGGCCTGCTCTCTCTAAACTCTGGTTGAATTCTTCTTTTGAACCCGGAACAATAACATTTCCCCAGAACTCTTCCCGCAGGTTCCGGATAAGCCTCTGGGCTTTTTTAAGCCCCTCATCGTTCCTTGTCATACCACAGTATTCCCAAATAATATGACCCAGTTCTTTGTGGAAATCATCAACCGTTCGCTTTCCGTTTATGGAAAGGAGTTTCTTAATACGAGAGTTAGCCTCATGAATTGACTCTTTGAAAGAAGGATGGTCTGTGGTTATATCCTGCAGCTCGGACCCGACCAAGTACCCGCCGATTGTATATGGTATAATAAAATATCCATCGGCCAATCCTTGCATGAGTGCGCTGGCACCAAGGCGGTTTGCGCCATGATCCGAGAAATTGGCTTCACCCATGACAAAGAGACCGTCAATCGTGCTCATCAGATTGTAATCAACCCAAAGGCCGCCCATTGTGTAATGAACCGCAGGATAAATCATCATGGGAGTTTCATATGGATTATCGGCGGTAATTTTTTCATACATCTGGAAAAGATTTCCGTATTTTTGAGCGATCACATCTTTTCCATCCCTTTTAATGGCATCTTCAAAATCCAGATATACGGCAAATCCTGTCTCTCCGACGCCTTTACCCATGTCACACTGCTCTTTGGCATTGCGAGACGCCACATCCCGGGGAACCAGGTTGCCAAAACTTGGATATTTATTTTCAAGAAAATAATCTCTTTCTGACTCCGGGATCTGACGGGGTGGATGTTTATCCCCAGGTTTTTTTGGAACCCAAACACGACCGTCATTTCTAAGGCTTTCACTCATCAGTGTAAGCTTGGATTGATAGGTTCCGTGTACGGGAATACAGGTGGGATGAATTTGAGTAAAGCATGGGTTGGCAAAAAAAGCGCCTTTTTTAAAAACTCTATAGCTCGCTGAAACGTTTGATGCCATTGCCATTGTTGACAGGTAATAAACATTGCCATAACCGCCCGTTGAAAGAACCACGGCATCCGCTGCGTGGGCTTCTATTTCGCCCGTAATAAGGTTCCTTACAACAACTCCTCTGGCCTGCTCATTTATAATTACAAGATCAAGCATTTCCCTGCGAGGAAACATCTTAACCTTACCGGCTGCAACTTGACGCATCAATGCACTGTAAGCTCCCAGAAGAAGCTGCTGGCCTGTCTGTCCCCTTGAGTAAAATGTCCTCTGAACCTGTGCGCCCCCAAAACTACGATTTGCAAGAAGGCCCCCGTAGTCCCGTGCAAAGGGGACGCCCTGCGCAACGCACTGGTCTATGATATTGTTGCTTAATTGGGCAAGTCGATAAACATTAGCCTCTCGCGATCTAAAATCACCTCCCTTTATTGTATCATAGAACAAACGCCATATACTATCGCCCTCATTTGTATAATTTTTTGCTGCATTGATTCCCCCCTGGGCCGCAATGCTGTGAGCACGACGCGGACTATCCTGAATGCAGAAGGTTTTTACATTATAACCAAGCTCTGCTAAGGATGCTGATGCGCTGCCACCGGCAAGACCGGTACCTACTACGATGATATCAAACTTTCTTTTGTTGGCAGGGTTAACCAGTTTTAACTCAAACCGATGCCTATCCCATTTTTCCGAAAGGGAGCCGCCAGGTATTTTTGCATCTAGCTGCATATTATTAATCTCCTTATGCAATAAACGAAAAGTAGATCGGAATAAAACCAAAACCGACTCCGAGGGCTATGCTAAATACTATACTTAGTCCTCGAATAACAGGCATATATTTTGGATGATTTGCCCCGATGGTTTGAAATGCGCTCCAAAATCCATGGCTTACATGAATTGCCACAACAATCATTGCTGCAATATACATGGCAATATATCCGGGTTTTGCGAATGTGTCGGTTACGATTTGAAAGATAGTCGTATCGTTTTTTTCGATAAAATGAAAATTAAGAAGATGAATAATAACAAAGATAAGGAGAAGAAGACCGGTATATGGCATTGTGACCGATCCTATGCTGCGACCTCCCGCCCATTTATCGATGGAGTATCTGATCGGTCTGGCTCTCAAATTTTGGTAAAAAAGGGTTGCCCCAATTAAGATATGTATAATGGCAAAAAACAGAAGCCCAAATTCAGCCACAGTGATAATTGAACCTAATGAATGGAGTTTTTCAGCATAGGAATTAAAAGCATCTCTTCCACTATAAAGTATAAGGTTGCCGGCAAGATGCAGAATAAGAAAGCTGCAAAAGCAAAGGCCTGTAATGGCCATCATTAACTTTTTTCCAATGGAAGATTTAAGGGTATTTACAAGCCAGTTCATCTTTCCCTCCAAATTATAATAATTCCAGAGCTAAACCCCCAGCTATGCTGGGGAGAATGGCAAAAGTTATGCTGTATATTTATTTGTTCGTAAACGTAAACATACACGTACTCGTGCTCGTGTACGAGCACGGGAGAAAACCCTTAAGGGGTGCATGTATTTTATGCCCTTTTAGGGCTATAATCAAGCCACCGGCTATGCCGGTGGCTTGACTTTTCCGAAATATTTAAAAATTAACCCATCACACTATAAACCTAATTGAGTTAAAACTCAATTAGGTGTTATCCGTTATTGGTTATTGGGTTTAGCTGGAAGATAAACACAATTATATCTCATTTTTAATAGAAATACAGAATGGTGGCTGATATTCTTTCGATTAACAAATAACTTTTAATTGAGCGTTTTCGCTTAATTGAGGTATAAGTATTATATGTACATATGTCGACTATTTAAAAGCAATATAAATATTGTTGATGATATTAAAAACAAACCGGCAAATTTCTTGACACTATAATAAATTTCATATATTCTGAAACGTTTAAATTACATATTATTTTATATTTTTCATAGAGTTTAAATTGAGATTGTCGGAATTAATAAACTAACAATTATCTACCGAGGCATAAAAACACGAAGAGCAAGAAAGGGATGGCTTCATACGTAAGTAATTCCAAAAAACTATATAAGGCTGAAGATTTCCTATGATTTCTCAACAGATAAATATAATCCACATGATAAGTAGCGCCGGACTTATGGTTCAGTTTGTGCTGCTGCTGCTGCTCTTCTTTTCCATAACATCATGGGCAATTATTCTAATAAAATATCGATATATTAAAAAGGCATTTAGAGAATCGGCATCCTTTACAGAATATTTTTGGAAAAGCAGGGATCTTTCAAACGCTTTTACAAAGGCAAAACAGCTTTCTAACAGCCCCATTGCCAGGGTATTTCGAATAGGATATGTAGAACTTAAAAAACTTAGCCAGTCAGGCGTTCCAGTAACATCAAAATCGTCTCAGTCATCCGAGGAGGCAACCACATTTTTAAACCCTATATTTAAAGGAACAGACAATATTGAGCGTGCCTTGAACCGGGCTATCAATACAGAGACAACCAGAATGACTAAAATGGTTCCTTTTCTTGCTACAACCGGAAATACGACTCCTTTCATAGGTTTGTTCGGGACCGTTTGGGGCATCATGAATTCTTTTCATAGTATAGGGATCAGAGGCTCTGCCAACCTTGCTGTTGTAGCTCCCGGAATTTCTGAAGCACTTATTGCAACTGCGGCCGGGTTGGCTGTTGCAATACCGGCAGTCATAGCTTTTAACCATTTTATACATAAAGTAAGAATCATCGAGTCTGAATTGCAAAGTTTTTCGGCAGATTTTTTAAACATAATTGAACGTGACATTTTACGTGTCAAAAGGAGCAATGTATGATACCTGGAGGCAACAATGACGGCCTTATGTCTGATATAAATGTTACACCATTTGTTGATGTAATGCTCGTTCTATTAATAATTTTTATGGTTACTGCGCCTATGATGATGCAAGGCATAGACATTTCCCTGCCGGAAGCAACTTCTAAACCACTTATTTCAGAAACAGAACAGTTATTGATCACTATCGACAAAGATAATCAGGTATACATTAACGATTACAAAGTGGCACTCGATTTTCTACAGGAAAAACTATCAAAAATCCTTGAAAGCCGTGCTAACCGTGAAGTTTACCTTCGAGCGGACAAAGATATATCTTATGGCATGGTCGTACATGTAATGTCTGAAATTAAAGGGGCCGGGGTTGAGAAACTTGGCATGGTAACAGAGCCGATTTTTCAAAACAAGAAGGAGAAAAAGCAAAAAGCAAGAAACTGATGAAGAAAAGTATATATGCCCGTGCTTATTTGCTTCAAGAAGGTGGAAACGACTCCAATTTATTGATTTTAACTTTTACTATTTCATTAATATGCCATATAATTTTTTTTGCGGCATTAGTCTTAATACCAGGCTTTACACAGCATAAAAAGTTTTTTCCTTCTGTTGTAAATGTTAGTCTTGTTACATTACCACCACAGAGGCAAATACCCGGCCCTGGCAAGCAAATCGAGATAAAATCTGATAAACAAGTAACAAAGCGGAAAAAGACCGTATCTAAAAAGTCTGTTAAAGTGGATCAGAAGCCCCCAAAAGCGGTTTCTGTGACCCCAAAAGAGAAGAAGGTTAAAATCTCACTTAAAAAAAAGACGTTTGATTCTTCCAAAGTAATAAAAAGTGCCATAAAACAGATTGAAAAGAAAGTAGAAAAAACAAGACGGGAGCAACTTGCAGAGACCCTTGAGCGTATAAAGGAAAAGGTCGAAAAAACAGAAGCGATTGAACGTTTAAAGAAAAAAACGGAAAAGGATGTGACAAGACAGGCTTCAAGGATACCAAGTGAGGTTGGGGATGCCGGTGCCGACAAGCAGATATGGGATATAACGCAAATATATAAGCTTGAGATTGCGTATCAAATTCAAAAGAATTGGGCTTTTTCAGAACAGTTGGCTGGTATGCGAAACGATCTTAAAGCATTGCTGGTTTTTAAAGTAATGCCGGACGGCGAGATTAGAGATGTCTTTTTTACTGATAGGTCTGGGAACAGATATTTAGATGAATCTGCCTATAAAGCTATAATAAAATCGAATCCGGTTCTTCCACATCCCAAAGGTGTTATTAGACCTTATGTTACTGTCGGTATTCGATTTACACCTGAAGGTGTAAAATAGAGATGCCTTATAACGGGATACCACATGAAAACGATATGTTTTATTACAATAGCATTCATGCTTTTGGGATCGGCCCTGTCTTGGGCGGGATATGATTATATTGATATAAGTAATCCTTTTTTGCGAAAAATTCCGATTGCAGTCCCTTTTTTCAAAACAGCGACCATCAATGATGCTGAGACGCAAATATCAAGCAAAGCAGCCGATTTACTCTCTAAAACCTTTGAATTTACAGGTTATTTTAAAACAATCGATCGTAATGCCTACCTTCTTGCCCCTAATAATTCAGATATTGATAGTCCAAATTTTAGGAACTGGAGAAGTATTGGTGCCGAACTTTTAATCACCGGAGGCATTTCCGTGAAGAATAATAGTATGGAAATGGAATTGCGGTTATTCGATACCTTTAAGGAACAATTGTTGATAGGAAAAATATATAAAGGAAAGATTAATGATCAGCGAAAAATAATACACAGATTTTGTAGTGAGGTGATTTATCTTTTTTCTGGAAATTGGGGATATTTTAATAGCAAAATAGCTTTTGTATCTACAGGTTCCGGAAACAAGGAAATATATATTTGTGAATTTGATGGATACAATCCCAAACAAATAACACATGATAGTAATTTAACCCTTTCTCCGGCATGGTCATTAAACGCCAAATGGATTGCTTATACCTCTTATGCAAGGGGCAAACCTGATCTTTATATAAGGCATTTAACGGAAAAGCGTGGTGCAGTTGTTGCCAAAAAAGGCATAAATAGTACACCTGCCTGGGTTCCAGGTAAATTTTTGTTGGCAGCTACTCTTTCATTTTCAGGCGATCAGGAAATTTATCTATTGACTGGAACCGGAAAAATTATTAAAAGATTGACCCATAAAAGGGGAATAGATACTTCACCTGCCTGGTCTCCCGAGGGCAAAAAAATTGCGTTTGTTTCAAAAAGATCTGGAACCCCGCAAATTTATATCAAGGAAATAGATTCTGGAAGAATTAAAAGATTGACATTTGAAGGTAGATACAATACACAGCCAAGTTGGTCACCTAAAGGTGATAAAATAGCATATTCCGCCATGAAAAATGATAAGAGCAATATTTGCGTGATTAACGTTGATGGCAGCAACCTGGTTCAATTGACAAATAATGCTGGAGAAAATGAATCACCTTCTTGGGCTCCGAGTGGAAGTCTTATCGCATTCAGTTCAACACGGGAGGGTCCTTCTAGAATTTATATTATGACGGCTTATGGAACTGATCAGAGGCGTTTGCTTACGTTACCTGGGGAACAGACAAATCCAGATTGGTCACCCAGAGTTATAAATAATTAAAAGCTTTTGGATTTTAAAAGGAGGAAAAATGAAAAAGAAATTATGGATAAGTTTAGCACTATTGCTTGTAATCCCTGGATTGTTGTTTACTGTGTCATGTGCGAAGAAGGCGGTTAAAATTGAACCTTCAGCAGTGACGGAACCATCTGAAGAACCCGCTGAAGAAAAGGTTGCGGAAGCACCTATAACAGCACCTACGGAGGAGGAGGCACAAGTAGTGGCAAGAGAGGTTGCTGAGGAGGAAGAAAAGAAAAAAGAAGAGCCTATCGAAGAAGAAAAAGTGGAGGCTGTCGAAGAAGAAAAAGTGGAGGCTGTTGAAGAAGAAAAAGTGGAGGCTGTTGAAGATGAGGAAGAAAAACTAGAAGAAATAGCCGCCAAAAACCAGTTTATATATGAAGATATCTACTTCGAATTTGATAAATCTACTCTCCTACCCATGGCACAGGATACTTTAAAGAAAAAGGCGGAATACCTCTTTAATAATACATACATTACGGCTGTTATTGAGGGGCATTGCGATGAACGCGGCACCAATGAATATAACCTGGCTTTAGGCGACAGACGGGCTTTCAGTGCCAAGACTTTTCTGGTTGACCTGGGTATTGCCATCTCCAGATTAAC
>Ga0114925_10001947_pt1 | contig 10387 bp, 11 predicted proteins | sample SumtaG_2_FD_87287 | JGI IMG/M metagenome (GOLD analysis project Ga0114925, IMG submission 87287) | Deep subsurface microbial communities from Indian Ocean to uncover new lineages of life (NeLLi) - Sumatra_00607 metaG | ecosystem: Environmental > Aquatic > Marine > Oceanic > Sediment | place...
AGCCGCCAGCGCCGGCAACACGGCGGTGAATGGGTCGGGAGCCATACGCGTTTCGCTCTCGCTCTCGGACTGAGCGTCTGTTTTTTTGCGCTCGACCCTATTGGGTTTGCTCCGCTGCCGTGAAAACCGCGCTTGCATGCCTAACCTGTTCCGCTGATACGCCCTCGTCGCGCCTCACGTGGCAAAATTTGGAGGCGGAATGCGACGAGCGTAGGCATGAACTAGAAATGAGGCGACAAGTTCTTTGGGATAGGCAGGATAATTGTTGTGAGCGAGCCAGGTTGCGGTTGGGCCACGATCGGCCAATCCTAGCGTGCTCGTGCCATTCGAAATGCGTGAACCACATGCCCTTTCCTGAGACGCCAGCACTAACCACCGACTGCGTCGTATTCGATGCGCAAGGCCGCGTACTGCTCATCCGCCGCAAGAATCCGCCGTTTAAAGGCCAATACGCGCTGCCCGGCGGTTTCGTCGATGTCGGAGAGACCGTCAAGGACGCGTGCCGCCGCGAGCTTAAGGAGGAAACCGGCGTCGACGCCAACGTTCTAATCCTGGTCGGTGTCTATTCTGACCCCAAACGCGACCCGCGCGGCCACACGTGCTCGGTGGCGTTCGTAGCTCGCATCGACCACGCGGAGCCAAAGGCCGGTGATGATGCAGCGGCGACCGAATGGGTCACAGATTGGCGGTCAGTCACCCTGGCCTTCGACCACGCACAGATTTTGGCCGACGCAGAACGCGCGCTGGCACAAATGTGAAACGCTAGGGTATGCCGAAAAGTTGTGGCACGCCGGCATCGAGGCAGGCTTGTTGCGCGCGGAGGTCGCTATAGAGGTACTGACAAAGATTTTTCTTGTAGTTGGGATTGTTGCGGATCTTGGCAGCCGACGCCTTGAAGCCCGACTTGCGTGCAACCTCCGCCGAGTACTTATCCTGGCAATAGAGCGTCGCGATCCACCGCCCGCCGACGAGCTGACTACCGCGTTTACATTTGATGGCCGCACTAGCCGGGCCTACGAGGTTCGCGGCGACGAAGACGACTGCACAGCTTAGGCGCAACGTGCCGGGCGTGGTAATAAACGCTTCCTCTGATATTCGGTCGCCCGCACGGCCCAATATGAGACTGGTCAAGGACAAGAGTGTGCTTGTGTTGATTCAGCGCAAGGCCAAAAGCAAGCGCACGTTCACTGATCTTCCGGGAAATACTTTAGCGTGCGCTTACAGCTGGCTTCCCACTCTTCTTTTGTCATCCGAGTTTCTGGATCCCAATCCTTCATGCACGCGTCAATGTCGGTGGGAGTCACGGGATCGCTTTTCTTGGCGTCTTCGAGGATGACCTCCGCCTCATCCTTCGGACCAGACTTGGACGGTGTGCCGCCAAAGCTGGACCCCATGCTCACGCTTAGCATGATTATCGTAGCGGCAAGGACGAGAAGAGGAGAGGCGGAAAGCTCTTTCATGACACAGCCCTGGATTGTGTTTCGGGAGCCAGACACACTGCCGTGCATATTAGCTCCGTTGAGCGAATACAACCATACAAACGGAGCCGTATGGTTTCGCTAAATGCGGTCACGCGAATTTGAGCCAAATTGTTTGTATCTGCGCAAGGGAGTAGCGAAGCGCTTCACGGGCGCCAGTCTCCCCATAAGCGGCAGGCGACAAGTGAGCCCCCAAGACTATGTTATCGACTCGATAAGCTTTTCTTATCTCAACATCACGCAATTGCGATTTCTGTTGATCGCGCCAAGCTGCTATATACGCATCACTAAGGCGGGCTGGCGGCCCGCCAGCTCTTCAAGAGGAGGAAGTCATGAAGGTTTGGAGCAAGCCCGCAGTTCGCGAGCAGGAAGTTGGCCTTGAGGTCACCTCGTATCTGCCGGCCGAGATCGACATCATCTAACGTCGGTCTGACCAGCTAAGCTCAAAGCGGCAGCCGAGTTTCGGCTGCCGCTTTTCTTTGCGCCCATAGAACCGCGCTATATCTCTAAATAGAAGACCGCTATAACGATCGCGTCCGCCGGAAGGACGGGTGATCAGCTCCGCGTCAGTACACGCGCGCCTTGGGTTCGATGTATTTGACCTCATTGGTCATGGTGTGCGTGTGGACGGGTCGATAGTCGAGCCGAACCGTCCTCGTGCTGTAATCGGCCCAGGCCAGGGTGTGTTTCATCCAGTTGACGTCATCGCGATCGGGGAAGTCCTCGCGCGCATGCGCACCGCGGCTTTCCTCGCGATTTTCAGCACCTGTCACTGTCACCGCGGCTTGGGCAATCAAATTGTCGTATTCGAGCGTCTCAATGAGATCCGAGTTCCAAATGAGCGAACGGTCGGTGACGCGTATGTCGTCAGACGCCTTCCAGATCTCACCGATTTGGCGGACGCCTTCAGCCAATACCGGGCCGTCGCGGAACACGGCGCAATGCATTTGCATCGACTTTTGCATCTTAAGGCGCAGCTCGGCCGTGGCCGTTTCGCCCTTGGCATAGCGAAAGCGATCGAGGCGAGACAGCGCAAGGTCGGTTGCCTCACCGGCCAGTTCGGGCTGAGGGGCACCGGCTCCTATGGTCTCGGCGCAACGCAAGCCTGCGGCTCGGCCGAAAACGACGAGATCGATAAGCGAGTTGGAACCCAAGCGATTAGCCCCGTGAACCGAGACGCAGGCCGCCTCGCCGATCGCCATGAGGCCAGGAACGATACGGTTCGGGTTGCCGTCGGCGCTTGTGAGAACCTCGCCATGATAATTCGTTGGGATGCCTCCCATGTTGTAGTGCACGGTGGGCAGCACCGGAATGGGATGGCGGCGCAGGTCGACACCGGCGAAGACCTTTGCGCTCTCCGTGATACCTGGCAGGCGCTCGGCCAGGATCTTGGGGTCGAGGTGGTTGAGGTGCAGGTGAATGTGGTCGCCTTCTGGCCCGTGGCCGCGGCCCTCCCGAATCTCGATTGTCATCGATCGAGAGACGACGTCGCGCGAGGCGAGATCCTTGGCGTGCGGCGCATAGCGCTCCATGAAGCGCTCGCCTTCACAATTGGTGAGATAGCCGCCTTCGCCGCGCGCACCTTCGGTGATGAGGACGCCAGCGCCGTAGATACCTGTGGGGTGAAATTGCACAAACTCCATATCCTGCAGCGGCAGCCCAGCACGCAGAACCATGGCGTTTCCGTCGCCGGTGCAAATGTGTGCAGACGTACATGAGAAATAGGCCCGGCCGTACCCGCCCGTCGCCAGAATGGTCTTCGATGCACGGAACTGATGGATCGACCCGTCTTCCAGATTCAGGGCAATGACGCCGCGGCATACGCCGTCCTGATCCATCAGCAAATCAATGGCGAAGTACTCGACAAAAAACTCTGCTGAGTAGCGCAGAGACTGCCCATAGAGCGTGTGCAGCATCGCATGGCCGGTGCGATCAGCCGCAGCGCACGTGCGTTGCGCCGGCGGTCCCTCACCAAACTTGGTCGTCATGCCCCCGAAGGGACGCTGATAGATGCGGCCGTCTTCCGTGCGGCTAAAAGGGACGCCGTAGTGCTCCAGTTCATAGACGGCGGCAGGCGCGTGGCGGCACAGGTATTCGATGGCGTCCTGGTCACCGAGCCAGTCGGCACCTTTGACTGTGTCGTACATGTGCCAGCGCCAGTCGTCGGGACCCATGTTGCCGAGCGCTGCAGCTACACCGCCTTGCGCTGCCACCGTGTGTGAGCGTGTTGGGAACACTTTCGTGACGCTGGCCGTCTTCAAGCCCGCCTCTGCGCAACCGAGCGTTGCCCGCAACCCTGCACCGCCAGCGCCGACAACGACCACGTCGTAGCTATGGTCAGTGATGGGATAGGCCTTACCGATGACGCGGGGTGCGGTCTCGTCTGCTTTGCCGTTCGATTTTTTCTGACGCGTCTTCGCCATCCCATTTACGTCCCAAAGCTCAATTTCAGCACCGCAAAGATCGCAATCGCGGCCACGCCGAAAGCAAATAAGGTGTTTGCCAGCAGCAAAAACATCTTCACGCCCTCGCTGTGCACATAATCCTCAATGATGACCTGCATGCCGATGCGCATATGTATGGCAACAGAGAGCACCAGAACGATGAGGGCGGTGGCGACGAGTGGATGCGAAAGCGTAGCCTTGACGCTTGCTAAGTCGGCGCCGGCAAGGGTGGCGATCAGCCAGATGAGAAAGGGTGTCAGGATAAGATTGGCAACGGCCGTGAGGCGCTGCTTTAAGAAATGATCAGCGCCTTCCTTGGCCGAACCTAAGCCGCGGACGCGCTTTAGCGGTGTAATCATCGTCATAACGAGAACCATCCCCGCTCGAGGGCGACATAGAACCAAAGGCCGGCTGTCAGGATCACCGACAAGATAATCGTGCCCCACGACAGTAGGTCGACGGTCGGGATGTCCAGGCCGGCGCCGCTATCCCAAATGAAGTGCCGGATGCCGCCGAGCATGTGGTGTATCAGTGCCCAAGTGCAGCCAACGAGAACAATCAGGCCGAGCCAAGTGGTGAAAAGGCCGTTGACGAACGCGAAATAGTCCGGACCTGCGGCCGCCGCAAACAACCACCACGCGAGCAAAAGCGAGCCGAAGTAGAGCCCGACGCCGGTAAGGCGATGCAGGATCGACATCACCATGTTGATCTGGGGGCGATAGATCTGCAGGTGCGGTGACAGCGGCCGCTGTTGCGAGCGCTGTTCGGAACTCACCTCTGCCATGGGCATTGCCTCGTTGTTCTATCCGCCCCGCGTTTTAGCGCGGTGAGACACGGGCGGCAATTCGCCAAACGCCACAGGGCAGCGCTCGCAGTTGCTAATCGCAATCATTGTGGTAACAGCGCCCATGCGTCGAGGTCGAGGAGCACACCCTCTTCATACTGCCCGTTCTCTTGCTTCAATGGGAAATCGGCGCAATCCCGGTCTTTCACTGCGACGAGGCGGATACGCAGCGCGCCAACGTCATTGCGACCCGGCAGCTCGGCTTTCTCCAGCACTTCCGACCAGGCATAGACCGTGTCGCCGGCAAAGCAGGGTGACACGTGGCGACCGCCATTGATCGCGGCGAGGTGGAAGGCGTTAGCAAGCCCGTTGAAAGACAATGCGCGGGCGAGTGAGATGACGACACCGCCATAGACGATGCGCTTACCGAAACGGCCTTTTGCCTCGGTGTGCTGATTGAAATGGACCTTGGCGGTATTCTGGTAGAGCCGGGTGGCAATTTGATGCTCGGCTTCCTCAAGCGTCATGCCATCGACGTGGTCGATGCGCTCACCGGTCTCATAGTCGCCCCACCGATAGGGTGAACCAGCGAGATCGAAATTGTAGCCGGCAAGATCGAGCTTGGGCACAGCACTACCGATCTCGGAAGGGTCGACTCGTTTGCTCAGTTCGGGCACGATTGCTTCAGGCGCGGGCGAAGCCTTGTCGCGTTTTCTCACCATGACCCAGCGGGTGTATTCGAGCACGACTTCGCCGTCCTGATTGCGCCCCGTTGAGCGGACGTAGACTGTGCCCGTTTCGCGGTTGGAGTTCTCCTTGACGCCGATAACCTCCGAAACCGAGCTTAGCGTATCACCGGGATAAACCGGTTTGAGAAAGCGGCAGTTGGCATAACCAAGGTTGGCAATGGCGTTGAGCGAAATGTCTGGCGTCGTCTTGCCGAACACCATATGGAACGTGAGGAGATCATCGAGCGGCGAGCGCGGGTAGCCGATGGCCTTGGCAAACGCGTCCGACGACTGAACGGCGAAGCGCGTGCCATAGAGGCTCGTATACAGCGCAACATCGCCCACGGTGACGGTGCGCGGCGTGGCGTGCTTGATCTCCTGCCCGAAACGGAAGTCTTCGAAAAAGTTGCCGGGATTGGTCTTAGTCGATGTCATTGGATGGGTTGTGCCTCTTCAGATGCGGACGGCCGGGTGCCGATTAGTCCGAAAAGGACGCTTCTGTCGACCACCTTTTTTGCAGCAGAGAATGGAATGAGGCTCAGAGTGCGGGTTCCATGGCGGAGCGCATTGCGACAATGGCGTCGGCAATGGCGACGGTACGCTTGGCCATGGTGAGGTGCAGACGCTCCACCATCTTGCCATCGACCGTAATGACGCCCTTACGGTCATTCTCGGGCTTGTCGAAGGCGGTGATGATCGCGCGCGACCAAGTGACCTCCTCCTCAGTGGGCGAAAAGATCTCGTTGCAGGGTGCAACTTGAGAGGGATGGATAAGCGTCTTGCCGTCCATGCCGAGCGTGCGCCCATGTTCACATTCTTCGCGGAAGCCTTGCTCGTCACGAAAGTCGTTGTAGACACCATCGAGAATATCGAGGCCGAAAGCGCGTGCGGCCACGAGAGTCATGGCAAGCCATGGCACGACGGCGATGCGGTTGTGCAGAGCGCGCGCGCGCGATTCCTTCAAGAGGTCGTTGGTGCCCATGACGAGGCAAGCAAGACGATTTTCCGGCTCGGCGCCAAGGGCTGCAATCTCGCGCGCGTTGAGCATCGACTTGGGCGTTTCCATCATCGCCCACAGCCGCGTCTTGGCCGGCGCGTGAACAGAACCCAAGATCTTCGCCACGGTCACGATGTCGCCCTGTTGAGACACCTTCGGCACCAAGATTGCGTCCGGGGCAACGGAGACGGCAGCGCGCAGATCGTCCATACCCCAAGGGGTTTCGACAGCGTTGACGCGGATAACCAGCTCGCGACGTCCGTAGCCGCCGGCCTTCACCGCGGCGCAGACGCTATCGCGTGCGTCGGCCTTTGCTTCCGGCGCCACGGAGTCTTCCAAGTCCAGGATGAGGGAGTCGGCGGGAAGGGTCTTGGCCTTCTCAAGTGCCCGCTTGTTGGCGCCTGGCATGTAGAGGACGCTGCGACGTGGACGAACCTGCATGAGCGTTGTCTCCCCTTGTTGTGCGCCGCACAATAGCGCGCATCAGCTCCAAGACAAAGCCTGAATGAGTATTCCACAGCCCCTTCTTGGCGGGGACATCCCCGTTGGGCACAGTGGGCGCAAGGAGATTGAACTCGCCAATGGCTCGCGTCCTCACTCTTTCGTCCCATGTCGCCTACGGATCTGTCGGGCTTGCTGCGATCGTGCCGGCGTTGCAGTGGCTGGGGCACGAGGTGGTGGCGCTGCCGACGGTGATCCTTTCGAACCACCCCGGCTATGGCCGCTTCTCAGGTGAGCAAGTGTCCCCCGCCAGCCTCACCCTGATGATCGAGTCTTTGGAGGCAAATGGCTGGCTGGGCGACATCGACGCCGCCTTGACAGGCTATCTGCCGACCCCGGGCCATGTTGCCACGGCGAGCTTAGCGGTGCAGCGGGTGCGCAGTGCCAACCCTGCAGCATTGTTCTATTGCGATCCCGTGCTCGGCGATGACCCGAAGGGACTCTATATCGATGAAGTTGCCGCCAGCGCCCTGCGCGACGAGCTCTTACCGCTCGCTGATCTCGCCGTGCCCAATCGCTTCGAACTTGCCTGGCTTTCGGGGGAAAGCGTCGACAGCCTGCAGCATGCGGTCGACGCCGCGCGCAAGCTGCCGGTTCCGGCAACGCTTGCAACCTCGTTGGCCGTCACAAGTTCATCGCTGGGCACCGTGCTGATCGAGGAGGACCGCTCGACCGCCTGCACGGTGACATGGCGCGAGGGGGTCGGACATGGCACCGGCGATCTCATGTCCGCATTATTCCTTGGGCACACGATGAAGGGCATGAGCGGCGCGGATGCGCTGGCGCTCACGGTTGCTCAGGTCGAAGCGACCATCCTGGCAAGCCCCCGCGGAAGCGAATTGTCGCTAGCGGCGGCGGCTGCTAAATGGACCCGGGCTGATCCATTGGCCATCGAGGTGCTCTAATTCCCTGTACTTCCTTAGACTGAAATTGCGAGGCGCTGCGCAAGGGGCGGCGCTGTGAGCAATATTTGGGCTTGAACGGGGGCGGTTGGAGAGCCAAGAGCATAAAATGGAAGACAGCGAGTCGAGAGCACTGATGGAAAAGAAGCAAAACCGCAAATTCGAAGGCGCGCTGCGGTTCATCAAACACGAAGCCTTTGCGCCCGTCATCTTGCTGGTTGCTGCGTTTCTAGCGTTCGTGTTCCAAAACTCGCCGTTGAGCTGGCTTTACGACGCTCTGCTCGAAACACCGGTAACGGTCGGCATCGGGGCGTTGATGATCGATAAGCCGCTCTTGCTGTGGATCAACGACGGTTTGATGGCCTTGTTCTTCTTTCTCGTCGGGCTCGAGATCAAGCGCGAGCTGGTGGTGGGCGAGCTGTCAAAGGCAAAGCAGGCAGCACTCCCTATCATCGCGGCTGCCGGCGGCATGCTCATCCCCGCCCTAATCTACATCCTCATCAACTGGGATGACGACATCGCGTTGAACGGCTGGGCCATTCCGGCCGCAACCGACATCGCGTTTGCAGTAGGAGTCCTAGCCCTACTCGGGCCGCGCGTGCCACCAGCGCTGAAAGTCTTCCTGCTGGCGCTGGCGATCATTGATGACCTCGGCGCCATCATCATCATCGCGTTTTTCTATACCGCGCACCTTTCCGCCACTGCGCTAGGCTTGGCAGCGATTGGCGTCTTGGCACTCATTATGCTCAATTTGCGCGGCGTGACGCGCGTTGCGCCTTATGCACTCGTTGGGCTTTTTATCTGGATATGCGTTTTGAAGTCGGGTGTTCACGCCACGCTGGCCGGCGTTGTAACGGCGCTGGCGATCCCGCTCGTGCCTGCTCCGGGCGACCAGCGCAGCCTTCTCGTCAAGCTGGAGGAGAACCTGCACCCGTGGGTGAACTATGGCGTGTTGCCTATCTTTGCTTTTGCCAATGCCGGTGTGTCGCTCGCCGGAATATCGCTTGCGAAAGTGTTTGGGCCCATTCCCATGGGAATCGCACTCGGGCTCTTCCTCGGCAAGCCGATTGGCATTGTCGGCTTCTCCTATGCCGCGATTCGCTCTGGACTCGCGGGCAAACCGGAGCGGTCAAACTGGACGCAAATTCTAGGCGTGGGATGGCTCGGTGGCATCGGCTTCACGATGAGCCTGTTCATCGGCATGCTGGCCTTCGTGGATACAGCGCGCGCTGCGGACATCCGAATAGGCGTGCTCCTTGGCTCGATTGCCTCAGCGATCGTCGGTTACATGGTGTTGAGATGGGCGACGACGCCTGTCGTACACGAAAAGGCCATCGCAACGTGATGCGGGCGTTGAGCTGACTTAAGAGGCCGCCTTGTTGCCAGCCTGAGCAGCTCTGACCCCTGCCGCCCGGCGCTGGTGATACTTTTGCGAGAGCCCCTCCCACTCGATCTCGAGTGAGCCGCCCGTTGCCTTGTGCTGGGTATCCCAGTTGGTCAGCAAATCGATGCAGGCGTGATCTATGTAGTCGAGCTCATCAATATGCACGTGCACATGCGTGTTGGGTCTTAGCTGCTCTAAAACGCCCGCGAGCTTTGGAAGACGTATCAATGTCGCCGCTCCCGTCAAATAGAGATCGACGCGGTTCTGCTCAAGGTTCTCCTCTTGGCGCACGTCCAGATGCGAGAAGGCATAGAGCAGCTTGATGATCGACAGACCCAGCCCCGTCAGCACGCCTGCCAGCAGGTTGGTTGCGACAATCATCACTATGGTAACGACGTAGATTAGGACCTCGGACTTGCCGAACTTGAGTAAGCCTGGCACGGCCTTCGGATAGGCAAACTTGTATCCGGTATAGACCAGGATCGCCGCAAGCGCGGAAACGGGAATGTAGTTCAGTGTGAAGGGAATCAGGCTTACGAAGATAAGTAGCCATATGCCGTGCAGGATCGCCGATGTGCGTGTTAATGCGCCTGCTTCCACATTGGCGCTGGAACGCACGATCACGCCCGTCATCGGCAACACGCCCAGCACGCCGCAAATCGTATTGCCTACGCCCTGGGCGGTCAGCTCGCGATCATATTTGGTGCGCGGACCACGATGCATTTGATCCACCGCAGTCGCGCAAAGAAGCGTTTCGGCACTAGCGATGAACGCGATCGAGACGGCGCCAATCAAAACGGGCAGCTCGACAATGCGCATCAACTTTTCTGTCGTCGGAAATATCATGACCGACCAGATGTCGTCCGGCACATTAACGTACTTAATATTTTCGGGATTGAAGACGGCTGCAGCAACGATCGCCACCAGAACGCCTACCAAAGGCGCCGGCACTATACGCCAGCTCTTCGGCGTCAACGAGCTCCATAGCATGATAACGACTATGGTGAGCAGTCCGATCCCTCCGGCAATGAGGTGTGAATCTCCTGTGCTGATCGCGGACAGGATTGCATTGGGAATGCCCAAAAGGTTTTGAATGCCGGTGCCAACCGGCTTGAAGTCCAGCATCACGTGAAACATCGAGGCAAAGATCAGCACGCCGATGCCAGCAA
>Ga0114925_10001948_pt1 | contig 10385 bp, 8 predicted proteins | sample SumtaG_2_FD_87287 | JGI IMG/M metagenome (GOLD analysis project Ga0114925, IMG submission 87287) | Deep subsurface microbial communities from Indian Ocean to uncover new lineages of life (NeLLi) - Sumatra_00607 metaG | ecosystem: Environmental > Aquatic > Marine > Oceanic > Sediment | place...
TAACTCCTGGATGAACAATCGAGTTCGTTCCAATAAAAGCATCCTTTTCAATTTTAACAAATGAAACTTTAAGATTTCTTTGTTCAAGGGGTAGACATGTTGACATTCGCGCACCATCGTGATATGTGTCTGTTCCTGTAAGAATCCTAGAACCATCAGCTAGTACTGTGTAATCTCCTAAGAAGAGTTCACCTCCTCCAATAATACTAATAAAACGTGAGATATGGACATATCTTCCGATTCTTATTCCCTTACCACCATAAATAAAAGTAAAATCATCAATTTGAGAATTATCTCCTATTTCTATAACTTCTGGCTTTATAATTTTTGCGGTTTCAAAAATTTTTACATTTTTACCTTCACTTTTAAAATTATACATAATTCCATTCTGATTTTTAATAGATTTTTTAAAAATTTATTGTCATTATATTAAATTGTAACATTCTATAAATTAGAATTTATTATTATTTTACTTAAAAATTTTAGAAAATTATGTAAAATAAAAATTAAAAACCTTTTTTTTAATTGAAAATTTAACTAATTCAAGTAATAGGTTTTACATCAATTAAAATTGAAGTTGTTACATAACGGATAGATTATTTATAATAATTAATACAAAATCTTTGATTTTTATAAAATGAATTTTTCTAAAGCAGCAAAGGATAATCTCTCTCAAATCCTCGCTATTACTGAAAAGAATTTTAGACTACGCCTTAGAGTAAGAATAAGCTTATTTTTTTCCTTTGTAAGTCCCATTATTATGATTATAATGCCATTAATAATTATGGGAAAATTTTTTGAATATAATGATAACTTTGGCCCATGGACTGAAGCGAATTTTCTTATATTTCCCTTTTTAGCATATAATATTGCTCTTTTAAAATCAATAATCAAAGTATTCCCAACTAATTTAAGACAGGAAAAATATTGGCAAACACTTCAATGTCTTATTATCGCACCATTTAATAGATTTAATTTATTGTTTGGAATGTTTTTATCACAAGTATTAATCGTCTCTATACCATTTTTTATTTTTATTATTATTTGTTATTTTATATATCCAATATCTTTCTTTACACTATTTTTTGTCCTTTTTTTATTTCTTCTTATTGCCCTTATTTTTAGTGGCATAGGGATTATTATGGGTATATTTGCGATATCACATGAAGAGATGTGGGCTATATTGAGTTTTTTACTCACTCTTGTATTTTGGGCAAGTTGTTTAACATATCCATTTGATATCTATCCCGATTTTCTTCAGTTTTTAATTCGATTAAATCCATTTTATTATATGTTTGATGTTGTAAGATTAACATGGATTGAAAATAACATTCTATTAACACTTCAATTATATCCTTTTAATTTTGCAATCATTTTTTCATGTGCAATCATATTACCTATTCTTGGAGTAATTGTATTTAATTATATTTATAAAAAATATGGAATTGTGGGATATTAAAAGAAAATGGCAGATAATATAATCGAAACTTTTGATTTAACAAAGATATATAAATTAAAAGGTTCAAAAAGAACTATTCTTGCCTTAAATAAAGTAAATTTAGGAATAAAAAAAGGTGAGATATTTGGATTATTAGGCCCTAATGGTGCAGGTAAAACGACCATGATAAGTATTTTATCAACTCTATTACATCCTACTTCTGGATATGCAACGATTGATGGTTTTAACATTTTAAAAAAAAACCGACAGGCAAAATCTAGAATATCACTTATGTTAGAAAGTAGTATGTTATATTATAGAATAACAGGATACCAAAATCTAAAATTTTTCTGCAAAATATATAAAGTACCAAATTTTCAAGAAAAAATAAGAACTATGGTTAATGATTTTGATTTAAGTAAATGGCTAAATCAATATGTCGAAAATTACTCAAGCGGTATGAAAATGAAACTCGCTCTCTTTAGAACCTTCTTATTAGATCGAGATATTGTGTTTATGGATGAGCCAACTTTAGGATTAGATGTAAAATCAGTTAATTTTGTCGCAAATAAAATTAAAGCCATGAATAAAACAATTTTTTTAACTAGTCATGATATGAACGTTGTAGAAAAATTATGTGATCGGATCGCATTTATAGATGAAGGAAAGATTGTTAAAGTAGGAACAAAAGAAGATCTTAAAAGACTTGAACAAACAGAGGTTAAAATCAAAATCTTAATTAAAAATTCATTTAATAAATTAAAATCCGAATTAAACCAACAAAATTATGTTTTAAATATAGTTGATATGAAAGATGGTTTCGAAATTTCATTAAAAGAGAGAGCTTATTATAATGACTTATTAAAAATATTAATTAATTATGATATTTTAATGGTTAAAGAACAAGAACTTACAATCGAAGACTTATTCTTAAAAATGTTTTAAAATACATTATAATTCATATTAAGGGTATTTCCATTTTATTTTATTGCTTCTAAAATATAAATAATGGACACGTCTTATAATAACTGGCACGCTGCTTAATTTTAATAACTTAGCTATAGCAAGGCGATGTGTGCCTCCGCGTGGAAATTCAAATAAATAATTTCCATAACGATCAATAGATACATTTATCTCTTGTTGTTTACGATCTATTACATCTTTTTCTATTTCTTCTTGAGATTTATATCCAATTTTCTTTATAGAATTATAAACTCGTCTTAGACCTTCACAATAGTCAGTATACCAATCTAAAGTATTTTTTAACTCATCTCCACTCCACTTTTTAACTTTAGCGTCTCTTAAAAAGTTTTTAAAGCGTGTTGTATTTTCTATATCTTTTCTATCTTGAAGTAGCTCTTTAACTTCTATAAATTGAATACAGAACGTGTCAGTTAACTTCTTCTTTTTGAAATCCCAATTTCTATCTTCTATATAATAACCAAATTGAATTTTGTTATCAATTTCAATATAATAATTTATTTTTTGAGGATTTATGTAAGATACTTTTAAATTATCTAATAAATTTCTGCTACTCTTAAATTTTTTAAAGGAAATACCAATCGAATCAAAGAACGAAAACGATATAAGTCTTAAGCGAAATATTGTATTTCCAATTAGCTTTATTATTTGGTTCTGTATTTCCTTTTTTAAATAAGATTTAATATTAGAAATTTTTCTAATTAACATATTTAAAGTTTTTCCTTTGTAATATTTATTTAAACCTATAAAATCTTAAAGATTATTCATAATTTTTTTAGTATGTAGAAAGGTCTTTGCGTAATTCCATCATCTTTAATTATTCCTTTTTCAATTATTTCGAATTTACTATTTATTATGTAATCTAAATTTTTTTCTCTTATCAGCTCTTTTTCAATTTTATTTAATTCAAAAAGAACAATCCCATTTTCATCTAATATATTATATATTTTAGAAATGTATTCTTCTATGGATATTGGAATCCAATTATGAGTAGCATTCGAAATAATAATATTATAACGCAAATTTGACTTAAACCTTTCAAAACCCTCAGTAATAAATGTGCAATTTTCAATTTTTAAATAATTTTTTACAAGATTCCCAATTTCCACTAGGCTTTTGTTTATTTCTAAACCATATGCCCATTTCACATATTTTGAACAAAGTATAGTAAAGAATCCTAAGTTTGAACCGATATCCAATAAGATATTATCATTTCTTAAAAATTGTTCAATCCCATACTTCTTAAACCTATATTCTGTTGGACGTCTTCCACTTATTTTAATTTCATTAAAACCTTGATAATAATACCCACTTCCGAAATGCTGTCTATTACTACTATAAATTGAGTAAATTTTTAGATGTAAATCTCGTAATTCATCGTTTACAGTTAGTAGTTCATAAAAATCTCTCCTTTTTTTAATAATCTCTGTGCTGTTATATGCCATAATATGTCTATTTATAAAATTATCATTAATAATCACACATGGAATTTTATCCAAATTTAAAAAAAGCGCAATTGCAAAAAGATAGAAATTGTCAACTAGCTGAAATCCTGTATCATTTTTTATATTTTTAAAATTTACTTTCTTATGAAAGGTCCAACTAGTTTTAATAAAGTTTTTTCTATATTTCTTTACAAGTATCCATTTATTTAAACCATATAAGTTAATTTCCTCGTAAAACTTTAGAAATCTATCAATTTCTTTATCAATTTTTAAAAATTCTCCCCTTTCCATATCATTTAAATAATGATAAAATAACACTTTTTTTGGTCTAACTTTTTCATTAATAACTTGGTTTAAGAAATCTATAGCTAATTGGAGATCTAATCTATTTTCTGTAAGAAGCTTCTGAGGGTTAAGATATGTCCTTTTGTAAATATATTTCAAAAAAAAATTGAAAATAAGAGGTCTATATCTTTTCTCTATACTACTCAGAAAAGACTTTATTTTTTGTTTAAAATTCTTCAATATTAATTGTATCTTTTGAGTTTTAATAACAAAATTAATTATTTATTAATTAAAAATTCTTAACAAATTATCTTCGAGCTTTAGATCCTCCTTTTTCAATTGCATTAAATCGAATCTAAATGATACTTTATAATTAAATGATGGTAATCGCACTAAATTCTCATAAACATACCAATAAACATATCTTACAATATTATTAAAGTGTTTCTCATATCTATTATGAAAGTCTTTTATAAAACTCTCAATATTATCTAAAATCTGGAAATATTCTTCTTTTGTTGCAACGTTATGATTACCATTTTCAACTGACGCAAATCCCTTCCATCCACATACTATTGTTGGTATTTTTAAATAAGGCATTTCTAAAGACAGTATACCATCATATATGATTCCTAAATCAATACCACTTTTTAAAAAGGTATAAGTATATATTTGTTTTTCTGGAGGGATGAGTTCAATATTCTTTATTTTCGTAAAATCTACATATTTTTTTAGTATATCAAGAATTCTTGGCGTAGTTTTAGAAAAATAAAGTTCTCCAGGATGAGCTTTTATATATAATTTTAAATCATCTCTATTTTTAAAATAGTTTACTGTAGAGAGTAGCCAATCTAATAATCCATTAAAAGCTACATGCCGATCTCTAACATTACTATCCCATCCAACATTTGGAAACATCGCTACATGATATTTATAACCATCTTTCTTATCTATTAAAATAATATTCTCTTTTTTCATATAATGAAATGTCTGCATGTCTATAGTAGCAGTATCAAATCTTTGATTAAAGAATTCCTTGACTTTATTTTTCATATCATCTGTAACTGGTGTATTTTTATAAGCTTTCCAAAAATTACTTCTTGTTAGTGTTGGTTCTAAAGTATCTTCAAATTTAATATTTACACTTTTAGTATGACTTATGGTAATCCAATTTCTAACATTTATGCCTTTTTTTTTTAAAAATTCAAATGCTGGACCATGCATAGAATAGTATCCATGTTGAGTAATATATACATCTGGTTTGATCTCATTCAAAATATATTCTGAGATTTTTTGACTTACTACTGCATTTTTTAAAGATAAATTGTAATAGTACTTTATATACTTATTATTATAATCTAAATCAATATCTCGAAAGAATCTCTTTGTAGATGATTCTGCATGCTTTCTTAGAACTTCTATATTCTCAAACTTTATATTCTTTCGCTTTAATATCCTGCTATAATAAATATATTCTATATTTTCATTTTTATATGTTTTCAATGCTCTTTTAACCGTATTTTTTCTTAAGAGAACCCGTAAAAAGTAATTATCTTTTTTAAAAATATTTGAAAAGTTAAAATAATGAGGATTTAGAGGGATTTTATCGATTTTATTAATCTCTGGAGTTTTTCGATATATTTGAAACGTATTCCAATTATCTAATGATAAAGTATCCCAGTGATATAAAACTCCGTCATCTAAAAGAACCTTTACTTTAGCTCCATTCAAAGATAAAATCAATCCATAATATAATTCTGCATCAATAGAATTTCTAATAGTTCTTGCTGTATTAATTACAACAGTCTTATCAGATAGTATATTTGTCTTTTTAACTGATTTTATTAATTTTTTTAAATGATTGTACTCATTTAAATTGTATATCCACTCTTTAAATGAGGGACGAATAAATTTCCAAAACGAAGTAGCTATTTTTGTTAAGCTCAAGGCGATTAATTAATATTAGGATTTAAATTATATAATAATATATGATCAAATTTATTAAATTTTTATAAAATCATAATATGCTTTTTTTTCTTAATTTATCTAATCAATATAGCTCGTCTATATTTTTCTATAATTATACTTTTAAATTTTTAATTATTATCATATTAAAACAACTATTATGGTAAGAGTATGAAATATTGTAAAAAGTGTGTTATGCCAAACACAAGACCAGGTATAATTTTTAACAATGAAGGTGTATGTTCCGCTTGCATTACAGAAAAAAAAAAAGATCTTATAGATTGGGAATCTAGAAAGAAAGAACTTGAAAAACTATGTGATAAATATAGAGGTATGCATGATGACGGATATGACTGTTTAATAGCCGTTAGTGGAGGAAAGGATAGCCATTTTCAAGTTCATATAATTAAGGAATTAATGGGTATGAATCCGTTATTAGTGACTGTAGAGGACAATTTTACTCTGACAGAAGCGGGAAAGAACAATATTAAAAACATTTCAAAAGAATTTGGATGTGATATTATTAGTTTTAAGCCAAATGGTAAGATTCAAAAACCAATTATGAAATATACTTTTGAAAAATACTTAAAACCCACATATTTTATTGATGTATTGATTTACTCATACCCCCTCCATATGGCGATTAAATGGGATCTCCCTTTAGTTATTTATGGAGAAAATGTAAATTATGAGTATGGCGGTGTTCAAATAGAAGAAATTCCTTCAGCATTAGAACAAATTTTTAATGGTGTTGCTTCTGGAATACCAATTGAAGAATTTTTAACTCTTGATGGAGTTACTAAAAAAGATATTACTATGTTAACTTATCCTACAATTGAAGAAATGAAAGGAGCAAAGTTAGATCCAATTTATTTAAGTTATTTCTATAAATGGAATGGCTATGCTAACTATATATTTGCAAAAAGCCGAGGATTTAAAGATTTATCTAAGGAATGGAGGCGCTCACATCATATGGAAGATTATAGTCAAGTAGATAGTATCGCATATTTAGTACATTCTTGGTGTAAATATCCAAAATTCGGACATCAACATGCTACAGATATAGCCTCAAGACAAATCAAAACGGGGCTAATATCTAGAGAAGAAGGGATTGAGATGGTAAAAAAATATGATCATAACCTTGACCAGAGATGTGTTGATGACTTTTGTGCTTTTACAGGATATTCTAGATCTGAATTTTGGAGCATTATTGATAGGTTCTATAACAAAGATTTATTTAAAAAGGACAAACATGGACGTTGGGTTCTTAAAAATCCGATTTGGGAGCAATTATAGAATCAAGAATATTTTCAAATTAATTATTTATTAAAATACTAGCTTCCTTCTTTTATTATTTAATTTAGATTCATTCAATTATTTATATTTGTGAAAGATATTTGTTTATTCTTTAGAATCTCTTTTATTTTACCATATTTCTTATTTAACTTCACGATTTCAATTGATTTTTTAGAAAAATAGTTAATCTCCTTATTGGATTGAATAATGAGTAAGTCTCTTAAATATCTTGTAGATAACTCAATAATCTTTCTTATCTTTTTCAAATGATTACTTCTTCGGAATTTAAATATTAAATATTTTTCAAAATTAAATATAAATTTAAAAATTGGGAAAAGAATCACTCTCTTTCCGATATTATATCTTTGCTGAAAGAATTTTTCGTCTATTGTATCTATTTCTTCATGATATCTCTGAGGATCTATGAAATTTAAGATCTGTCTATAACACTCTTTAGGATTTTTTAGGATATCTTCATGAAATGCAATGAATAATTGGTCCGCTTTAAAATAATTCTGGACTTTAGAGACACCTTTTAGATAATCTGAGGTTTTAATAAAATTATTATAAACATGTCCACTATTAACATATTTTTTTATATTATACCAGCCACGACCAGTCAACTTTCTGTAATTAATATATGATTTAATTCTACTTGAAGGCTTTCTGATAAAAAGTAATATCTTAAAATTTAGATTATGTTTATTCTGGTATTTATATATTCTTTTAATTGCCATTTCATTATCAAAATACCCCACACTAACATCTATTTTTATATTCTCATTTTTTGAGAAAAACTTTGATCTGTACCAATCTTCGCCATTGCAATATCTTATTGAACCAAAAAATTCTATTTCTTTCTCAGATGGGTCAAAGAAATTAAGATTTTTGCATATATTATAAAACCATGTAGTAGCACATTTAGGAGAGCCTAATACAATGACATTTGGGTGGGCTCCAGAAGATAATCTATTAATTTTATTATTTTTTGATTTTATATCAGAATATGAAAGAATATTATATTTTAGAATTAACCTAGTCTTAGAACTGTCGAAAATATATTCATTTTTTAAAATATGTTTAAGATTATTTTCTATATAATGGAATTCAACTTCATTTAATATCGCTTTTATATTAATTATTTGTTTATTTAATTTGATTGTGTTAAGATGGAAATCTTTCTTTTTTAGTCTTATAATTTCATTGAAATTTAATTTGGATTTTAAAAATAATTTAATAATTATCCGATATTCAATCGGAAGGTTATTAAATCGGCAAGAGTCTATTTTTGAGAAATAATTCATTAAAAATTGATGATTTTTCATTAAATTTATTCTATGAAATCCACATTTTTAATCTTATTATACTTTTTTTTTTGACAAATTGTTCTCTATTAACTAAAATAAAATTTATAAATAAATTAAAGGATTTAATAATTTAGATAAAATAAGAAAGAAAAAATATCAATGTGAACACATAATGGAATTTTCAACTTTTTTTAATGATAAAATTATTTTAATTACTGGAGGTACTGGTTCCATTGGTTCAGAGATTGTTTCTCAGTTATTAAAAATGAATCCAAAAACAATTAGGATATTATCAAATTCAGAAAATGAATTATGGGAAACACAGAATAGATTTAAAGACTCAATTCAAAAACTAAGACTTCTATTAGGAGATATAAGGAATTTTGAGAGAATAAAGAGGGCGGTTAAAAATGTTGATTATATTTTTAATGCCGCTGCTATAAAACATGTTCCTATTAGCGAATATAACCCCATGGAAGCAATTGATGTAAATATTCATGGATTAGAAAACATTATTGAAGCAGCATTCAGTTCAAATGTAAAAAAGCTTATCCACATCTCAACAGATAAGGCAGTTAATCCAACAACAGTAATGGGGGCGACGAAAATGCTAGGGGAACGGTTATGTATGTCAAGAGAGTTTACAAAAGGAAATTATTCAACATTAATATCATGTGTAAGATTTGGGAATGTTTTAGGTTCAAGGGGCTCGATTATTCCATTGATCAAAGAACAAATTGAAAATGGCTCCCAAGTAACCTTAACAGATGAAAATATGAAAAGATTCTTTTTATCAATCTCCCAAGCGGTAGAATTAGTTTTAAAATCTGCTATTTTAACTGAAGGAGGGGAAATATTCGTTCTAAAAATGCCTACTATACTAATAAAAGATTTAATTGAAGTAGTCATTGAAGAATATTGTCCAAAAATTAAAAAAGATCCAAAATCCATAAAAATTAAAATAATTGGTCCTCGTATAGGCGAGAAATTAGATGAGGAGTTAATATCACCTATAGAAATTCCATATTGTTACGATATCGATGATATGTATATAATTTATCCCTTAACCACATTTGGATATGATGTTTCTAGTGATGTTAATAGAAAAGGTAATAAAGTAGTCCTTGATAAAAGTTTTCTTTATAGTACAGAAAATGACTCACTTTTAGATAGAGAGGAAATTAGGCAGATTCTTTTGAAATATAATTTATTATAATTATAGGGAGAGAGAATGACAAAAAAATATAATCTATTTGATATTTATTGGGATGAAAACGATATCAAAATAGTAACTAATGTTATTAAAAGAGGATCTTACTGGGCAACTGGTCCAGAAATTAAAGAATTTGAAGAAAAATTAGGAAATTTTTTAAACTCTAATTATGTAGCCAGTTTCAATTCAGGTACCTCTGCGTTATATACTGCATTATTAGCATATGATATAATCTCTGGAGAAGTAATTGTACCATCATTTTCTTTTATTTCGACAGCAAATTGCGTAGTATTAGCAGGAGCGAGACCTGTATTTGCTGAAATTGAAGAAGAATCATTGGGTTTAGATCCTGAAGACATAAAAGAAAAAATCTCGAATAAAACCAAAGCAATTATACCTATGCATTATGGAGGAAAAGTATGTAAAAATATTGGAGCAATAAGAGAAATTGCCGA
>Ga0114925_10001949_pt1 | contig 10385 bp, 8 predicted proteins | sample SumtaG_2_FD_87287 | JGI IMG/M metagenome (GOLD analysis project Ga0114925, IMG submission 87287) | Deep subsurface microbial communities from Indian Ocean to uncover new lineages of life (NeLLi) - Sumatra_00607 metaG | ecosystem: Environmental > Aquatic > Marine > Oceanic > Sediment | place...
GATGGGATGGTTATCATAACTTTCATCTGGAGAAGCAATGAGGAAATCATTGACTCCGGCTCGATTAATTACTCTTGAACTCAAGCTCTCAGTCATACCTTTCTGAGGAGAGCAAATCAACCCCTCTTGGTCGATGGTGCCACAACGCAGCAGTGCGGCAACCAAGTCAACCAGTCCACTACCGCAAATCCCCTTAGGTTTGATATTACCAATGACCCGATAATGCAATTCCCCTTCCTCAAAATTAACACCTTCAATAGCTCCTGCCTTAGCTATCATCCCGTGGGAAATTCGAGCACCCTCTAAGGCGGGGCCGGCTGCAGTTGAGCAGGTCAGTAGTCTTTTCCCATTACCAAGAAAAATCTCTCCGTTAGTACCGAGGTCCAACCCCAATATGATTTCATTTTCCTGTTCGGCAACGCCGGAAGTCAGTACAAAACCAAGCAGGTCTCCGCCAATATAGCCAGATTTCGCTGGCATTATATACAGCAAGGCTGACGGATGTAATCGCAGGCCAACCTCCCTAGTATTCACAATCAGCCCGTCGGTTAACACCGGGGAAAAGGGGGCTTCAGCAATACCAGCCGGTGATAAGCCCAAGAGAATATGCTGCATGGTGGTGTTGCCGGCAGCGACGGCAATGAATATATCCTCCGGCTGAAGACCAGCGGTCAATAAAAGACGGGATGTAAGCTGATTCAGGTCGTTGACAACAAGACGGCGTAAGTTTTCCAGTCCCTTAGGGTGTTCTCTGATATATTTCAGCCGACTTATGACGTCAGCACCGCGCCGGCTCTGACTATTAAGGCAAGAAGTTACCGCCACTTCACCCCCATCGGCTAAGCTGAAGAGCTTACCCACAAGAGTGCTGGTCCCAAGATCAAACACCAGTCCGTATTTATTATCTGCCTTATCTTGATTCTGCCAGTCCAGCAAGTAGTGCTCATGCAGCACTGCTGTCCCGCAGAATCGTGTTTCTCTGAGCTTTTGTGGTAAGGTGTGTAAACAATTTAGCGGTGCTTTCAGGTCATTATATTCACCTCCCAGACCCAACTTTATTGCGTCTAAATCTGAGAGCCCATCTTGCTGAATGTCAGAGGATAAGGCAAGATGCTGCTTACTGACAAGTGGCTCCAGTTCTGAGGTGGGTATGTATCGATGCGTGAGATGATGGCTGGTGGTGAGAATCTTTAAATATTCCTCTTCACGCTCAGCTTCAATAGTGGATATCACCATGTCACGAAAAACTTTAGTGCGGCAGGCAAGCCGTACCCCTTGCTCTAATTCCTGCTCATCAAGGAGTTCTCTCTCCTGGGTGGATGGGGGGCCTATCTCGGAAAGAACTTTTATCTTACATTTACCGCACGTCCCCAGGCCGCCGCAGTCACTTTCCAATTCTATATCTGTACTCTGTAACGCTTCCCAGACGGTCTCCCCTTCTTTGATTTTCAGCCAGAGGTCATCAGGTAAAACATTCAGCCAGACGTATCTCGCTTGGTGTCTTTTCTCCTCTGGTTTTTGATTCCGGGGCTTGTTCATCTTCCTTGCTCCCACTATGCTATATCAGCTTGATGAGTTCTTTTTCAAGATACGAATAATCCGCGTCATTAATATCTAGAGATAAACCGATGAAGTCAGCCACTTCGCTGGCCCGGGCTGTTAGGTTCGGATCTGACGGCTGTCGCACATAGAGTAATCTTCGGTACTGTTGAAAACAATACTTCCGCATTTCCTTGTCATGGAGCTCCAGTGGTCTCACGCAATATTCCTCGAAGTTAAGAATGAGGTCTTTTTCCGCAAAATAGGTCCCCGTTATCTCTTCTATGAGATGCCTGAACCGCTCACTGCCAAGCAGCATTTCATAGCAGTAGTGCCCGGGCACCTTAATCACCCCCTGCTCCTGGCAAAAGTCATCGATATCAGGGAAGCAGTCTCCATAAAGGCAGATAACCCGCTCGCCTCTTTTTTGAGCAGCTTTAATCCTGGTAAGCAGGCGGTTTTTCAATTCTTGCGGTCTTAAGTGCAATTTGGATGGTAAATAGGTTAAACGCAGGTTAGCATATCTGCGCTCCACTTGAAGATACTCAATGGCTGGTTTGAAGACCGCACAAGCGACAATACGGGTGATGTTTTCGGTTTTCTTTAACATTGTTATCTTAGATATTTTGTATACCAGGGAAAGTCTTTTCTATCTCAACAATCAAATCCAAGTCCAAAACACCTTCTTTGCCCTCTTCCAGAATGTTATTGACCAGGTTATTGGCACGGCTCAACATGTCCGGCCGGCCTCTTTCCTCCCAAATATCGAAATTAAAACGTACACTCAAGTCAGGATAGAAGAATTCTTCCATCATATGTTCGACCGTGTGGTCTTCCATGATATAGTGCCCACCGGGTCCGACCTTCTCGATAACGTCAAAGCCCAGAGTTTCTTTATCCACCTTGATTCCCCTCAGTAACCTCTGGATTATTCCTATGAGTTCATTGTCGATGACAAACTGTTCATAGGCAATGGAGTTGCCCGAATCCAGTATCCCGGCTGCCAGATGAACGCAGTCCGCTCCGGCCATAGCTACTGTCAAATTAGAAAAACCCTCTTCAATGCCCGCCTGAATATCAGGTCTTTTGGCCTCGGTAAGTCCGCCCGAAGCGTAAATAGGCAAGTCATAGACCTTCGCCAACTGGACGGCGGCGGCGTTCATCATTGTCATTTCCACTGAGCCCGTGGCTAATTCTGTGTTCCGCAAATCAATGGTCATGGGAACGGTACCATAAAGTACCTTGGCTCCTGGCGCAAGCACTTGAGTGATTGCTACACCCGCCAACGATTCAGCATGCATTTGGGAAAGAGTCCCGGCCAGGGTGGCTGGCGAGGTAGCACCGGCGATAGGTGCCGACGCACAGGTAGCAGGGATACCGTGTGTGGTGCAGAAATTGAGGATATCTAATGTGTTAGCCTCAATAGTGAGGGGACTTATAGGGTTGGTGATTACTGAAACGAAGGGCTTTTCTCTGAGTTTATCTTCCCCTCCAGCGATTAACTTGGCCAGTTCCCACATTTGTTTAACGCCTTCCAGATTATCACAACCCCCCATCACATGTTTCGTGGTGTGGTTGAAGGCGTGATAAAAGTCGTTTAAATGATAGTTTTGAGGTTTTAGGTCATGGACCTGGCAGGCGATGATATAGAAACGAATGTAGTCCAGGTGGTCCACCAGGGTGGCGGTATTAGCCACATCTCTTAGCATGGTAAGACGGTAGCCGCCTGTGCTCATATCAAGAATACGGAATACCCGCCCCCCGTTAGCGAAGTAGACCTTACCTTCCCCCAAATGCAGGTCATTCTGACCATCTCGAGAATACAGGGTAAAGCGGGACGGAGCACGGTCCAGGACTTCATCAAGCCAGTCCCTTCTAAAGCGTACTATTTGATTATCATAATCGACTTGTGCTCCCGCCTTTTTTAGCCTGTCGAGAAAGACGCTATCATTAATTCTAATGCCGACACGTTCCAGTATGCAGCGTCCCGTCTGGTCTATCTGCTTTACATCTTCAGATGATAGCGGTCTGTAGTATGGTAAATTTATTCCCATGGTTGAACTCCTGGTCAGCACCCGTGGAGAATTCGCTCAATTCCCTTGAGTACTTCATCGGATTTGGGTATCACCTGATGTTCTGAAAGTATCCTTTTCGCTTCAATATTGCAGCGTTTATAGAGGTCTGTAGCCCCGGCCTCTTCCCAGGAATCGTAGCGGGAGCGGTCTAAAAGTTTGGGCATAAACTGGGCCTGCATAAAATGTTCAAAGGTGTGGTCGTCCATGAGGAAAATGGAGCCGGAGTCCCCGCTTACTACTCTTCTTATTACCTCGATAGCCAGAGTTTCCTCGGTTACAGGTATTCCAGCAGCAAAAAATCGGCTCATCGCCACCAGTTCATTAGCCATCGTCACCATCTCAAGTGAAGAGGTGCTTCCGTATTCCAGGAAACCCACATCGTGAATCAAATTCGAGTGAGAAAGCATGGCAGTGATGATGGAAAACATGGCTTCGGCTCCCGCCTGGGCATCCACGACCTTGGCATCCGAAGCTCCGGCAAAAGCCCATATAGGCAAACCGTAGATTTCATCGCGCATATCGGCAAGTGCTGCCTGGGAGAGACTCCATTCAGGGCAACCGTACGAGACAACGGTAGATTTCATGTCTAGAACACTAACATTGGGACCGAACAGGAAGGGGGCTCCTTTACAAGTCAGCTGATGTATCACAAGCCCTACCAGATTTTCAGCAATGCCCAATGCCATAGCTCCGGCAAGTGTGACCGGGGCTCCGCCGCCGGCATTGGAGCCGGAGGGAAGACAAATGGGTATTCCCTTCTCGGCGCAAAAGATGAGCTTTTCCATAACGTTTTCGGGAAACCGCAAGGGGCTGATAGCCTCGGAGTAATTGAGCATAAATGGCTTCTTCCGGAGCTCTTCTTCACCCCCCACCACCTGACAAGCGATTTCATATATTTTGGCAATGTCTCGACCACTATCGGCAATGAATACAATGGGTTTATTGATGTTCTTGACCATCTCGGCAAAAACGTAAACGTAGATATCCTTAACAGGCACATCTTCAGGGTTTGCCATGGACATGGCAAAAGCCATATTCTCAAGCCCATCCACCAGTTTGGCAAAATTGGCAGTATCTTTTATGACGGCTCGACGACGCTGGCCAGTTTCCAAATCCAGAGTGAAAGTAGCATCGGAACCTGTGCCATAAAAAGAGTTACCGTTGACGAGAGGCATCGTTTTGTTACCCTGCTGGTCATAGAGGTCAATCTGTCGGGGAGCTGACTTCAGGGCCGCTTCAACAAGGTAAGGGGGTAGCTTAACCGAATCACCCTTAGAAACCTTGCATCCGGCATCAGCTAACATTTTCAGAACACCGGGGTGTTCCATCTTAAACCCTGTCTTTTCCAGGATTTCTAAAGCGGCTGCGTGGATTGCCAGTGCCTGTTCACGGTTTAAGACTTTCAGCCTCGGCTGAAAAGTGGGTATCTTTATCGGTTTCATGGTTCACTCCTTAATGATGTGATAATTCCTCAGGAGACACCAAGTAAATTTTTGGCTTTACTTACGGCAGAACCGGCATCGGATGCATAGGAATCCGCCTCAATCCTCTGAGCATATCTTTCAGTAACCGGTGCCCCGCCAATCATTACCTTGACTTTATCTCTGAGCCCAGCTTTCTGCAGAGCCTCGATGGTCTCGAGCATGGCAGGCATGGTGGTGGAAAGCAATGCTGACATGGCCACAATGTCCGGTTCTACTTCTTGCGCCTGCTGGACAAACTTTGCGGAAGGGACATCTACACCCAGGTCAATGATGGTAAATCCGGCACCCCCCATCATCATGGCAACCAGGTTCTTGCCGATGTCGTGCAAGTCACCCTTGACAGTTCCAATCAGAACCTTTCCCTTGGAGACAACATCGCCTTCTTGAAAGAACGGCTCGAGCAGCTTGGTACACTCTTGCATAGTCTTGGCAGAGCGTAACATCTGGGGAACGTATATTAGCCCTTTGGAAAACCGCTCGCCTATTTCATCCATAGTGACAATCAGTCCCTTATTGAGGATATTATTGACATTACTGCCGGCATCCATTGCCTTCTGTGTCTCGGCTAACGCTGTTTTGATATCTCCCTTGATTACAGCGTCAGACAATGCCTTAAAGTCATCCATCTTTAACCTCCTTGAGTTAATCTAAGTTAAATCGGTCGAAAAATCATCCTGAAATACGACCATTCTGGTAAGCATCAATAAAGTCCCCGCAGTATTCATCCTGGCCAAGAAGCATCTCAACCGTAAGCAGTGTTGCCATAAGCTGTTTGTCAGTCGGGTCCAAAATGGCAGCGGACAAACCATAGGCTATACAAAGAGCCAGAAAGTTACGGTTAATCAGACCACGTTCCGGTAAGCCGAAAGAGATGTTGGAAAGGCCGCAGATAGTATTGATGCCAGGGAAATCATTCATTATTTTTTTAATAGCGCCAAGAGTGGCCACTCCCATGCTGGTGTCCACAGAAACAGGCTGCACCAGCGGGTCCACATAAATCTTTTCCAGAGGGAAGCCTTCACCAGTGAGCTTCTCGATGAGCTCTGAGCCGACTTGAACCCTTTCTTCAGCGGTGGTGGGCATAGATGTCTTACCCATGCACAGAGCAACTACACGGCAAGGCTGGGAAGTAATAACTGGAAGTAGAGACTTAAAGCGGTCTTCTTCCAGAGAGATAGAATTAATCATCGGCTCGCCTTTATGCCGTTTCATTGCTTCAGACAGAGCTTTGGGGTTGGGACTATCAAGACTTAAGGGAAGGGCAACTTCGCTTTGTACTGTTTCCACCAACCAGCAAAGGTAATCAACTTCTTGTTCCAGGAAAGTACCAGCATTAACGTCAATGTAGTTAGCCCCGGCTTCAGCTTGCTCTCGGGCCACTTTGGTGATAAACGCAGCATCTTGCTTCCTGACTGCTTCTTCAATGCGCTTCCGACTCGTATTTATCTTCTCACCAACAATGACCATTATTAACCTCTCCTTCAATTAATTTAAAAGAATAGCACAGATTATAATCACATATAAGTCGGTTAATAAATAGTCTTTCGTCGGCATCAATAATCGCTTGTTTATATGAGACCTTGATTGAACCTGGTTCATGAATACTATATTTTCTACTAGTAACGCTATTATATCCTATCTGTCTGAGCAATTAAACAACAGCCTGATATTGTTTTAGTCAATGGCTCCAGAAATCTATTTCTTCATTTTACCACGACATCGGTGGACAGACCCCAGTCTCTTTCTTCCCGGCTTTGAACATTACGTCTCTCGTGTGGTGCAATAGCACCCAAAGTCTGCAATCCTGATTTATGGGTAACTGGTTTCTCATAATCTCCTCACATACTTCCAAAATCTCTGACACAAGGCTTACTGTACAACTTCTTAGGATTAGATTTAAGCCTTGTAACGATACCCATCCGTCCAATGTATGATTCTGCCATCTGCTTGGCAAATAGTTCAAACGGGGTGCTAACTTCAGCGCGTCCTTGTAGGAAGGTGCACAAATCCTGGCAAGGTATTGACAAAGGAGGTTGTAATGTTATAATGCCTCTAAGTTAACTAATATGTTATCTTATACGTAATTCTTCTCAACAAGTTTTGCTGAGGATGATATATAAGAAAAATAGTTTTTCAGGAAGTAGTGTCAGATGTGAAGCTGACGCACAATAATGAGGGAGGTGAGTTTTATGTAGTACCAATCAGAAAGGAAGGGGGCTCAAAATAATCTTTAGGAAGGAGTTGAAATGAGAAAGAAAAAACTATTGATGCTGCTTGGCAGTCTCTGCCTAGCGCTGATGCTGGTAGTGCCACTTGTGGCAGCGTGTGCGGCACCAGCACCAGAACCATCACCATCACCAGGCGCACCGGTAGCCGTAGAGCCTGAATATGAGTGGAACCTTCCTCAGACGTTCCCTCAGGATACCCCCCATGGTGAAGCCCATGAACTCTTTGCCGACTTAGTCTATCTCTATTCAGATGGTCGAATAAAACTGACGCTCTTCCATGGCGGTGCGTTGGGCAGTCTGGTGGAGGTAACGGAAGGTGTTAATCGAGGCGATTTTAAAATAGGGTTTAGTTATCCCTATGGTAGCATTCACCCTGCGTTTGACGTTTTCCTCTTGCCCTATTTGATGGCTTCGTATAGAGAGGCGGACCAGTTAGCTTACGGTGGTGGAATAATAGAGCGGATATTCGAGGATATTTGGGAGTCGTTAGGAGCTAAAGCATTGTTTCAGACTTCCGGTGGCTTTCGTGGCATCTCCAACAGTCAGCATCCTATTCGCAGCCCGGCAGACCTTGAGGGTATGAAAGTAAGAGCCATGCCCACCCCACTTGCCATTGCCACTGTGAATGGTCTGGGGGCTTTAGCCACCCCGGTAGACTGGGATGAGGTCTACTCTGCTGCCGAAAAAGGGGTAGTTGACGGGATAGATGTTGCCTTGCTAGACTTTCATGACTACCGCTTTTACGAAGTGCAAAGTTACTACAGCATACTCTACCATCAAATTGACCTTAACTCGACCAACATCAATCTGGAGGTTTGGAATTCTTTACCCGGGGACCTCCAGGATGCAGTTTGGAAGGCAGCTAAACAGGCCGAGCATTTCTCCAAGAGCAAAGCTTCGATGTTTGCCTTGGAGGTGGGGGTGCGGTTAGAAAGCTTCGGTGTTGAGTTTATAGACGCTACACCGGAGATGAAAATGGCCTTCATAGAGTATATGCGACCAGAGGAAGAAGTATGGCCTCTGATGAAGCCGGCGCTGGACGAGCTCTATCCCGGCCAAAACATGCTGGACCAGATTGCTGCTGAGGTAGCACGCATGCGCGGTTGATAAACTCAATGCCCAAACTTTGCCGGAGGAATGCAATTGCTCTCAAAAATAACTGCGATACAGAAGGTGGCATCATGGATAGTAGCCCGTAGTGAAGAGGTCATTGGTGCCATCTTTCTATTGGCGATAACTTCTCTCATCTTCGCGCAGGTAATCTACCGCGAGGTCGCTTTACCTATGGCGTGGATGGAAGAAACGGCTAGATATATTTTTGTCGCATTTGCCTTCATTATGATGGCGTTAACTACCCGGCGGAGGGAGCACCTTGTCGTTGAGGTGCTCCCTCTTATTATTCGCAAAAAGCTGGCGGTAGATATCATCAACCTTGGCATACAATTTACCTGCCTCATACTCTGTGGTGTCTTCGCGTATCTGAGCTATGATTATATGGTGTATTCGTGGGGGACACCGGGGTATGCCCCCGCCTCAGGATTTCATCTCGGGTGGCCCAAGAGTGCCCTATTTGTTGGGGCTGCATTAGGCACTGGGCATTACCTGGCTATTGTGATTAAGGACGCCGCCAAATTAAAAGGAGGGCGGTCCACAAACAAGGAGGTAACTTGGAACCAGGATTAATACTTGGCGTTCTGGCATTTATGCTGCTAATATTTCTGGGGTTGCCTATCTACTTTTGCTTTTTTGCCGGCACGCTGGTGGTAGTGTTCCTCCTCGATCTACCCCTTGCCTTCGCTCCCTCAACTGCCTTCTTCGCTGCCAATAGCCCTGTCCTGGTGGCGGTTGCTCTCTTCCTCTTCGCTGGTCATTTAATGAGTCATGGAGGGATAGCCGACTCGATGATGCGCCTGGCATACGTCTTGGTAGGAAAACTGAGAGGAGGGCTGGCAGCAGTCTGTGTCGTTACTTCTCTCATGCTTGCTGCACTTACTGGTTCAGGGTTAGCCTCAATCGCGGCTACGGGGGCGGTCATGATTCCCCGGATGGAAAAATACGGCTATGACCGCAGATATTCCACCGCCGTAATATGTGCCTCTGGCTTTCTGGGATACCTGATTCCCCCTAGCATTCCAGTGCTCCTCTACTGCTTTATAGCTCAGCAATCGATAGCGGCACTCTTCATGGCCACGGTGATTCCTGGAATTATGCTGGCTATAGGTTACTTGATAGTCATTTATTTCACCTGCGGCAGATGGATGCAGCCGGTCCCGCAAGCTGAGGAAGAAGCCATTAAAGGAGTGACCGGATATTTGAAAGAGATAGGACAAAGAACCCTCGTTGCCTTCCCCGCCCTGCTTACCCCACTGATTGTCCTGGGAGGGATTTATGGGGGGATATTCACTCCAACCGAAGCCGCCGCCGTGGCTGCTTTCTATATCATCCTTATCGGGGTTTTTGTTTATCGGAAGTTGAAAGTGAGGAGCGCCTGGAGAGCTGTCTCAGAGACGCTTGGCGCTTGCGGAATGCTGTTCATATTAGTTGCCTTTGCGCTAATCTTCACCAGGACTTTAGTGAAGCAAGGTGCCGGCCATGCTATCGCAGCATTCGCCATGGGAGTCACTGATAACCCATATGTGCTATTGCTTATGATAATGATATTGCTCTTGATTCTGGGGATGTTCATCGAAAACATCAGCATTATGTTGGTAGTCACGCCGCTGCTAATGCCATTGCTTGACAGTATGGGGTTCAATCTCATCCATATGGGAACGATGATAGTCCTGGCCATGGGGATAGCATTGACCACTCCCCCCTTCGCCGATGCCCTTTTCCTTGGGGCTCGGATAGGTGGCATACCGTTCCATTCGCTGGTCAGGCCTCTGCTGCCTTTCATTCTCTTGGCTGCCATCCCTGTTTTATTGATAGTTGCCTATGTCCCCCAAGTCAGCCTCTGGCTGCCAACCCTCGTCTGCGGGGAGCAGATCGTATTTGGGGTAGGATAGGGGAAGCAATATCATGTTGAAGTAACGGGTTCTTTATCAAATTATGTAGAGCTA
>Ga0114925_10001950_pt1 | contig 10380 bp, 7 predicted proteins | sample SumtaG_2_FD_87287 | JGI IMG/M metagenome (GOLD analysis project Ga0114925, IMG submission 87287) | Deep subsurface microbial communities from Indian Ocean to uncover new lineages of life (NeLLi) - Sumatra_00607 metaG | ecosystem: Environmental > Aquatic > Marine > Oceanic > Sediment | place...
CATTCATTCATATCTTTATTGTGAGCAAGTTTCTTGGTACCGAGATTTCTTATTCCACGTAGAAGATCGACCTACTGAGAATTGATTGATCACGACATTGGAGCCGTTTCATGTCTTTGTTTTTTATCTAATCCCAGCCGATGGCCTCGATACCCACCAGTTCGAATACCATCTACCCAATCCTGACGGGCTAGATACCATTGAACAGTAGACTTGATGCCCTCAGCAAAAGAGATGTCGGGCTGCCAGCCCAACTCCGCGCTAATCTTTTCATACGAAATAGCATATCGCCTATCATGCCCAGGACGATCTGTAACATACTTAATTAGCTTGGAGCACGGCCGGTGATTTGGGGCAGCTAATTCATCCACTGCCTCACAAATATGATGCACGACGGTTATATTTTCTAACTCACTTCCGCCTCCAACGTTATACACTTCCCCAACTCGGCCCTTATGCAATACGGTACGAATCGCCCGACAGTGATCGCTTACATGCAACCAGTCACGAACCTGTTTCCCGTCACCATAAACAGGTAATGACTTACCTTCGAGACAATTCAAAATTGTAAGCGGAATAAGTTTCTCAGGATATTGAAACGGACCATAATTATTCGAACAATTCGTCGTAATTGATGGAAACCCATACGTCTGATGGTAAGCCCTTACAAAGTGGTCACTAGCCGCTTTAGAAGCCGAGTATGGTGAATTTGGTTTGTAGGCAGTGCTCTCAGTAAAAAGGCCCTCAGCACCAAGCGAACCATAAACTTCATCCGTCGAAACATGAATGAAACGAAATTTCGCGATATCACCTTCTGGTAATGATGACCAATATTTTTTTGCTTCCTCCAGAAGACGACATGTACCCAGCACGTTGGTCCTTACAAACTCTTCTGGACCATCAATTGAACGATCAACGTGACTTTCTGCTGCAAAATTAATAATCGCAGCAGGCTGGTGCTCTTGAAAAATTTCTTTTAAGCATCGTTCATCAGCAATATCACCATGCACAAAGGTATATCGTGGATTAGCTGCTATCTCTTCAAGTGAATGAAGGTTTCCCGCATACGTAAGTTTGTCTAGATTGACCACGTTACTGGACTCGCGGGCCATCCACTGCCTGACAAACTCACTTCCAATGAAACCACATCCGCCAGTTACGAGCACAGATCCCATTTATATCCTCTTTAGTCACTTTAAACTCAGCAGAAAGATTCCCCCTAATGATCGTGTCAATCTTAGGCGGCCTTCTTTGTTTCAGTTTCAGTAGATTCTTTGATCAACGGCGATATCATAGGGTTAGTTATTTTATTTTTTGCATGAAGTTCTTCGGCAACATGAATTATGTATTGATCGTATTCACTTTTTGCTTCGTTAATACCTGAAAGTACATCTGCTGAATTCAGATACCCAAGAGTCATTGCGACCTCCTCAAGGCAGGCAATTTTAAGACCCTGTCGTTCCTGAATTGTCTGGACAAAACTTGTCGCCTGAACCAAAGAATCTTGTGTGCCAGTATCGAGCCACGCAAAACCACGCCCTAGCTTTTCGACATATAATCTGTCTGTTTCAAGATACGCCTTATTTAAGTCAGTAATCTCAAACTCTCCCCGAGCACTTGGCTTCAAAGACTGTGCTATATCAACGACTTCTTCATCATAGAAGTAAAGACCAGGTACTGCGAAGTGAGACTTTGGCTCACTCGGTTTTTCAACCAACGATAAGGCTTTGCCATCTTCATCAAAATCAACGACTCCGAATCGTTCCGGATCCCGAACCGGGTATGCAAAAATGGTTGCTCTGTCTCTACGTTGTTCAACCATTTGAAGAACTGACTGAAACCCATGTCCATAGAAGATATTATCACCGAGCACTAGAGCTGCTTTACTGCCAGAAAGAAATTCTCTTCCTATGTGAAAAGCCTGCGCAAGTCCTTCTGGTTTCTCTTGCACAGCGTATTCAAGATTAATTCCAAATTTGGATCCGTTTCCTAAAAGCTTCTCAAATAACGGCAAGTCATGTGGTGTTGATATGAGCAAGATATCTTGTATGCCTGCCAGCATCAGTGTTGACAAAGGATAGTAGATCATTGGCTTGTCATACACCGGCAACAGTTGCTTGGAGACAGCAACTGTTAGAGGATGCAACCGCGTGCCTGAGCCGCCGGCCAAGACGATTCCTTTTGTCTTATTATTGGACATGATATCTCCTAAGCCACTCGACTGGAAATTTCTGGAAGCTGATATGGGGATTCTGGATCTAGTTCATGACGAATTTCATCAACATCTTCGGTTTTATTCCAGCCTGCGTATAACTTATTTGGGCCGTTATATACCCATCCTGGAACATTACTAATATTCCTGTACGCATGCACAACTCCTGGAGGAATTGAAACAGCGCATGGGTTCGATTCTCCATAGACTTCACGGGTTTCAATACCAAATGTCGGTGAAGATTTTCGGGCGTCCCACAAAAATAATTCGAAATCGCCGGGCCCGATAAATACAAAATAGTCTGTCTGCTCGTGATGCTCATGTGGTCCTCGAGTCACTCCCGGCATTGTCTGACTTATATAAGCCATAACTGGATGAATCGCCTCATTCAATTCATCCACACGATAGAGTTCAACAAGCCACCCTCGTTCATCACTATGGCGATGCAACTGATTTACTGTTACATCATCGATAGATATTGGGGTCATAAAAATCCTCTTCGTTGATTTCTATTTTGTATCATCAAACAAAAATAATTGAGTATTGATTGGTATTAACCAGACCAGACCGTACCAGCCTCTCGAATTCGTTTGAATAGCGTTTTTCACCTAAAAACATAAGTTTTCAGATGTTGCTATTCACAGTTACGGACCAAAACTCCGTCACGATTCGGAGTGGCTACCCGAAAACACGTCTCCTTCGCGTACACTTATTGGACAACAAAACTAGTGCCAGAGTTTCTTGTACAGCAATGAAAGTACCGAGAACGCAATAATGTGTTTGATAAATTCATGAAAATCTTCGAGTAAGACTTTCTTAATACAAAACGCGCCGTACTGCTCTGTCACCAAATGCTCAAGAGTGATTGAAATCAACGGGCTGCTGGTGAAACATTTGGGTTAGGATAAATGCTTAACCTTCTAGAATCTGTTTCAAGTGAACAGCCACATTTTTCCATGATCTTAAAGATGCTTGTGCAATATTTTTTTCACGCTGCTTGCGATACTCCTCATCTAAAACAGCTCGTTTTATTGACTGCGTGATCTCGGTGATATTACCGGGGTCCGCGTAATCCACAAGATTCCCACACACTTCCGGTAGCGAAGAGGATGACGAGACCACACTATATTTTCCAAACCATGCAGCTTCCCCTACAGGTAATCCCCAGCCTTCAACAAGACTCGGATAAACAAAAAAAAGACATCTTTGGTAGAGGGCGGCTAAGTCAGCATCTGTTGCCTGAGGAATAATTGTAACTACCTGCTGCAATGACAGATCTTCTTGTAGAATTTTTTTAAACGCCTCGATTTTCCATCCGTATTTCCCAGCGAAAACGAGTTGAGGTGTTTTGTCACCAAGTTCCTTCAAAAGTCGTTGCCAGACTTCGAGAAGTGCAATTCCATTTTTTCGAATTTCAATCGTTCCAACACAGAGAACAAATGGCATTTGGGCTTTTTTAAAGTGTTCTGACTGAGGCGGTTCAAGACACTTTTCATTTCGCTGATAACCTTCAAACTCATGTGCTAGCGGCCAAGATTTTACCGGCACATCACAACTAAAACCACTTAGGTAATCCAGCAGATCATTTTTTGTAGCCTCTGAAATACAAATATATTGTGATGCAAAAGATCGCGAGCGATTCAAGAAGGAATTAAATTTTGCAACCAAACTATCGACACAATATTGTGGATAACGATATGGAATAAGGTCATAGATGACTTGTGATACTCGTTCTCCACGTTTGGAATGTTTTCGTGCGAGCTTTTCAACCGGCGAGGTGTTCCAATTTGTCCCGATCATCACAATATGATCATGATTTTGAAAGCCTTTTAATCCCCAGGTTGCTATTGTTTTTTGTTCATGCGGAGTGTTCGAGAACGGAGGCAAGTTCATTTCCGCTCGTGCATAAGCAGGAAAGATTTGTCCAAGAATGGATAGCTTGAATTTCCGCAGTATGCGTGCAAAAGATCTTTTTTTATACGTTGCTAAGTCATCATAAAGCTCTCGCTTAGAAAATGCTGCATGGGGGCTTTCTAGTCCTAGTCGAATTAGCATGCGAGACGCGCTATATGCTTCGTCTGTAAATAGATCTTTAGCGCGACATACCTTTATATGACCTAATCGGTTAAGTGCGTAGACACAAAGAAACTCATCTTTTTCACTCTCTGAAGACAAGTGCTGAAGCACACGAATTTGTACCCGCTGAATTCCTGAAACTGAACCGTTTCTCTGAGCGAATCTAACTAAATCGGTAATATCAAAGTAATAGCTCATTATCTCAATAAAACTGAATGTGTGGATGAACTCTGTTTATGTCAGCTAAAGGGAATACAACCTGATGCTTAGTTTTTTTGATCGATACTGAAATGCCGATGATACTACAGAATAAAAACTCACCTTATAACTGCTGATGGAGCACATAGTTATTGTTGGGAGTTCGCCCGAATTACTATTTCGATTGGTTTCGTTTGGTTATCCACAACCGTTACCTGAAGACCACTCGTGTGGTAGTCGGCATAATGACGGGGCACAGTATGTCCATGTGAATGATCGTTTTTTGCCAAATCCTCAGTCAAGACAATCTGAACAATAACAACCTCGTAGGTTCCAGCTGGTAAACCGATTTTCCCATTAATACTTGCTGGATGGAACAGACCTCGATTGTCCACTCGGCTCGCGAAGCACGTCCCATCGGCAATGTTTCGAAATTCAATACTGCCAGAAGTAAGACATGAACCATCCTGAAATCGCACAATACCCACTTTTGGGCCGACCGACTGCTGACATCCCAACAGTGTCGTAACAAGGATGGCAACTAATAGAAATAAAGTTGCTTTTGATAACACGCAACTCATGGAGTCAACTCAGCAATCTGTGCATCATGTCGGTTTGCTAATGTTCCAAGAATTTTCGTATCAGTTCTAGAATTTAAGAAACGAATACTACCATCAACCATCGCAAAATGAACTCCGCCAGGGTGCCAGCTTCCAAAAGAGAACATGTCTGCCATGACATCGTCTGGACTTGTTGCTAACCGCAACCCAGGTCCCGCAAGACGACATGACGCTGGAAGATGATCACCGTCATAGGCAGGTACATCAAATGGATATTGTTTAAGCTGGGAAGGGGGAACAAATTTTTCTCCAATCAGAAACGTATTCGATGTTCCATCACTCACTGTTGCTATTTGAATTCTATCAAGTGCAGCGATGGCTTGACCATCTAAACACTTAGGTCGCACGCTAATAATAACACCAGTGCCATTCCCTCCGTAATAAAAATCAGTCGGATCTCCAGTAGCCCCAGGCGTAAGATCACCATGATTTCCTGAGTAGTCACAGAGCGCCCCACGAACTATTAGTGGTGGACGAGGTGGGATAGGACAACCACAGGGCGCCCAACCGCTGGCTTGAGCTAGATTGCGGACACCCACCGAATCCTGACCACTACGACGACTTGGACACAAATAAATATCTGGCACAGCAGTAAGAAGATCTTCTTCATGCCGATACCAGACTTTTGAAAAATCCCATCTTTCACCATAAGTAGACTGCTCAATAAATGGCATCACACGTGCTAGCCACGTGGGTGTTTCTAACCCACACTTATTTGATTGCACCGCATCAGGTCGTGACTGATAGCGAGCTGGTGGGAAATAACCATGAGCATCATGATGTAATGCTGTCGCAAGGGCTAGTTGCCGCACATTATTCGAACAATAACTTCTTCTTCCTGCTTCTCGAGCGGACTGAACACTAGGTAATAACAAGGCCACAAGAATGCCAATGACGCCAATGACCACAAGCAGTTCAATAATAGTAAAGCCATCTCGTGAAGTTGAAACCTTCATCTCATGGATACTCTTTCGATTGTTATACTTATCAGCAATCAGTTCAGGTTTTCGATGAAGTGATCTTTGATTTATCCCACAAGGAGATGCAAGTATTAGTCTATTCTTATTGCATAAACAAATTAGGAGATGCTGAAAGTTATTGTATTAACTTATTCATTCAACAAACAAAAGGTACTTCACTTTGCGGGTTGAAGCAAGAAATCCGCAAGCAATAGACTCTTGTTCCGTTGAAATAGATTATGCGTAATTGATCCAATGGTTATGAACAATTTAACCTGTGGCATCGCTGGCCTTACACGATCCAATCCGACTGTATCGACAAAAAAATATTCGTTGATGTTCTTAATACACAATCAGAACAAGATGATCTTTACTGATTCCGTTTGAAGCTGATTCACCAGTCTATTTGACCTACAAGAACACGAGACCAAAAAGTGCTTGTGCTGAACTCCAAAAATAAAAAATGGCGGTTCACTTTTCGTGTAACGCTAACAACCATCTTTTTGAGCCTGCTGGCTTTATCCTCCCTCGCAATTGGATTTACTTCCTTTCTTTTTGGCAGACAAAACGCCTCTGATTTATCTGCTCAAATCATTGAACAGACATCAAATCGAATTGATCTTCGAATCCGTGCATTATTGGATGTTGCACGATCACAAAGTCAGATCAATAAGAAACTCGTGAATACCGGTCAATTACGTGCATCAGATACGAATCAAAATGAACCTCTAACTTCGGAAGACTTTCCCGCGATTTCTGATTATTTCCTTGAGGTAATGAAGGTCCATAAAGAACTTGCGTATCTTTCCCTTGCTATCGAAGCAACGGGAGAATACTGCATGCTTGAACAAAAACATGACAGTATCACTAGCCGTCGTTACATAAGAAATGCAGAAAACCAGATTGAGATACATGACTATGAGTACAGCGATAACGGTGAAATAAAATACGAAATTTCTGAATACAACAACTACGACCCGAGAAAACGTCCATGGTATGTCGCTGCCAAGAAGGCTGGCCAGCAGACATGGCCTGACAGTTTTGTTTTTTGGGGCACCGATGCAGCAAGCACAACTCCTGGAAAAACATGCGCTACACCAATTTATTCAAATGGTGAACTAGAGTATGTTCTCACAGCTGACTTCGAATTAAGAGATCTTTCAAAATTTCTTAAGAATCAAATCCGTGTTGGACACTCAGGAAAAGGGCGGCCGTTCATAATCGAACGACGATCAGACGACACAATGCGTGTTGTTGCACATCCCCAAGCCGAACTGCTTACAGAGCTAATAAAACCGGTAGAACGGGATGAAGAGACGGTAACAACCGTTGTACCAGGACAAGAAATGCAGCCAACCTTGGTGCCGATCGAACGATTCCCTGACCCGGTGGTTCAAGCTTTTATCCAAAGACTCCCAAAAGCTCTTACAACACTTCCAAGATCTTTTAAGACAAAAAAGCAAGTAGTTTCATTCTCATTTCGAGTCGGATCAGAAAAATTTATCGGCAGCTACCAAAGGCTTCGTGGCTCTAATTATCCAGATTGGATTACTTGCATGGTCATGCCAGAGTCTGATGTGCTGGGTTCTGTGCAACGAAATAATCTCGTCAATCTTATTATTGGTTTAACTGCCTTTGTGATAACGTCATTGATGTGCGTCCTTTTATCAACTCGTATCTCAAGTCCTCTTCGTACCGTTGCGGTCGAAAACGAACGAATTGGTACATTTGATTTGACAACCAAAACTGTCGGACGCAGCAGGATAACGGAAGTTGATCAACTTCTCGTTGCAACGGAAGCGATGAAAAAAAGCCTCAGATCCTTTGCAAAATATGTACCAACTGAACTAGTACGTGAACTTGTTTCTTCACAAAACGAGGCTCAGCTTGGAGGCCAGAGAGCCACGCTTACAGTGTACTTTTCTGACATTCAGGACTTCACTTCAATCTCTGAAAAACTGGCTGCCGAAGACCTCGTTGATCACCTTGAAGATTATCTCACCGCGATGAGTGAACAAATCTCTAGGGATCACGGCACAATCGATAAATATATTGGTGATGCAGTCATGGCATTTTGGGGAGCCCCTATCCCAAACAAGAATCATGCAATCGATGCATGTCGAGCTGCTCTGGCAAACCAACACAATCTACAAGAACTTTGCAAAAAGTGGCGAGACCAAGGCAAGCCAGAATTATGGACCCGCATAGGCATCAGTTCTGGAGAACTTGTTATCGGAAATATGGGAAGTGAAGAGCGGCTCAATTACACTGTCATTGGAAATCCTGTCAATCTTGCAAGTCGGCTTGAGAGCCTAAACAAGGTTTATGGAACCAAAATTATTATCAGCCAAAAAACCAAAGAACTTGTTTCAGATATTTTTGTGGTTCGGCCTCTCGATCTTGTCGCCGTTAAAGGCCAAGAGGTCGGCAACTACATCTACGAGCTTATCGGCTTCCAAAAAGAAGCTGCTGGCAAAACAATAGAACTCGTTGAAGAATATGAGGCTGCGTTAACGACTTATATTGACTCACATTTCCAAGAAGCGGCAAAGCAATTTGAATCAATTACGAGGCAGTTTCCTGATGACGCTCCTGCAAAATTACTGCTCAAACGTTGCCTTCATCTGTGTGAACATCCACCATTGAAGTGGGATGGCGTTCATAGAATGAGTTTTAAATAAATTGGAACTCACTAAATTTTAGGGAATCTCGAAATGAAAGTTGACAGAAAACGCTATCTTGATTTTTTTAAAAAACTTGCTGTGATCTTGCTCGTTGCGAACCTCACCTCCCAAACATTTTCTGCGACATTCACAAATAAACTCACAACCCCCAATATTATTGTGATCTACACCGATGATCAGGGGTATGGTGACGCAACGTGTCTCAATAAGGACTGCAAATTCCAGACACCGAATATCGATCGGCTGGCACAGGAAGGAGTCCTTTTCACTGATGGTCACTGCTCGGATACGGTGTGTACACCATCACGTTATGGACTCTTAACCGGGCGATACAGCTGGCGAACGGAATTAAAACGTGGTGTCTTCCAGGCAGAAAGGCCCTGTTTAATACCTGATCAACGAATGACTGTTGCAAGCTTTCTTCAGGACAATGGATATCAGACCGCCATGGTAGGAAAATGGCATCTTGGAATGGATTTCCCCGGCACCAGAACAGCACGTGACTGGAGTCAACCTGTTCTTGATATGCCTCTGGATAAAGGATTTGACTATTTTTGGGGAATTCCAGCATCCATGAACTATGGCGTGCTTGCCTGGTTCGAGGGACGATTTGCTCACGTCCCACCAACTCAATACACAACAAAAAAACCAAATAAGATTGCTCTCGATGATTATCGAATCATGCCACCGTATGACCGATCAGCATCTGTCAAAGACGCCAGCCCAACTGGTAATTTTTCTGGCAAGCTTGAGGTGGCACCTGACTTTACTGACATCTCATGCCTTGATCGTTTCACCACACAATCAATTGAGTGGATAAAGCAACGGAACAATGATAAGCCGTTCTTTCTCTATCTTCCTTATACATCTCCGCATAAGCCAGTCATTCCGATGGATCACTTCCGAGGGCAGGGAGAAGCTGGTGCCTACGGTGAATTCATGATCGAAACAGACTGGCACGTCGGGCGGATTCTAGATTTCCTGGAAAAGGAAAGGCTTGATGAAAATACATTCATTCTATTTACCAGCGATAATGGTCCCGAAACGACCTGGAAAAAACGAAAGGAATTTTTCCAGCATGCCAGTAATGGACCATACCGGGAAGGAAAGCGATCTATCTATGAGGGAGGTCATCGGGTTCCGTTTATTGTCAGATGGCCAGCAGGTATTGTCAGCCCAGGCCGAATATATTCGTTACCAGTCTGCCAAACTGACTTACTCGCAACGCTTGCTGAATTAGTTGGTGTGTCTCTTCCAAACGATGCAGGAGAAGATAGCCAGAGTTTTCTTCCCGCCCTGACCAAGACGGCCACTGTGAATCGTGTACCAATAATTCATCACAGTAGTCGTGGTGAATTTGCAATTCGTGACAAGCAGTGGAAGCTTGTAATGGGTTCGGCAAAAAAAAGGACTCAGGAACTCTATGATCTCTCGAATGATCCTGGTGAAACACACAACCTATTTGAAACACAAAGTGAACGTGCCAAAAAACTTGAGCAGAAATTGACCCGTATCATACGCTCTGGCCGTAGTACCCAAGGAGATCCAGTGCCGAATGATACACCGTATTGGAATGATCTATTCTGGATGACAGAGGCGGAGTATCGGCAACCAGATCTGGCAATAAACAC
>Ga0114925_10001951_pt1 | contig 10378 bp, 10 predicted proteins | sample SumtaG_2_FD_87287 | JGI IMG/M metagenome (GOLD analysis project Ga0114925, IMG submission 87287) | Deep subsurface microbial communities from Indian Ocean to uncover new lineages of life (NeLLi) - Sumatra_00607 metaG | ecosystem: Environmental > Aquatic > Marine > Oceanic > Sediment | place...
CAACGCCCTGGACTGCTTTGGGGCGTCTATCCCTGAGATGCGTCGGGAGCTACAGCGGCGCTACGACCTTTATGATGAGCTGCCAGTAGCAGACGACCACGTGGTGTTTGTCCTGAAGGCTGGCACAGATAGGACTTGTCAAAGAATTGACAAGTCTTCTTGCCTTCACCCCGGCATGACGAACGGTGAGGTCGCACGCGCCCGTGTGTGGGTGGAAGACAAGTCGGAGTACATCGCGTCCTTGTATCACGAGTTCGGCAAAGACGTTCTGGCAATGAGAGCGCGCCAGCGTAAAGTGTTCGCCGGCTTGACGGGCCAGCGGGCGATGTTCTGTGACATCGAGGGCGAATTTCTGTACCTGAGTATGCGTGAGATGCAACCCGAGACGGTGGTGGAGACTGGCACGGGCTGCGGGTGGGCATCTAGTTGGCTGCTGCAGGGCCTGGCGGATAATGGGCATGGCTTACTCACTAGCTGTGATAGGCGGGCGTTGGAGGCGGCATCTTTGCCCAAGACGCTGACGAAACGGATGAAGTTCATCCAGGGCGATGCACTGAAGGTGGAGTTTCCATCGCCTATAGACTTCTTACTCTCAGACGCGAGCCACAACGCGCCATACGTCTATGACTTCAGGGATAAGGTGTTTCCACTGGTGAGACCTGGTGGGCGCATTTGCGTTCACGACGTATTCAAAGCAGTTTACCCGGCTCACGGTGAGGCTATTTCCGTGTACCAATACCTGGACAAGCTTGACATCAATTGCTACACCCTGAGCACGGTGTATCCCGACTCGCACGCGGTTATCCTGGAGGCACGGGGGGCTATTGGGATACCCGATGGCTGGATTCACACCGACCGCAAGCAGTACAACTCGCTGCTAGTATTGGACGTGCCCCGCCTGCTAGATCGCGGGCAGGCATGAAACTGAAAGTCTTCAGCGTAGTCTGGCCGCCTGGCCGCCAGCTCGAGCCACAGACGCAGGTTGTACGTAAGCTCCTGGCGCGGTGGGGATACGACCATCATCAGCAGGTGGTTCGAGACCGGGGGGGCATGACGACAAAACTGCTGGAATACTTCAAGCTGGTTAGAGACTTGGATGCGAGTTATACCCACGTCATGCTCGTGGATGCCAGAGACGTCGTTGTGCTGGCCGAGCCGCGACAAGTAATGGAGGTCTGGCAAGAGTTCAATCATCCGTGGGTGTTCAACGCAGAACCGCACATTTGGCCCCCGAGCGTGAGCACGCCAGAGGACTACCCTGGCCCGCAGGTGCACTATCGCTACTTGAACAGCGGCGTCTCCATAGGGGAACGTGAACACATCCTCGAGTGGTATTCGAGATGGACGGACGGCTTCACCACGGTCCCAAAAAACATGGGCTGGAGTAGCCAGGCGTGGCTGGCCCGACATTACTTCGAGCATTATCACGACTTATTGCTGCTTGACTACAATTGCGCTCTATACCAAACGATGTGCGGCAGCCAACCCCGTACTGTCAGAACGCCGGGCAAATGCCACAACACCACAACTGGCACAGACCCCCTCATCATCCACTATAACGGGGGTGCGAACATCTGTGATTCAAAGTGGCGTGGGATATGGGAGGACTTGCTGTGAACATCCTGGGCATCATCAACGACAAAAACCAACACACGATGGATGCTGTGCAGTATTATCGTATTTACTTACCACTGAGAGAGGTCAACCGCAATGACAACGGCATAGACGCCACAGTGGTTGACCAGAATGGGATCAGCGCATCCAGCGGGCTTTGGGATGGCCGTGACGTTTACGTAATGTGTCGGCTGTACCACGCGGACTGTGAGGCGTTCATCGCGGAGGTTCACCGGCGCGGCGCGGTTCTCATCCTGGATTCCGACGACGACTTGACGGAAGACTTCCGGCTGGTTTCCGGCCGTGGCGATGAGTTCAAGAAGGCGCTGGGCATGGTCGACTACGTAACCGTCTCAACACCGGCGCTGGCTGTGCACTTGGGGAAATACACACGAGAACCGCCCACTGTGCTGAGAAACTGCGTGGACGTGGATTGGATGACAGAGACGGCGGGCCAGGCGCGGCGGCTAGTCGAGGGGCTGACGATGGGATTCATTGGCTCACCCACACACTGGGGCGATTGGTATCTGCCGACCGTTCCCTTTGCGCGCGTCTGTCGGGAGTTCGATGTGATACCCGTCTTTGCCGGCGACGCCCTCCCGCTCTACCTGGAATATACAGGACTCTATACATTGCGACTTGGCGCCGTCCCGTTTGTGCTTTACCCCATCGTCTTGAGCCAACTTGACATCGCGTTATGTGCAGTGGATAGTGGTGACAAATTCAACTCTGGCAAGAGCGCGGTCAAGGCGCTCGAGTGCATGGCCCTGGGCATCGTGCCCATATGCTCACGTTTTGGACCATACATGGCCCTGGCCGTGGCTGGCGCACCCGTCGTCATAGTAGCTGAAGACAGCCGAGAAGGTTGGTATGAGGCCATGAAAACGATGGTCACAGACGACGAACAACGCCTGGCCCTAAGCTCTCAGGGACCCGGGTGGGTGAAGGCAAACCGGGATATGGTTCGGGGTGGGCACGAGTGCTGGACGGCGTTTTACCTGGCTGCGCAGGCAGGTAAGGAGATAGCATGAGCTCGTTTGATTTGTTGGCGACGGTTGAAGCCTCGACCAAAAGAAGCGCGGGCATCGTTAGCGGGCTAGAGAGCGCCTACGCTGAAGAGATCGAAAGCCTCAAATGCCTGCCACTGGACGCCGTGGATCCAGAGATTGGGCAGGGTATCGAGGGGCTAGGATTCAGAGAAATTCTACAGACGCAGGTACAAGGCGGGCTCGATATCATCGAGGGCGACTTGTTACGGGTCGATGGGGTTGATTATCCTATTCGCGCCATCAGTGAGTATTACTGGCCGCCGGACGACGCGGAGTGTATGTTGTTGTTTTTGGAGGACGTGAAATGATAGAGGCCGTAGCAAAGGAGCTTGGTTTATGATGAAACGCTGTGGAAGGTGTGGCGAGGAAAAGGAGCTCAGTGAGTTTCCTGTGCACCGACGGAAAAAGGACGGGCACAACTCATGGTGCTTCTCGTGTAAAAAAGCCTACGACAAGGAATACCATCGAGAACATCGTGAGGAAATCCTAAAGAGCCAGAAAGCATATCGCAGGGAGAACATAGAGAGAGAGCAAGACAGCCAATACCGGCGGCGCTACGGAATCTCTCTCGCGCAGTACGACGCAATGCTAGAGCGTCAAGCCAACACGTGCGCTATCTGTGGTAAGACGCCAGAGGAAAATGAGCAGAGATTGTCGGTAGACCACGACCATGATACGGGCGAAGTTCGGTCTCTGTTGTGTAATGGTTGCAACGGGGCTTTGGGGTTGATGCAAGACGATCCCGACGTGCTACAAGCAGCATGTGACTACCTCAAGGAGTGGAAGAATGTCAACTAGCAGAGAGACGGTGAGAGATGCCCTTGTCACATTGCTGACAGCGGGACTCGTAGGCACGGGGTTGCCGTGCAAGACCGTGACCGGTTCAAAGCCAGAGAGCTTAGCGGGACTGACCCCTCTGGTCTCGGTGCTCTCTGCCGGCAGCCTGCGTGAACGGATGACCTTCCAGGGCGATAGGGCAACATTCTCCCTGGAGGTCCAGGTATGGGTGTTGCAATCCGTGACGGGCTGGACGACCGCGCAAGCCGAGGACACCCTGGATAGGATCGAAAGCCTCATCGCGGGCGTCTACGAGAGCGCAAGAGGCGGGCAATATTGGGAAACTGTGGAGTATGCGGGGGAAACTACGGTTTTTGAAATCACGGTAGCCGGGATACCACACTACATGGAACGCATCCCGACCACCATCAAGCTCATCGAGAGTTAAGGAGCTTAACATGGTACAAACAACTGGTGCGTTGAGTTTTACCAAAGCAAGAGTTTTCATCAGTGACGACGTTGGCGTGAGTTGGAAAGATGTTACCAGCTACGGCGCGTCCATCGCCATAGGTGGCGGTGAGCGGGCCGGTGGTGAGCAGAACACGTATGACGGGCCGATTCCCGTCATCAAAGCGGGCAAGAGGGCCGGGACCACCCTGACTTGCAGATTCGTCTACACCGAAGGCGCTGACCCCCATCCGTTCGAGACCTTGCGAGCCGTTCACGAGACCGACGACGGCGCCATCGAAGTTCAGTACGCGCCTGAGGCGGGCGGCTTCTGGTATCACGCCGACGCGGGCAGCTACTTGGAGAATCTTCTGTATCCGGGTGGCGAAGCGAAGCCTGGCGACATCGTTATGTCAGAGTTCGTGGTCAAGTGCGCGAGCCTGACCAAAGCATCAGCATCTATCGCGGCAGACTAAGGAGGGAGGAAATGGCAAGGCAAAAACGTATCTATCGAGCGGACACGTCCGACGTCCAGGGTGGGGGTAGTTACGTCGAGTTTACCAGTCCAAAGGTGGGCGACGTCCGAATGCTCCAAGCCGCTGACACAATGCGCGACTACGCTCTTGCACTAGACCTGTTGCGCAACAGCATCAGCGCTTGGAACTGGGCGGATGAAGATGACAACCCGCTACCACTGCCAAAAGACAGCGTGGATGATCTGACGACTAGCGAAGTGGGCTACCTCATCAAGCTCCTGGTTGGGGCGCGAGAACAAGACCTAAAAAACTGACAGAGGAGGTCGCCCTTTACCTGTGGCTTGGGGTCGGCGTCCCTCCCTGGGAACTAGTCGAGGCGCGTCTTTGTCGGTATGTGTACCATTGCCGACCGTCAGAGCTAGACCAAGAGGACTGGCAGCGAGTTAGGGCGCACCTGGCAGTTATGGAGGGTGAGGCAAAAGCGAGGGCTAGGTAAACATGGCAGACAACGTCATAAAGATCATCTTTTCAGGAGTTGATGAGGTATCCGGCGTCACTGATGACGTTGGCGACGCGTTGTCTGGTTTGGGCAAAGCTGCCCTGGCTGCCAGCGTCGTCGCCGTTGGCGCTGTCGCTGGTATTGGCGCAGGGCTGGTCAAGCTGGCCATAGACGCCGCACCACTGGCAGACATAAAACTAGCGTTTGAAAGCATGGCCGGCGCAGCCGGTTCGAGTGCTGATGATGTATTAGCAGCGTTCAAGAAGCAATCGGCCGGCATGGTCACTAACGCGGCGGCGATGGAAGCCTACAACCAAGCAACCATGCTGGTTAGCGCGGAGTTTGCCGAGACGCTACCCGAAGCGATGGGCTACTTGGGCAAGGTCTCCGCTGCTACTGGCGTGGATATGGATTACCTCTTGGCGTCCCTCACCACTGGTGTCGGGCGTCTTTCCCCTATGATTCTGGACAACCTTCAGATTCAAGTTGACCTGAACGAGGCTTACGCCGACTGGTCGGACGAGACCGGTATAGCTGTATCTGAGATGACAAAGCAGCAGCAGCAAGCGGCCTTGACCGCTCAGGTCATGGGGCTGTTGGCAGAGAATACCGCAAGCCTGCCTGATGTGACTGGCAAGGCGGCTACCGGCATGGCGGCCATGAAAGCCACGATGATAGATATGAAAGACAGCGTGGCGCTGGCCTTGCAGCCGGCTCTCATGGCCTTGCTAGAGCCCCTGGGCGAACTGATAGAAACGTATGGTCCTGCAGTGACCGAATGGCTCGGGGTGGCGGCGGAGTGGCTGGGCACAAACCTGCCCATCGCCATCGAGGCCGCAAGCTCGTTCATCAACGACAAGCTTGTTCCTGCATTTAACACCATCGTTGGCTTCATCCGTGAGAACGCTACGCCCATCCTGGCGGGGCTGGGCGCGGTGCTGCTGGTTACGGTTGTGCCCGCCTTCATCGCGTGGGCGGCGGCGGCCATTGCATCGGCGGCCGCCACAGTGATAGCACTTGCCCCCGTCGTGCTTCCTATCATCGCTATCGGCGCCGCTGTGGCTCTCTTGGTCAAGGCGTGGGATAGTGACTGGTTGGGGATCCGCACGACCCTGACAGCGGTGTGGGACGAAAAGCTCAAGCCGATCTTTGAGACCATCAAAGAGTGGCTGGATAAGACAATCCCCATCGCCCTGGAATTTCTCTCCGACCTGTGGGAAAACACCCTGAAGCCAGCCCTAGAGACGGTGTGGGCGTTTATCCAGGACAACCTTGTCCCACTGTTCGAGGTTGTGGTAGAGTTGCTTGGTGTTACCCTTTCCCTGGCCCTGACTGCCCTGGCCGGTCTGTGGCAAAACGTGCTAGAACCAGCACTCCGGGCGGTATGGGAGTTCATCAAAGACAACCTACAGCCGGTGTTCGATGTGCTGAAAACCTTCCTGGAAGTTGGGTTTGTCGTAGCCATTGGAATTGCAAAGGGTGTGATAGACGGCATTAAGGGGGCGTTCGATGGTGTAGCGGGCGCGATCCAGAGCGTCATTGGGTGGGTACAAGGCGTCATCGACAAGCTGAACAGTATCTCGCTACCCGACTGGTTGACCCCTGGCAGCCCTACACCGTTCGAGATGGGGCTGCGCGGCATCTCGAGCGCGTTGAAAGACGTGGCCAGGGAGGGAATGCCCCAACTGGAGGCATCTTTCGCTATGGCCGGTGCGCCTTCTTTGGGACTTAGTGGGAATGGAAATGGAAATGGAAATGGTCACGGAGGTATCACCATCCACAACCATTTTGGCGCTGATTCGGTACGGTCCGAGCGTGACATTTACCGCATCGCTGAAAACCAAGAGAAGTCTTTCAGATTGCGCGGAGTAAGGACACTTTAATGGCATTGGTTGTTACGATTGGCGGCGTTAACCGAACGGCCGTTTTAGAAGCCGACTCTATCAGGATTCAACAAGTAGCTGACCAGATCTCGTTCACGGCCGAATTGTCGATTTTTGACGTGGGTTCTGCCATCGCTATCACGGCCGGCAGCCACAAGGTCGCTGATGAGATTACGGTGGTGGACGGCGCGACAACCTACTTTGGCGGTTTCGTGGCAAACCAGGAAATTGAGACCGCTGAGGATGGGAGTCGCCACCTGGCCCTGCAATGCCAGGGGTACGGCATCTTGCTGAACGAGGTCTATGTAGAGTACGAGGATTACTTTGCCACGGCTGACGACGCTATCATAGACGACCTGTTCGATACCTACTTGGCCGTCATTGATTCAGTTACCCACGTGGCACAGATCGACAACTCCCTATCTCTCTCTTTCACTGAGATGACGCTGGCTGAATGCCTGAGCGCCCTATGTCAGCGCACGCAAGGCCGGTGGTACGTCGATAACTCGAAAAAGCTGCATTACTTTGCTGATGAGGGCAACGACGCTGGCTTTGACCTGTCAGATGAGCCAAACGACGTTACGAGCTTTCCCTATCACGCTTACCCGAAAAAGAGTGTGGACGCAGCGGCCATCGTCAACAGGGTACGGGTGATTGGGGCAGATGACTACGCCGTCGTGCGCAACGATGGGGATAGCCAGGCCCTATATGGTATCCGTGCCGCTATCGTCACAGACCACGTGCTGACTACCACAACGATGATGAACGAGCGCGGCGACGGGGTTCTCGACAAGAACAAAGATCCGCGCATCACATACGTCGTCCGGACGTTCCACGACGGCGCTGTAGCGGGCAATGAGATAGATTTCAAGTGTGACGAACTGGACTACAACAGCATCTCCAACGGTGACGACCCTCTCGTCATCCGTGAAATGAACATCTTTTGGGCGCAAGGCCGACCAGTGTATGAGATGACGCTGGGCAGCCATGCCGACATATCGGCCATCACTAGAGCAGCTTACACCGCCGACTCGATTCGTAAGGTCATCGTCTCGCCCAACATCCCTCTGGCATCTTTGGGCTGGGGACACGATGTTGTGTTCTCCGCCACCGACTATCGGACGGTCATATGGGCAGCCGGCGACCTTACCCTGTCTGGTGGGATGGGCTCTTATGGCATCGCTCTTGGCACCACGGGCAACATGGCCGCTGTGACTTACATCTTTCTGGACGTTGACGTCTCCCCAAATGTCTTGCAACTCACTGACACCGCGGCCAACGCCATTGGGTCGCGCAAGATTCTCATTGCCGTCGCCGCGCCCGTCGCTGATGCAGACACAAACAAGGCTATCTTTCAGGTGTTCGGTGGCGAGGGCGCGGGCGTGTTTATCGTGGCGGACAACATCGCGGCCAACACCATCAGCGCAAACGAGATGGCTGTAAACTCCATCGTGGCGGCGTCAATAGTCGCCAGCGCGGTCACGAGTGACAAGATTAACGCCGGTGCGGTTACGGCGGGCAAGATTCTAGCCGGGGCGGTTACGGCTGATAAGTTGAGTGTGGGCAGTACGTTCTTTAACAAGGCTGACGGATTGCTGCTACTGGACACGCAACACATCATCAAAGACACCAATAACTACCTGGTGGGCAGTCGCAAGAAGCGGGCACAGGTGGGCGGCGCATTGCACGTCGAGCAAGGCCGGTGGATGGGCAAGCAGGGGTTGGTCATTGAGGTGGCAATGACCAACCGTGTCAATAACCCAAGTTTCGAGGTTAACGTTACCGATAGCTGGACTGAACTTGGCGCGCCAGCAGCAGTGGCGAGAGATACTACCAAAAAGGTCTACGGTTCGGCAAGTTGCAAGATTACAGCAGGGGCAGGCGGCGCGGGGATTTATGGCGACGCCTACAACCTGGCGGATGACGCTACCATAACCATGAGCGCTTGGGTGTGGGCAGCCGACCACACACACGCACAGTTGCACGTGTACCATATTGGGGTGGCGGGCGTTGGCTCTGTGACGGCCACGAAAGACTCTGAGTGGGAGCGCCTGGTGGTCACTTACAAGAACGAAACCGGCGGAGCCATAAACGTCACTCCCTACTTGCGCAACGGGGCTGCTGATGGCGCGACGCACATTTGGGCGGACGCCGTTCAGTCCGAGGTTAGCGGTGTCGCTACCACGTACACAGATGGCACGCTAGGCGATGGCTACGCATGGACGGGTGCAGTTCATAATAGTGATAGCACACGTGCTGTTAGTTATGTTTTACTAAACGACCACGTGGCCCTCATTTCAGGCAAGAACACCCTCTCGTTCAGGTTGGTAGCACAGATGCCATACGATGCTGATGCTACGTGGCCGAGGGAATTTGATGACAATTACATCTTTGAGGCCAAAGGCGCGGACAGCAATAACCGCATCATACTGGTTTATGATGAGACGACAGATAAGTTCGAGGTCTTCATCAATGGCGGCTGGCGGCTTGCATCGGCGGCCCAAATTTTCAAAGCGGGCGATTGGATGGACATCGTTTTGACGTTGGATTTTGGCAGCAATGATCACAACTTGTACGTTAGTGGGACGCTGGAGGACAACGACACGACGGCGATGACAGCACCAACTCTCACGCAATGGACGCTTGGGGCGGCCATTGATGAGACACTCCAGCCTGGAGTTGTAGTCGCTGAATACGCAGTCTTCAGTCGGGTGTTGACTGCCATCGAAGTTGCCCAATTGTTCAACTTGCAAAGACCGCTGGTCGATATGTATGGGAGCGAGAAGCCGGGGATCTACATTTTGGACGGGCAGTTCAGAATCCAATCGTCGCAAACCGGCAACCGCATCGAGATGACGCCTGGCGGATTTAAGATATTCGAGGGCGCAACCGAGGAATTGCGGCTGTATGGGGGCGGTCTCAAAATTAAGGGTGGTGTGAGCTCTCTCAATAATGTCTGGTGGGCTGATTCAATAGATGTGCCTTACAGCACCATCGCTCAAATCTATGGCGAGGCCGATGGAGGGCACTACGCGACGCTGTGGATAATGGCGCGGAGAGACACGGGTGATGCTTGGGACACGGGCTGCCAGGTAAACATCTTGGCTATAGATTCTGACACGGGAGTGACCACCACACTTGCGGTCACTTCATTGCGAGGGGTAGACGTGGGGGGGACTTGGATTCAACTCACAGAAAGGGCCGACCCCGCAGCGCCAGCGGCAAATGAGGCCAGGCTGTATTGTCGGGACGTTGGAGGGAAAACCGAGCTGTGCGTAAGGTTTGAGACGGGGCTTGTGCAAAGAATAGCCATTCAGCCATAACAGGAGGTTGCAATGAAGCGGATCATATTCATCATAATCGTGATACTCTGTGCGGTGTTTGTAGCAGAACATCCTACAAAAGCAGAAGAACATCCGACGCTGATAGCCATTGAACACGAGTGGACCATTGACTCGGGCGGACTCGCGGGCAAGGCCGATGAAATGGAAGGCGGCCGGAAGTGCTGGCGGGTAGAGCAGTTTGATTTTTATGGGCAGGAGACTTGGCCGGCATGGAGATGTGTCGTGCTGGAAGGTCCTGCAGCTGGCACAATTCAATGGGAGTGGCGTAATCCCATGAGGAAGGATTGAG
>Ga0114925_10001954_pt1 | contig 10370 bp, 11 predicted proteins | sample SumtaG_2_FD_87287 | JGI IMG/M metagenome (GOLD analysis project Ga0114925, IMG submission 87287) | Deep subsurface microbial communities from Indian Ocean to uncover new lineages of life (NeLLi) - Sumatra_00607 metaG | ecosystem: Environmental > Aquatic > Marine > Oceanic > Sediment | place...
CCAGATAAAAGCAACATTATCGGCATTTACTGGACATATCATACACATGGGGTGAGAAGGGTTGATGCAATTCGAATATGGATAAACCAGAGTTTATATTGTAAGTTTATTGTTAGACATGCGGGTTTTTCGCGTCTTTTCGGTAAATTTGAGGTTCAAGTCACCGTAGATCTCTACAGCTATGCTGAGATCCGGCATTCAACTTCCGTTGAGATTTATGGACATGGAGTTATCAGGAACATCGATTCCGCGGAGCTTCTTGGCAGATTCGAAGTTGGGCAAGACTTTAAAGATTTGAAAGTGAAGTTTGAAGTGAGTGATATGGTTAACACCTATATGGAAGAGGGAACTGGCGACATTACCTGCCCAAATGGAGCAGAGACAACTCTTGAAGGAATGACAAAAACCATTAACGGTATGAAAAGCGGGGATGAAGTAATACTTAATTTCGATTGCACTATGGTTGAAACGGCGATTGAATTCGGACCCGTTATTTTCAGGATAAAAGTTGATGGTGTTCAAATAGGTAAGAGCGTGGAAAGAGATAATGCTAGCACCGCAGGTACATGGAAGATTCCAATCAGTTTTATGCGTCGCTACGAAATTCCTGGTGATGGAAACTATACTTTCACAGTGACATGGTATTATTATGATGCTTCGCCCACCTTTCCTCCAAAAATCAACGATGGAAAGAGAACTTTAACTATTCTGCACATAAGAAATTGATATTGCCGAGCACCAAAGGTGATGGCTTCACAGCGGGTTCAATTTTCCAACTTTATGGATATAAATCCTAGCCAGAAAGTCTTAGCTATTTTACCACCATTCTCCGCTTTCTTCCGCCGATAGTCATTTCTCGGTCCAAGCCGCCGACGTCTAGTCGTCTGTCTCTGCCGCCGATAATCATTTCTCCTGCTCGGAGTTCGAAGGGCCTGACATAGAGACTGACATAGATGTTTGCCGTGTCACTGTGTCGAAGTACAGCATGGATGAACAGATCAACGGAAGCCGACTGTTGAATCTTGGCATAGGCATAGAGATCAATGGAATGTATGATCTCCGCATATCCATAGAGTTCAACAGAAGCGAAATGCTGGATCTCAGCATATCCATAGAGTTCAACAATCCCCGTATGACGAATCTCAGCATACCCGTAGAGATCAACGAAGTGTATAATCTCAGCATATCCATAGAGTTCAACAGAGGTTGGCTGTCGAATCTCAGCAATCCCATAAACCTCAGCGGAGCCGATATTTCTGATGATGACATGCTCGTATAGCTCGGCAGAGCCGATATTTTGGATTATCCCATATCCGTAGACTTCAACGGAAGTTGAATGCCGGATCTCCGCATGCCCGTAAAGCTCAGCGGAGCTGATATTCCTGACAATCAGATGAACATAGAGCGAGCCCATTTTCAAGTAATATAGGTGTCCTGTTTAAAAAAACGGTTGCTCTACTCGCAACTGTTTCAGGATTAATTCGCGGATAGTTTCTCTCCGGGCTGGCCAAACTCGAGTAGTATGTTGCTACCGCGGATGAAAACTTCGGCTTTGATCTTCGGCTTAACCAGCACGCAGCTTAAACCCGTCGGGGTCTGGAAGACCTGTTTTATCAAAGGAGATTTAATTATCCCGTGAACTTCGTTCCCAAACTGTCTCTGATGCAACTCGCGCAGCGTTTTTTTCTCACTGGTTATGCGACGTGCAGTTATCCCTCGTTTACTCTTCACATGTACTTCGAAGAAATCGAGTACTGTGTTATAGCTCCGGGGATCCATGATGAACTGGCATTGGATCGGGGGTTCGGTATCTTTAATGTAGCAGCCAAGGATTTTCTTAGTGACTTCCGTAGGTTTGGCGGTGATTCCGGGCGCCGTAAGTGCAATATCGATGCTTGCCTCTGAGGCTACGAAGAAATCCTCAATAAGCGGAGATTTTTTGATAGTCAGCGTCCTGCCGCGGATTATACGTTCGACGCTGGTTATCCGTTCAGAGTCAATCTCGTGAGGGTAACAATGATCATCCGTCAATGTCGTTCCATCAACCAGGTGAATCATCCATTGGGGCATATCGAAGTATAGAAGTAGTTAGGACTAATAAAATTTAGCAGAAAAAAACACTCTGATCCTGCCGAGACACGATCAGAGGGAAGAGCTTGGCGATAGCTGGCCCTTGCGGGCACCTATCTAGGATTAGTCGTCGTCGCCAGTGTATTGATATCTGTGGTGCAGGTAGAAGGTGACGGCTCCTGCCGTAGTGGCTCCACCTGGGACGATTATGTTTGTCGTCACGTGCTGAGAGTCAGCGCCCGCGTATCCAGGTGAAGAGCGTCCGGATACGATGGAAGTGTGAATTCCACATTCGGGACCGGTGCCGACGCTGCCGATGTGTACTTTGCCACCTGTCTCTAAGACGGTTGAAACCCAGACCCAGCTTTCCTCTCGGACTTCTGAGGCGTTTGTGTTCTCCTTGAAGGAGATGCTCATGTTAAGTGCTTCAGTAATGAGGTTCGAGCGGTAGGCGTTGTAGATCTGATATGACTGGACAGCTCCGCTGTCAGATACGTCGATTGTACCGTAGTTGATGGAAAGATATGGCGCTCCCAATGTCGAGTTGTAAAAGCTTATTCTGGGTGCTTCCCTAACCATTCGGTGGTTTCTCCCGAAATATATTTTCAATATAATCTAATATAAGAGTTGGGTAAGAATTGAGTCTATACCGACTGATAAAAAGAGAAAATAAAGGGAGATATTATGTCTCTGCAACTATGTCTCGAAGGATACTCACTATTTGTTGGGCCTCAAAGTTAATATCGAAATATCTTTCAGCGAGACTTCGACATTGCCGCGCAACACCTTCTCGATCATCAAGAACATCGCTGTAAGTATCCATAATTTTTTGACCCAGGTCGACAGTGTCAAAGGCTTTAGCATATTTGTAAGGATGGGCTTCTTGGAATGGATCAGTATCCCAGCAGACTACGGGACAGCCACAGGCCATGGCTTCCTGGTGGACGCGGGTGACATCCCCGTAAATGCTCGGGCTTACTAGGACATCTCCTCGGGAATAATAATGTTCGGGATAGTCGATGATATTTTTAAGCCCCTGAGGGCCTAGGAATTCGTCGAAGCGAAGAGAGTTTATTATGCCCTGCCAGAACTCTCGCTTCATATTGCAACCCCAGACATTCAGCCGGACTTCAGGGTTTTCCCGGTATAGTTGGTTTATGGCATACAGGAGATGAAGGGGGTGTTTTATTCCTCGCCATACCTCACCATAAAGAATCGATGGTTCCCCTTTGAGATCTTGTTGGGTGCCGGTTCGATTCCACCAGCCCAGATCTATGCCTTTGTTAACGCGATGTACTCGTTCACCGCTATAATCAAACTGGCTCCAGAACATTCGGGATCTTTCATTAGTCACAAAAGTCGCTTCGCAATTAGCAATATATCGGCCAGCAGATGAAAAGCTCGCAGATTTGTCTGCCGGCATCAGTTGATATTCAAGGCAGGCTTCTACGGTGCCATGAATAAAGAATGCCCGTGGCTTCAGCTCGCCTACCCTGCCTAGCTGGGTTGAATGTACCATGTGGATATCCGCATATTTCATCGCCCAGCCCCAGTCTTGGGTGCGGAATTTAGGATGCATGGGATCGATGCGGCCCCCTTGAGCCGCCTTGTTGATTCGTTGCTGAGAAGTGCCTGGGGGCGGAGTTTCACAGAATCCCGCAAGAACGCCTTCGATCATGTTTTCAGCCATTATGAGTTCGCGGGTGGTCTCGAACATGCCTGAAACGCGGGGGGACCAGTTGCACCAATGGGCGATTCGCAGATCAATTTCTTGACCCTCTTTCGAAGGGGGAATGCCCCCTTTTTCACCTTTCGCAAGTTTTCTGGACATTACAGTTACCTTTCTATTCCTATCTCTTCTATAAATTGTCTGATTCTTTTTGCTGTTTCCCGTTGATCATACTGCTCCATATGTTTCCTTATTTTTTGCCTATGCTGTAATTTTTCTTTATCCGATAGACTATACCAGGTCATCGTTTTATCGATGAATTCCCCGGGATATCGGCAGAGATGGTCTTCAGGATAGAGAAGTTCAGAGCCATAAAAGCGGTTAATAAAAGGCCAGACGCCAGTTGCACCTGCTTCCCCGAGGCTGACGCCGAAGCTTTCTCTTAGGCTGAAGCACCAATAGAGATCCTGTGTTTTCAGAAAGTTGATCCAATCCTTTTTGCTGTAATTGCCGTCGGCGCGCGTGAAGTGTTTATTGGAGAAGTTGAGATCTTCGAGTAATTCTTCGTCTTCCATGACATATTCTTGGCGATTAGCCCAATCCCAGCCGCCTCTGCCCTGGCCGATGAGGGTGAAGTGCCAGGGTATGCTAGGGTCGCGTCGGAGTAGTTCGGCGAAGCATTCTAGGGCCGTATATACTCCCTTTGTCTCTCTAATCACATTTGCATGGAGGACGATGTTACAGCCCGGTTTCCTTTTCATATCGGGAATATAAGTTTGGAGGTCGACACCCACGTATCTTTTTAAGAGTTTCTTAGGTAAAGGTGGAAGTTTTTTCTCAGGATATCTCTGGTTATAGGCCCGGCGCAGTCTTTTGAGGCGTTTGTATTGAGTGGGCTGGATGATAAGAGCGGATATTTTGCGCCAATCTATTTGTGCATGATTAAGAACATCGATACCATGATCTCGAGCTACTATTGGCTTATCGAGCCATTGTTGCTGGGTAATCCAGGTAAGGGGATGCTGAATGAATTCGAAATAAGCCACATCACACCATTGGATGAGACCAGCTAAATTAATCGCATCCAGAATCTCGTTTTTGACTGGTTGATGAATTCGAAGAGTATGATGAGTTCCGAGTTCCTCAAGGACGGCGCTGGAGAAGTTCAGATTCCCAAAGACGCCAATTTTCATAATGAGAGTATTAAATAACTTGGATAAAAATCATATGAGATATGGAACATAGTGTGGAACTGTCACGTAAACAAGTGATTGAGGATCCCGTGTTTACAGTCGTGATCCCCGTGCGGAATCGATGGGGTGCAAGGCTTCGGAATTGCATTAAAAGCATAACGCTTCAAACTATACAGCCTATCGAAATCATTGTTGCAGATTATGGCTCCACGATGGAAGGGCATAAAGAAATCTTGAAGACCGTCCGCCCTTTCGACTGCTTTGTGTATTATTACCCCACGGATGAGATCTGGAACCTCGCCCTCGCCCGAAATATGGGTATAAGACGTTCGAACTCGAGCTGCGAATATGTAGCTGTTGTCGATGCTGATCTAGTTTTGGAAGCTCGGGTAGTAGAAACGCTGCTTGAGGGTCATCTGTCGAGGCCAAGAAGTTATATTTCATGTTTCATCCGCATGCTCAAATTGGAACTGGGAAAATCAGATCAACCACGGGAATTGCAGATGCCAGAGGACTTCTCCAAATTAAAGGAAACAGAGTTCTGGCCTTCAGCGGGCTGGGGTGGTTTGGTCAGTGCCTCTCGATCTTGGTTGTTTAGTGTTAGAGGCTTTGATGAACGGATGAAGTTCTGGGGGGCGGAGGATGCTGATTTGTGGAAACGGGCCGGTTTAGCTGGGATGGATCGGTATCGGCTTAATGATCTTGGGCGGGAAGAGGCCGAGGTCTACCACCAATGGCATGATGATTGTCTTAGTCGACTGTCCCGGGGGCCTGGGGATACGATTATACTTACGAAGGCGGAATCAAATCAGATCACATGGAATAAAGCGATGTATCGTAGGGACCATACGATAATGCGGAATAACGAGAATTGGGGGTTATGGAAGCCTCAGAAGGCCGAGGAAGATCGGTTCAGATACGGCTAGCGTTTTTTCTAAAGTTTTCCAAGTTTTCAAGTCTTTTTTCGACTATCCCTAGGAAGTCTCGGGTATACTCCTTTTGGGGGTTGAAGTATAGATCCCCTGGACTTCCCACTTCTATTATTTCTCCGCTTTCCATGATCGCTATCCGGTCTGAGATTATCAGCGCTTCTTCTTGGTCATGGGTGACATATAGAGTCGTGACTCCGGTTGATTTTTGAAGCTTTTTGATCTCGCTTCTCAGCTCATATCTCAGCTTTGCATCCACGTTGCTTAGTGGCTCATCTAGCAGAAGCACCTTTGGCTCTACAATTAATGTCCTAGCTAGTGCGACTCTCTGTTGTTGTCCCCCGCTTAACTGACTTGGATATCTGCCTTCTAATCCTAGTATATTCAGCTTCTCCATAATGTTCCGTATTTTCATTTCGATGTCTTCTTCGTTTCTGACTTCCAAGCCGAATGCAATATTTCTATGCACAGTCATGTGAGGGAATAACGCATAGTTCTGATAGACGATTCCTGCATTACGTCTATGGCAGGGGATATCAGTTACGTCCTCATTACCGAAATATATTTTTCCTTCATCGGGGGAAATGCTGCCCAGAATCAATCTGAGGGTGGTTGTCTTTCCGCAGCCGGAAGGGCCTAGGAGAGTCATGAATTCGCCATCTCTGATTTTAAAATTCAGGTTTGTAAGGATTTTATTTGAGCCAAACGATTTACTCAGGTTTTCAGTTCTAACGCCTACTTTAGAATCTTGCATGTTTTTCACCCATATAATCAACTAGATAAACAGTGATCAGTGTTATGATTATCAGTATAGTTGAAAATGCTCCAGCAATGCCCAGAGTACCTGTTGTATTCTCTAGATAAATGCAGATCGGGATAGTGATCCAGTTCGCGTTGTATAGCATCAGCATTATACTCAGGGCCGATATGCACATTCCGATAGAGAGGATGATCCCGGCAAGAATCCCATGTCTGCTTAAAGGTAAAATTATCTTCATAAAAGTATTCAACTTCGAGGAGCCCAAACTGTAACTGGTTTCTATCAGATCTTTAGATATCTGGGCCATGGAAGAATATACATACTTCATAACGAGGGGAGAGACGACGACAAAATTTCCAAGTATCATCATCCATAAAGTATTCCTTAAGGGGACATATGCAACTATCAGTCCAAGGCTCACGACTGTGCATGAAACATAGGTAGGACTCAGGATCATGGAGAAGAGAAGATCCTTCCCAATAAAATCATAATATGAAAACAGATAACTGCCCATTATACCATAAATTATTATGAATATCGAAGATAATCCGGCAACGATGAACGTGTTAAAAATCGCCTTAATGTACGCAGGTCTTAATATTTCCTTCCACCAGATTAATCCAAATTCATTAGGAATGGCTTGACTCCAGGCAGGGACCACGCTTAGAAGGAATGTTATTGACAGGGGCAAGAGTATAAGAAGAGAGAGAAATAAAACGACGAAGATGGGGAGTGCTCGTTTTCTCATTTTCTGATGGCCCCTAAAATTCTTTGAAATGTGAAGGCCACTATAAAGGTGGATATTAATGAAACCGTTGCTATTGTGTTGGCCATTTCTATTTTTGCTCTTTCATACTGAGAAAATAGCAGATAGGTCAACGTGTATGTTTTCCCAGTGCCTATTGCCAGTACGATGCTTATCTGGTTGAAAATCAACAAAAAGGATACTAGCATTCCCGTAATAAAGCCGGGTAGCACCTGGGGGAATATGACCTTTCTAAATTTATGGAATCCCCGGCTCCCCAAGCTTTCGGCGGCTTCCTCTAGATTAGGATCAATTTCCTCAAAGGAGCTGAATAAAGGAATAATGAAGTATGGTAAATAAAATACGATATTAGCAAAAACTATTCCATATTTAGTATATAGAAATTTATGAATTGGAAAATCAATACCGATTTTAGCGAAAAGATAAGTTATAATCCCCGCTCTCCCGTAGGCGTATATTAACGCAATGCAAAAGATGTATGCGGAAAATACCATCGGTAGGGAAGAAATGAGTTTCACAACTCGTTTCACACTATTATGCTCCTTCACAGATATCACGATTATGAGGCCCATCAAAGAGATGATTATGACTGAAAGGGTCGATATGAAGAAGCTATTAGATAAAGCTAATGTAAACGTCTTAGAAGAAAAGAATTTAATATAATTAGAAAAACTGAATGTTCCGTTTTTGTAGACTGACGTTTTAACCATCAAAAAAATAGGGTAGAAAAAGAAGAGTAGGGGGGCTATCCCGATGAGGGATAGCAAGCCATACTTTTCTAATTCGAGTTTCACACTATCCCTCAGGTTGTACTTCTTCCACCCAACGATCTTTCCAGTAGTCCGCGTTCTCCACGAATTCGTCCCAGTCCAGAGGTATCAGACGGCTTTCAAATATCGGCGCCCAGATTTCCATAATCTCTTCGGGCATTGCATCTTCCATTCCTTCTCTGACGGGGAATCCATATCCAAGGGGGGTGAATGCCTGCCCTTCTTCGCTTAGCATGTAGTCGATAAGTTGTTTCGCACCTTCAGGATTTGGCCCATTTTTCACGAGGGCGATGCTGACATATGTGGGGGTTATGCCTTCCTCGGTGATAAGGATCTTCTGATTTGTAAGCCCCTGAGTCATTACTTCGCTAGTCATCACTGAGTTGTCGGTGAGATGAATCCAGATTTCGCCTTTGTGGATGAGTTCTCCTTCTTCATGGGCTGGATGAGCGGCGACATATGGTTCTAGTTCCGCGAGGAATGCGTATCCTGCGTCTTCTCCCATGGTCTTTAACACGCCTACTATGAATCTGAGTCCATTTCCCGAGAGCGTAGGATCAGGGTATATTATTTTACCTCTGTATTCTTCGCGAAGTAGATCTCGGTATGTCTTCGGTGGGTCTGTCACATATTCGGGATTATATGCGAAATGCGTGAAGAACGCGAAGTAGCCAGTGTAGTATCCATCCGCGTCTTTGAAATGGTCGGGAATATATTTCGCTTCGGGGGAGACGTACTTTTCCAAGGCTCCATTATTCTTTGCGGAAAGTACAGATGGAAGGCTGGCAAGAGTAATGTCGGCTACGGGGTCATCCTTTTCCAGGATAACTTTGTTACATACTGCTCCAGAGCCCCCGGGGAATATGTACGAGATTTCTATTCCGGTGGCCTCAGTAAACTTCTCGATCGTGGGTTTAAGCATGAGCTCTATCCCTGAGTTGGATGTGTATATCATTATCATTTCAGGTTCTTTTTCTCGGGTAAAGTACCATGCACCGTAAACGATTCCTATGATGATTACGGCTGAAATGAGAGTGATCATCTTTCGGTCTAGTTTCATGTTTTTTTCTCCTTTACTTTTTTTCACCACCTCTAGAGTCTATGTAGACTGTTTTTGAGGTGATCATGAAAAGGTGAGCTCCTTTGCGCGTAGGTAATCTTCGAAAAAATCTATTTCGATGCATTCTAGTCCTTCTGTTAAGTGGTAATGCACATCATGGATTTTCATTAAATTGGTTAGTGGAATATCCGTTTCTTTTATGGCGGGGCCATCTTCCAATAGGTGTTTTTCGAGGAAGGTGAATAGGGAGTTTGAGGCGTTTTTAGATAGTTTGAATAGGACCATGGCCTTGCCAATCGGGTTATCGGGATAGGGGGGAAGATATTGTATTCTCGATAGTAATCCTTCATAGCCGAATGCTTGTTCAATACGCTGTCTTTCGGTAGATAAATCTGGATCTACTAGGGTGCAGTTATCATATTCAGACTGCATTAGCTTCGTGAATAAGTCGGGGTGAAGGTAGTGATCTCCGTCGGCGATAAGGGTTGCATTTTTTCGCAGTATTGATCCAGCAATGTATAAACTATGAGCGGATCCTGTGATTTTGTATAGAGGATTAATCAAATATTTTATCTTTAGACCCCGATATTCGCTTCCAATTATTTTTTTGAAGTTTTTTTGCAGATGACCCACGAGGATATGCACGGATTTTATATCAGCTTCGCTGTAAACCAGGCCGTCTAAAAAATGGGCAAGCAAAGGTTTACCGTCTAATTCGAGCAGGGCTTTAGGGGTGTCATACGTCAGAGGACTTAACCTCTCTCCGACTCCGGCACACAAAATAATTATTCTATATGAAGTCATCAACCCTACTGAAACTTGTAAATATTTAGGATTTTCTTCATAAATTCGCAGTTATTTCAAAAAAATCATTCTTTTCCTCGTTTTTTCTTAAAAATTATCAAATAATTTCTTTCGTCTTGAGAAAGGGGTAATAAATCAACTCAAAACAATTAAATTCCCAGAGTCTAGATCAGAGAATTTACGCCGATAATGAAAAATAAGGGATTAAATGGGATAAATATAACCTAAAACTAGGAGGATATGAAATGAAGGCAGTAGTTTTGGCCGCGGGGAGGCCTCATTCATCGTTTCCAGATAATTTGAAGCAGAAGGTTCTCTATCATGTCGATGGTGAGGTATTGCTCGAGAG
>Ga0114925_10001955_pt1 | contig 10369 bp, 9 predicted proteins | sample SumtaG_2_FD_87287 | JGI IMG/M metagenome (GOLD analysis project Ga0114925, IMG submission 87287) | Deep subsurface microbial communities from Indian Ocean to uncover new lineages of life (NeLLi) - Sumatra_00607 metaG | ecosystem: Environmental > Aquatic > Marine > Oceanic > Sediment | place...
ATATATCGATACGGATTTTTTGAAGAAGGTTTAACAAGAATGATTTTGGAGTATTTAAAGCAAGGTATGACCTTTTTTGATATAGGTTCACATTTTGGTTATTTTACTTTGCTTGGCTCCGTTCTTGTTGGCAATGAAGGGAGAGTTTACTCCTTTGAGCCTATCCCGAGTACTTTTAATATATTAAAAGCCAATATTTCAAATAAAGACAATGTTTTTCTAAACAATTGTGCTGTGGTCTCTGAGAAAAAAAAAGTTTTAATAAACGATTATGGAATTAAATATTCTGCGTTTAATTCTATATATAATTCGAGATTGTCACAAAATATTCATCAAAAATTAGAAATAAAAAAATACGAAGTTGAATGTATTTCTATTGATGATTATGTTGAACGCAATGGTGTTATACCTAATTTTATTAAAATAGATGCCGAAAGTTCAGAATATGAAATTCTTCTCGGCATGGAGAAAACTATTGCTAAATTTCATCCGATGATATCAATAGAAGTAGGCGATATGGGTGTGAAAGGTATTCCCACAAGTAAAGATCTAATAAATTTTCTTGTAAATAAAAGTTATCAGCCTTATGAATTCAAAGATGGTAAAATTCTGAAACATGCCCTTAAGAAAAATCAATATCCATATGATAATATACTTTTTTTAGCAGAGTAATAAATAATGCAAAAACGACAGATTCTTATCAACGCGATTATGTCAGTAGTACAGGTTGTTGTAGTTGGGATTGTTCTCTTTATACTCTACCGATTTCTATTGAACACCATTGGCGTCGAACAGTTGGGAATATGGTCGCTTGTCCTAGCGACGACTTCAGTAACTCAAATTGCAAATTTGGGACTTTCAGAAAGCATTGTAAAATTTGTGGCAAAATATATTGCAAGGCGAGAAAATGAGAATATTTCTAGAGTGATTCAAACAGCGTCTATTTCTGTGGGCGTATTTGTGGCCCTCATTTTAATGATTGGCTATCCTATTGCCAAGTGGATACTCAGTTTGGTTATTCCACCAGAATCTCTTCCGTCTGCCCTTGCTATTTTACCTTATGCCTTTTTAGCATTGTGGATTATGATAGCCACCAGCATTTTTCAAGCGGGTCTTGATGGACATCAACGAATTGATATCCGCAGTATTCTTTTAATGGGAGGAGCTCTCCTTCATTTGTTTTTGTGTTTCATGCTTGCCCCAAGATATGGACTAATGGGCGTAGCTTATGCCAGAGTTATCCAGAATATTATAATACTACTCAGTAGCTGGTTTTTTCTTAAAAGATATGTTCCATTACTCCCCATTTTCCCTTATAAATGGAACAGAAGTTTATTTAAGGAAATGATTGGCTATGGAATAAATTTTCAAGTAATGTCCATCACCAGGATGTTATATGATCCCGTAACAAAGGCTCTTCTAAGCAAATTTGGAGGACTCTCAATGGTAGGGTATTATGAGATGGCAAACAAAATGATTCTTCAGTGTCGTGCACTTATTGTCTCTGCTAATCAAGTTCTCGTTCCAACTATAGCAGATTTAAAGGAAAGATCCCCTGAGAAGATACAATCAATTTATCTGAGTTCCTATCAATTACTATTTTATCTTGCACTACCTTTATATTCTCTGATCATTATATCCACGGCGATTATATCTGATTTGTGGATTGGTCATTATGAGAGAATCTTTATACTTTTTGGCACATTGCTTGCAATAGGTTGGTTTTTGAATACATTAAATGCACCTGCTTATTTTGCAAACTTGGGTACCGGGGAACTTCGCTGGAATGTTACAAGTCATATTGTCATAGCGTTGTTAAATGTTGGTTTAGGTTTTTTATTGGGCTTCTTCTATGGGGGCACGGGGGTAGTCGTTGCTAGGGTAATTTCATTAGCATTAGGAAGTAGCATTATTTATTTATCCTACCATGTAAGGCATAAAATTCCTTTAATTGAATTGCTACCAAAAACAAGCAAATTAATTATAATAGCATGCTTGATTGGTATAATATCTACTCTTACAATACAAAATAAACTTGATCATAGTCTTAATCCAATCGCTCTAACCGGCTCAATGATTTTTTTCTTTTCAATAATTGTAATTATTCCTTTTTGGCTTCATCCAATGCGAAAACGACTGATGGGATGGGTTATAAATGAATTGTTTGAAAATCCTCATGAGTGATGATTAAATGAAAAAATCCTAAAATTAGGAAAATTCGGGTAGTTTGGAGTTTTAAATTAATCATTTGAATATTGGGGAGACTGATATTGTATAGTACACAAATAAAGACAACTCAACAATTATTAATAAAAACACATAAGTCATTCAACTTGATAAATTTACTCATATTAGCACTTTTTATAGTGGATTTTGCATTTGGAAGGATTTATATGGCAAATATTGGAGTCGGTATATTTGTAGAGAGATATCAAATTGTACAACATGCAATAATGCAATTTGCAGTAGTAATTATGGGATATCTAATTCTTCTGGGAAGATACGCACTCATTAATAAACCTATATCGATAAATAAGAGACATCAAGCTATTTTTTCAGCTTTATTACTCTGGTTAGGAATATCTATTATTTCTACATTTGTTGGTATTTATATGGGGAATAATCTTAATTATATTATAGGAGATTTTTATAAGTTCATATCACTTAGTGGATTATTTTTGCTATTTTATATGGCTATTAAGTCAACTAAAGAGTTACTGTTTATTCTTAATAATATAATAATTCTATACACAGTATTTTTGTCATTCTATTTAATGTTATTTCTTACCAACATATTGCCAGTACATACATTAACGAGTGTGGGACAATATTTTCCACTTATCCTTCCTCTTTTGTTATATACAGTAGTGGAAAATAAAACTACATATGTTAAAGTTTTTGGATGGGTTGCTCTTTTTGAAATTCCTTTATTAATTTTTTTTAATCAATCATTCACATTGGTTATTAACTTATTATTAATTATCATTATTTTTAGTATACTTAATTTCAAAAAGATTTTTAAAAATGCAGTTTTATTACTTCCTGTCTTTTTTACTTTATTACTTTTTTTCTTTATTGAAGGTAATATATTTTTCCATCTAAAGGATTTAATATGGAGACATGAATATCACCTTTTTGTAAGAATAGAACAAGTATTCAAGCCCTCCCCAATTATTGAGAAAATAGAATCGATAGGGGGAATTAGAATGCCCGAACTCATTTGTATCATTGAAAATATCTTCGATAACCCACAGAAAATAGTTACTGGTTTTGGAATGGGGAGTTATTTAACAACATACGGGATAAGAAAAATGCATATAAAAAGAACCACTCATTTTATACATCCAGTCTTCGGAGAGGTAATTTTTAGAACAGGCTTACCGGGTCTAATTCTATTTTTATATTTTATTATATTATTTATAAAAAAGATATATATTAATTATAACAGACATCCACTTGCAATTTTATCATTAATTTTTGCAATTCAATTAATTTTTAATTGTATGATAGGTACTACATCCTTAAATAAACCTTATTTAATGTTCTGTCTATTGTTTGTGGGAATGCTTAGGCTGGAGGAACAGCATGAATATGATAATAATATACGGAATTTATCCTCCCATTAAGAGTGGAGCTGGTGATTATGCTAGACAGTTAGGAAAGAGTCTAACCAAAAACGGGCATTCAATTTCTGTAATAACTTCATTAGTGCCAGAAATAGAATCAATTTATATCAAAGATAAAATAGTTGTTAACGCAATAATTAAGGATTGGCGATATAAAGGTCTTTTTAAAGGTGAGTTGAAATCATTGGTAAATAAAATAAAGGAAATTAATCCCGATATTTTGATTACAATCTATCCACAGGGAAAGGATAATGTACTGCCTTATATAATTAAATTAGCTTTGCCAAAAATTAAACTTTTAACAATTTTTTTTATGTTTAGCGTTGATGGACCAATTTATAAAATAAAAAATATAATTTATAATATTTTTCAATTAGGGGTGTCATTTTTCTTATGCGTGTCAACTAATTGGTTATTATTTCATGATGAAGCTCTTTTTAAATTCTTTAAAAAAATTCCAATGTTTCAACGAAAGTGTCATTTGGTTCCTATGGCACCAGTTATTGATATAGATTTAAATAGGAATTATTCTATAGCAAATATAAAAAAATATCGCCGAATTATCAAATTCCCAATTAATTGTAAGCTTATAGGCTTTTTTGGTTTTTGGCATGGAAGCAAAGGTGTGGATATTCTAATTAGGGCCTTTAGCAAACTCAGGGCTTATCGCGATGATATAAAATTGGTACTTATTGGAGGGCAAAAAGGAGGAGTCAGATTCAAAGAGACATTATATTTGATAAATAATATAGATATTTCCAGTGATATATTTATTACTGGGCATCTAAATAGCAGTGAAATGATAAACTATCTACTTGGCATCGATATATGTGTTTTACCTTATCGCTATTTTATGACAGGGCGTTCAAGTTTAGCTTTGAGTATTAAATTAGGCTTACCCATTATTACTACTAGCTATTGTCAGAAATCATTGCTCCTTGAAGATCATGTTAATGCAATCTTAGTTCCGCCTAATAATATTGACAAGTTATCAACAGCTATGGATGAATTATTGAATAATAATAAGTTAAGGCAAAAATTGGTTGAGAATATTGCTAATATCGGGAGACAAATAGACTGGAATATTATAGTGAGGAAAATTGTTAATTTGTATAATAAAGAGAAAGAGGTCAGATAATAATTAACCTGAAAAAAATAAAGATTATACTTGTGGTTGGGGCAAGGCCCAATTTCATTAAGATAGCTCCTTTAATAGAACGATTAAAAGTTACGAATAAGATTAAAAAAAATAAAGATATCAATTATATATTAGTTCATACTGGACAGCATTACCAATATGAGATGTCAAAGGTGTTTTTTGAGGATTTGGAATTACCAAAACCTGATATTTACCTTAGAATTGGTTCTGGTTCACATGCGCTTCAGACTGCTAGGATAATGAGTGCGTTTGAAAAAGTTTGTGTTCAGGAAAAGCCAGATTTAGTAGTAGTAGTTGGTGATGTTAATTCTACGATTGCCTGTACATTAGTGGCTGTTAAATTAAAGATTAAAACTGCCCATATAGAGGCCGGCTTAAGAAGTTATGACAGAAGTATGCCTGAGGAAATTAATCGGATATTGACTGATTCTATTTCAGATTATTTGTTTACTACTTGCGAAGATGCGAATGAAAATTTGAAAAAAGAAGGAGTCGATGAAAAGCGAATTTTTTTTGTTGGCAATGTCATGATAGATACATTGATTAAGTCAAAAGAAAAGGCAAAGAATTCATGCATTTTGGAGTCTCTAAATTTGATCAATCATTGGCACGGTTTTTTAAACTCTGATTATGTTGTAAGAGATTATGCAGTTTTAACCTTACATAGGCCTTCTAATGTAGATAATAAGGAAACCTTCCAAAGGATAATTGAAGCATTGAGAGAGATATCAAAACACATCCCAATTGTATTTCCTGTTCACCCTCGGACTCTTAAAATGATCAATACATATTCATTTCAAGATTATTTTTTTTTCTGCCAGATGAGTCAAAGAAAAAAAGTAAACATAACGAATTCAATAAACATTATTGACCCTTTTGGCTACCTCGATTTTTTAAAATTTATGTCTCACTCAAAATTTATCCTTACAGATTCAGGGGGGATTCAGGAAGAAAGCACTATTCTTGGAATCCCTTGCTTAACCCTACGTGAAAATACAGAGAGGCCGATAACAATAACAGAAGGTACTAACACCTTGGTAGGATGTGACCCTACTAAGATTTTAGAAGAGAGCATCAATATAATAAATGGAAATGGAAAGAAGGGAAGGATGCCAAATCTTTGGGATGGAAGGGCCGCAGAAAGAATTGTAAAAATTTTGGTTGAAAATTATACAAATCAGCAAACATAAATTTTCATACTATTCTTTTCTTTTTAGAAGCTTAATATGAATTCCATTGTCCAGAAAATATACTGGAAAGCACCATACTTCGTAAAAAGTTGGATGGCTTCAATAAATACTTGGAGGAGGGGACATGAGCGTTACGGCTTGGCTTATCAGCAGATTCTTTCCGAGATAGATGAACATGACAAATGGTCCACTGAACAGTTTATTGAATATCAAAATAAGCAGTTATGTTTTCTTATCCAGCATATAGCTACGAAAGTACCCTATTATCGTAAAGTTTTCTCTGAGGCAGGTGTTGATCCTAAAGGAATCAATGGATTGAATGATCTGCAGCGATTACCCATTCTTGAGAAAGAAGTCATTAGGGCTAATCCAGCAAGTTTGGTAAATAAAGAGCTGGACAAAAATCGACTCATCATTGGTTATACTTCCGGTACAACAGGCACTCCACTTAAACTTTATAGGGATATACGACTCTATTCTGCTGCCTCTGCTTATTTTGATGCCCGTTGCCATAGTGTTGCTAGTGTAAGGAGACGCATTAATCGATCCGTCAGCATTGGTGGCCATCTTGTTACTGCTCAGCAGAGAAATAAGCCGCCATTTTGGGTATATAACTCCAGATGGAAGCAGTTATACATGTCCAGCTATCATCTTTCGCCACGATATCTTAGCTATTATTTTGATAAACTACTAAAGTTTAAAGCTGAATATATTGAAGGATATCCAACAAGTATTTTCGCTGTTGCTCGATATATATTAGACAATAAACTTGAAACAGTGCCTTTCAAAGCTTGTTTTACTACAGGCGAGACTTTGTTCGCTCATCAGCGTGTAGCAATAGAGGAAGCATTTGGTTGTAAGATGTATAATCAGTATGGCTGTGCCGAGGTGGCCGTTTTTGCTGCAGAATGCAAGCATGGTTGCCTACATCTAAGCCCTGAGATTGGAATTGTCGAAGTGGTTGACGATAAAGATCAACCCGTCTCTGATGGTCAGAAAGGGCAGTTGATTTGTACAAGCCTAATTAATTACGTTCAGCCTTTCATTCGTTATCGTATTGGGGATATTGGATCGCTTAGCACTGATTTATGTTCGTGCGGAAGTCCGTTGCCAGTGCTGGACACCATTGAAGGCATGAGAGAAGGAAACGTGCTTGTTACAAGCGATGGACGTCAAATCGGCGAAGCGGCACTGTCACTATTATTCTATGGTGTGAAAGGAGTAACAGAGAGCCAGATCATTCAAGATGACTACACTCGATTCCGGGTTTGTCTAGTTCCGGGAGAAAACTACGAGGCCGCCGATGGGCAGGAAGTCATGGCCAATCTGGCCCAACGATTGGGGCAAGTGGAAATTCATCTGGAATTGAGAGATAAGATCGAACGAACGGTTGGAGGTAAGTCGAATCTTGTGATTTGCAATTTGCCTAACAAAAGCCAACTAAAAGTATGCAAATAGTTACGAGTATAGTTTTGTTATTTGGGGAAAAGCACGTGAATCTATAGTCGGAAAATTTTAGGAACCAATGATCTGGGAAATAGTGACAGCAATATTGCGATTTAGTGATGAGTTCATGAATATATAGCCAAATGAAAGATGGATCTGATGATACTAGAGAATAATCGGGAATTGAACCAAAATTTATCTATTGTTACAGCAGAAGAGAAACATTTAGAGGAGATGGTCCAATGCCATGTAAGGGCCTTTCCTGGCGAATTCATGACGTTGCTAGGTGCGCGGTTTATAAAAAACTTCTATAAATTCTATGTATCCTCTAAAGGCGGAATTGTATTTGTCGCACTTGAGCCTTTAGATAAGGTAGTGGGACTAGTTGCAGGCGGAATGCCTGAGTTGCGAAAACAGTTTAGCTATAGTCGCGCCCCATTAAATGTCATAGATATCGTTTTTATTGCTATAGCAAATAATTACGTTAGAGGGCGATTTCTCCACCATGTGCGGATTATAGTAAAGAAAGTATTTACAAAATTGAGGCATAGAGCTAACGTGCTCATCAGAGACGAACCTCCTAAAGATCCACCGGGGACATGGTCTAGTTTGCTATCTATATGTACAGCACCAGACTTTCGAGGCAAAGGCATCGGGAAGGCACTTATGGAAGCATTTCATAAAGAGAGTGCTATCCGAGGCTACAAAACAATGAGATTATCAGTTAAGGCAGATAATGATGTCGCGATAGCACTCTATAACAAATGCGGTTGGGAGGAGATCCTCAAGCTACCGACGGGCGTGTACTTCAAGCGAAGTATTGGGAAGTGAGTATGAAACTTTTAATTATCACGCAGTATTTTCCACCTGAGACGGGTGCTGCGCAGGCGCGATTGTATGAAATGGCAAAGAAGTTGCAGAACCTAGGGCATGAGATTACCATTCTTACTGCTTTGCCGAATTATCCTGTAGGAAGGATATTTGAAGGATATCGGCACAGACTAAGAGTGATTGAAACGCAGGATGAAATAAAAGTCATACGGACATGTTTATATCCATCTAAGTCGAGCAGGGCTTTACCTCGCCTGTTGAGTTATCTATCATTCGGAATAACTAGCATATTATTGGGTGTGTGGGGAATAGGTAAACAGGATGTAATATTGATTGAAAGCCCGCCGTTATTTCTTGTACCCTTTGGGTTGCTTATAAGCAGAATAACGCGAGGGAAGTCCGTATTAATGGTTTCCGATATTTGGCCTGATATTATCATCCGTATGGGCTATATATCGGAAAAAAGTCTATTAATAAAAGCCATGTTGTGGCTAGAAAAGTTTTCATATAATCATTCACAAGCTGTTGCTTTAACGAATCCTGGAGCATATAAGCAAATTCGTGACTGTTTTCCTCAACTTAAAAAGGTTACTGTTATATCAAATGGTGTAGACACGAAGATGTTCTCCCCTGAGTTTCGTAAAGATGAAATTCGTATGAAACTTGGCGCTGAACCCAATGATTTTCTTGTCGGATATTGTGGCCTTCATGGTCTAGCTCAGGGCCTTGATGTCATACTTCATGTAGCAACTAAGCTTCGTGATCGAACTAATATAAAGTTTGCTATGATAGGAGATGGACCTAGTAAGGAAAATCTGATTAAAATGGCAAATGAAATGGTACTTTCCAATTTACGTTTTTTTGAATGTCATCCCAAGAGCGAAATGCCCTGGATTTTAGCTTCTTTAGATGTAAGCCTTATTCCGTTGTCGGCACGTTTTCCCGGCACTATGCCATCAAAACTGTACGAAGCATTAGCGTCAGCAGTTCCTCCAATTGTCGCCAAAGGCTGTGAGGGCGAGATGTTAGTAAAACAGTTCGATGCTGGACGATGCTATGAGCCGGGCGATCCTGATGAAATGGCCAAAGCTATTATGGAACTCGCTGAAAATCGTTCACTTCTAAAGCAGGTCAGAGATAATTGTGTAAATTTATCCAAACGATTTAACAGAGATGTTATAACTCAACGTACAGAGAAGATATTAATATCTATAGTGCAGGGCAAGTTATTGCCGAAAATTAGATGGTAGTTAGGTAGTATATCCACATAACGTTTACAAAGAAGCAACAAGACCTTCTCTTAACTTTAAGTTAACCAATACTGAAAGTCTTCCATTATAAAAATAAGAGCTATGAGACCATTTATTTCTTTTTCACTTCCTTTTATTGAAGAAGAAGAAAAAAAAGAAATCTTAGATATATTGAAATCTGGCTGGATTACCAGCGACCCGAAAGTAAAACAGTTTGAAACAGAATTTTCTAAATATATTAGAATTAACTAAAATATTGTAGTGAAAAGGATATTTGATCTTTTCTTTTCCTTTAGTGCTTTATTTTTTTTACCCCCTCTATTTGTAGTTGTTTCCATTTTGATAAAGTTTGATTCGCAAGGTTCAATTATTTTTAAACAATCAAGGGTAGGCTATAAAGGGAAACGGTTTTATCTTTATAAATTCAGGACTATGGCTAAAGATGCTGGAAAGAAAGGGATAAAATTAACCAGTTCACATGATTCGCGGATTACAAAAATTGGTAGATTATTAAGAAAATATAAAATTGATGAAATCCCCCAATTAATAAATGTTTTAAAAGGAGAAATGAGTTTTGTAGGCCCAAGACCCGAAGTTCCAGAATATGTAGAATTATTTAGAAAAGACTATGACTATATTTTAAATGCTAAACCTGGAATAACAGATTTTGCCTCAATCAAGTTTCGAGACGAATCAAAATTAATCAAGAATAGTGAGAATGCCGAAGATATATATATAAAAGAAATTCTTCCTCAGAAAATTGAATTATACAAAAAGTATGTAAAAGAACGCTCATTTTTATTAGATTTATATCTTATTCTTTTAACATTATTTTATATAATAAAAAAATAATTTTTGAAAAATTCA
>Ga0114925_10001956_pt1 | contig 10368 bp, 9 predicted proteins | sample SumtaG_2_FD_87287 | JGI IMG/M metagenome (GOLD analysis project Ga0114925, IMG submission 87287) | Deep subsurface microbial communities from Indian Ocean to uncover new lineages of life (NeLLi) - Sumatra_00607 metaG | ecosystem: Environmental > Aquatic > Marine > Oceanic > Sediment | place...
CAAGAGGGGTTAAAAATCCTTCTATCCGTTTTCTTATCATGGCAATTTTTGCAAGGGAAACCTGCGGGTTTACATCATTCAGCCTGCCCTGCCACTCATGTTCGATTTCGGTAATATTGATAAACTGCATCACACCTGCACGAAGCAGTTCTTCGGTTACCTTATCTGCATCATGATCAAGCACGACTGCGAACAATTTTATCATCCGTGCCGTAAACATCAAAGCACACCTTTTATACGGTCTTCTGAAATTTTATACTGTTTTGCATTCAGAATTGCCTTAATTTTTATGATCTCGATTTTTTTTAAGATAAAATAGGAAAGCACTATACCCACTGTGAAAGGATATCCTGACAATATACGCTGTATCTCATGCATCATGATCCGTTCCAGAATACGCTCAATAAGAAGAAGCTCTGAAGTACTTTCTGCCTGCTGAGAGGATAATAGCGTTGAAAGCCCGGGATAATTCGTTTTGATAATCCCATGCAGGATGCGTGTTATATTCTGGGATGTATAGGCCTCCTCAAGAAGGCCGATTCCCAGGTTATATCCGCCTGGAATAATAAGCGTAAGGACTTCTTCAAGGGACAGATCATAAAACCGTCTGAACCGAAGAATCCAGTTGATATTCTGCAGATCAATTTCTACACCAATTATACGAAGGGCATCCTTCCTATCCCTGTCACTCAGCTTTTTTGCTGTGGAAACAAGATTTTCGTAATAGAAATGATCAAGAGCGATTTCGAGGAGAAAAAGTGAGCCTTTCCTGATAACGGTTTCACTGTTTTTTTCAATTATGGCTGAATAGGGTGTTGTTTCCAGAGCGCGGGAGATTTCTTCCAGGTTGTCTGCATTAATAATCTGATCTACGGGAATGTCATAGAGGATTTTATCCCTGAGGACATACAGGGCAGCAGTATCAATAGTACGTTTTCTGATTTTTCTATCAAAAAAGAGGCGGACCGCGTTCTTTAGCTTGTCTATCTCATACAGGGTGAGCAATGCACGGACAAGATCCAGTGTATCACCATGAATATACTTTTCTATATCAATATAGAGATTAATCTCCCCCTTTAAAAGCTCAAGCTCTCCAAGTTTCAAATCACCTGTTTTACGATATATGTCATCAAGAATTCTGTAGGGGGTATCCCGTAATATTACAAGAGCTTCATCGAGTGAATGCGCATTTATCATCTGCTGGAGGATATTTTCTGATATAAGTTTGCTGATTCTCGCCCGAAGCTTTGCATTAATGAAGGCATACTTTCGAATTGGAGTTGTCATGAACTGCCTTTCTAGTCATACACTGTTTGGATAACCAGCCGGACTATTTCCTGTATAAGATTTTCAATATTTTCCCGGTTTGAACTTCGGATTTCTTCACTCTCCTCCTCTGCCTTTTTCAATTTGCCGTCTCTGATCCTCATGGCTTTCTGTTTTGCTTCTTCTACTCCGGCCAAAAAAATTTCTTTTGCTTTCCGGCGGGCTTCATCGATTTTTTGCGATGCTTTCTTTTCAGCCTGCAGCTTGATTTCTGCTGCCTTTTCCCTTGCTTTTTGAAGGGTTTCTTCTACTTTTCTTTCAGCCTGCAGTATTTCGTTCATGATTTCTTTCATAGGAAAATTTCTACGTGAACTTTCTGCCTCAAGTAAATTCCAGGTCTAAAATTGCAAAAATTATCTTTAGATGTCAAGTCATTTTTGGGGTATAGCCAAAGCAGGTCTTGCTCCTTTGATGGTTATTAAGATATTAACCACACACTTTGTATCTTCAAGGCTAATAGATTGACATATAATTAATTGCATATTACTATTTACCATAATTTTTTATGGAGGATACAAGACATGGCAAAAATGTTTTATAACAAAGATGCAGATTTATTATTACTCAGAGGGAAAACTCTTGCGATAATAGGGTACGGGAGCCAGGGGCATGCCCAGGCACAAAATCTGAGAGACAGCGGATTAAATGTCATCGTTTCTGAACTCGAAGGAACGGACAACTGGAAGCTCGCAAAAGAACACGGGTTCAGCCCTGTACCTGCAGAAGATGCTTCTAAAAAGGCAGATTTTATTCACATCCTGGTTCCTGATGAATACCAGTCACGGATATTCAAGGAATCGATTGAGAAAAATCTCTCAGAAGGGAATACTCTTGTTTTTTCACACGGCTTCAATATTCATTATGAGCAGATAATTCCTGCACCTGATGTTGATGTTATCATGATCGCTCCAAAGGGCCCGGGACATCTGGTAAGAAGGATGTATATAGAAGGAAAGGGGGTCCCGAGTCTTATCGCTATTTACCAGGATTCCTCTGGAAAAGCAAAAGAAAATGCACTTGCCTATGCAAAGGGGATAGGGGCAACTCGTGCAGGAGTTCTTGAGACGACTTTTAAGGAAGAAACGGAAACAGACCTTTTCGGAGAACAGGCAGTACTATGCGGCGGCTCCACAGCCCTGATACTGGCAGGGTTCGAAATACTCGTTGAGGCAGGTTATCAGCCAGAGATCGCATATTTTGAGGTTATGCACGAACTCAAGTTAATCGTTGACCTTCTAAATGAGGGTGGAATGGAGTACATGCGGTACTCAGTAAGCAATACTGCTGAGTACGGAGATTACACCAGAGGCCCGAGGGTGATCGATGAGAATGTAAAAAATACGATGAAGACCCTATTGAATGAAATACAGACCGGTGAATTTGCAAGGGAGTGGATTATCGAAAACATGGCCAGTCGTCCTGTGTACAATAAATTAAAAAAGAAGGGCATGGAACATCCTATTGAAAAAGTCGGAAAAGATTTACGAGCCATGATGAGCTGGTTGAAAAAGGATTAAAATAAGGGGCAGGTTTAAAACCTGCCCCTACAATGACAAATTTATATAGATGAGCTTTATTAAGGGGCAGTTTTATTTAATTCTTTACGCCTTGCGGCTTCAGATATCACCATAGCACCCAATCCGAAAAGAGCCGCGACTATTCCAATTATATACCCCACAGCCGGGATACACATGAAAAGTTTTAGAATGAAAATACCCAATGCAAATGACCCGACTATCAGTGCCCGATTTTCTACGCTTTTGTCCCTGCCGATAATCAGCCTGCCGATTAATAAACCCACCGTAATCTGGCTGATATAGAGTGCAATAAGGTAGAGGAACATTACGATCATCCCCAGCGGTATGCCTACAATGGTGATGAATGCTATTATAATACCAAAAGGAACGGCAAACAGAATCAAAGCCCCCCACCCGGCACAGGGTCCTGGTTTTTCAACAATTGAATCAGTTAAAGATTTCATCCATCCTGGTGCAAGAAGAGCCAGAACAAGGCCAACCACTAAAGCCATGAGGAAGCCAAAGATCTTCCCCACAATACCGGCAATCAGTACAAAGGGAAATACCCTCTTCAGTTTTTCCTTATATTCAGGTAAACGATGAGTAATTGTTCCCCGAATCTCAGCACCGGAGTGAATATTCGCTTTATAATCACTAATATAGGTGAGGTCACCCCCAATATTGGCAGACTCTGAAATTGTTAGATTTCTGACCCCAAGCTTAACATTTCCATTTACTTTGTTGTTGATAGTAATTGTACGTCCCCCGCCCAGAATGTATCCTTCAATAGGACCATCAACTGATACTTTTCCAGCCCCGAAAAGGACATCACCTCCTATATTCGCAACCCTTCCAATATTTACATTGCTTCCTGCAAGCAATAGGTCTCCAGCTACATTCCCTTCAATAATGATATTATAACCGGCAGCTTTCACCCCACTTCCGATATCGCCACGAATTACCACCTCACGTGCAAAAACAACCGCACTGTCCCTGATGTATCCGTGAATTGTAACCGTTCCTCCTGCAGCATATAGACTGCCATTCACTGTTCCATCTATGTTTATAACATCCCCCGCCAGATACAGGTCTTCGTTTATTACTTCATCATCACCTATTTCAAGCAATTCTCCTGTACGGGCGACTAAAGCTAAACCAGTATTAGCAGAAAAAAGCAATAACGCGGATAGTACAGAAAAATAAAAAAACATTCTGTTTATTTCTCTTTTCATTATGTTCCTCCATCACCTGCCTTTTTTAAAAATGCCTCGACTTCTGCAGCGGACGGAAGTGCAGGGATAACACCTTTTCTGGTTGCTGTTAATGCCCCACATGCGTGCGCAAACCGTATAATCTCGAACATTTCATCCTTTTCAATATTAAAAATGGGTTTATTGCTTCTGAGCCTCTGGAGTGTCTTGAATAACACTCCACCGACAAATGCATCCCCCGATCCTGTCTTATCAACAGGCTCAATTTCATATGCCGGCACTTCAAAAGTTGTTATCCCATCATTATAAAAACATGATCTGGAACCCCGTGTTACAATAACAAATCGTGGTCCGTGCTTGATAATTATATCTGTTCCTTTTACGATATTGGCATCCCCTGTGATAAATTCCAGTTCCTCATCTGTCAACTTTACCATATCAGCATACTGAAGTCCATTCTTAATTTCCGATTTTGCAAAACGTAAATTTTCCCAGAGAGACGGCCTCAGGTTCGGATCGAATGAGATAATTTTATCTGCACCCCGTGCTATTTTTATTGCTCTGATTGTAGCACTTTTCAAAGGTTCGCCGGTAAAACTTATGGACCCGAAATGAAGAATTTCAGAATCATTTATATAGCCTTCATTCAGTTCATCCTGTCTAAGAGCAAGGTCTGCACCGCAATGATTTCTATAAAAGGTAAAATCCGGCTCTCCATTTTCTTTTACCGAAATGAATGCAAGAGTAGTGTTGACCTTTTTATCCACAAGGAGGAGATCCGTATTTACACCTGCTTCTGATAGTGTATTTATGATCAGCCTTCCGAAAGAATCACCTCCTACCTTACCGATAAAACCGGAATTTACTCCGAGTTTTGCAACAGCAGCAGCTACATTTGCAGGTGCACCTCCAGGAGCAATGGTAAAACCGGTTGTATTTTCAATCGATACCCCTTTATCTGTTGATAAAAAATCTATAAGAGCCTCCCCAATACTGATAATATCAGGCATACCTGCCCTCCTTTAAGCCACAAAGATTAAAGAGTATATCCGAATAATTATAGAGATTTTATTTTCCAAGTGCCATCAGAAACTTTTCAAAAGACACTACACTTATATCTTTTGGATTTGATTTAATCGTATAATCAAGAGAAGCAATACTGGAATAAAGAGTACGGAATGTATCTATATCGATTTTTTTTAAAATAGTTCCGATACGTTCGGATTCTTTTTTTCTGAAACCGAGGGTGCTGCTTATTTGATAAAAGTCATATCCGGTATTTTTCAACGAATATGCTTCAAGAAGCTTACGCAGTTCCCTGCCGCAGAAATAGTTGATTTTAACAAGGTCTTCACCATTATTTATTAGATACCGGAAGATCTTCAGTATCTCGCCAGGCCTTTTTACAAATAGTGCATTACACAGATCAAATACAGTATAACTGTTGAGGGACGCAATAATCTTTTTTGCTTTCTCAAGAGAAAGAAATTCATTTTCATCAAGATAATTGACAATGCAGTCAACCTGGCCCTTCAACTCATTCCTGCTTGTACCTGAAAGTTCTATAATATAGTGTACTGCATCCGGTTCAGCCCGAATTCCAAACTTATTTAATTCCAAAGTAACCCACCGTTCACTTTCATTCTGGAACATGGGCCAGAAAATACTCATCCGTCCATATTTTTCCACTCCATTCAGAATATTCTTTGGAGCGGATTTTTTCCCGGAGATAAGAACCAGAACAGAATCGGAGTTGGGTGATTCCAGATACTCAGAAAAAAGTTTTAAATTTTTTAATCTTTCAAAATCCCTTACAATAACAAGCTTTTTAACTGAAAAAAAAGAAAAAGTAGAGAGGTTTTCAATAATCTCTTCTGAAACTGCTTCATCACCATAAAAAACAGAAACATTGACCATTTTTTCATCTGTTTCGTTGAACAAACTTTTTTGAAGCTGCTGCAAAAACTCATCCTTGGCACCAATGTCCTCTCCAAGGAGCAGATACACGGGAAATACTTTCCCGCTTTTCAGTTCGTTAAATAATTTGCCCTGTGACATCATTAGATATGCATTCCTCTATTAAGTATATAAAGTCAGCCACAGAGGCACAGAGATAAACTATTTTTATTTCAAGTTATGAAGTACACAATTCCCTTATACCCTAATGTGGACAAGCCACATTCAAGATTATAAAGATTTTCTTGCCTATTGGGCAAGAAAATCAGTATTAAGGTACTAAAATATATTCTCAGTGTCTCCGTGTTTCTGTGGCAACTATTTCTCAATTTCTATACCGAGCCGTTTAACGAGCTTATAGAGGTTGGATCTCTCAATTTTCAATTCACCTGCTGATTTTGTTATATTAAATGCATTCCTGCGAAGAGCAGATATGATAAAATTCTTTTCAAAATTTTCCTTTGCTTCTTTAAGGCTAATTGAGCGATCGATTATAAGATGATCTCCATGATGAGGAATATTATTTCTTACATCCTGAAAACTAATTATTTCTCCCCTGGTTAATATGCTGAGTCTCTCCATTAAGTTTTTCAACTCTCTGATATTACCGGGCCAACCATAAACTGAATGAAGAAATCGAAATGCTTCATCTGAGATAGATTTTCTCTTTTTATTATATTCCTTTGCAAAATAGTCAAGATAATATTCTATAAGTTGAGGGATATCCTCTCTTCTCTCTCTCAACGGTTGAATATGTATGGGGACGACATTCAGGCGGTAATAAAGATCTTCTCTAAATCCCCCTTTTTTAATTTCAGCCACTAAATCCTTATTTGTTGCTGCAATCACCCGGACATCAATCTTAATCGGGGTTACTCCCCCAACCTGTTCGAATTGCATCTCTTCGAGTACCCTTAAAACTTTCGATTGTGCTTCAAGGCTCATATCAGCAATTTCATCAAGAAATATTGTCCCGGTATCCGCAAGCTTGAACTTACCCCTTTTATTCTTCACTGCCCCGGTAAATGCGCCTTTCTCATATCCGAAAAGTTCTGCTTCAATAAGGGTTTGCGGGATCGCAGCACAGTTTACTGGAATAAACGGTGCATTCTTCCTGCTGCTCTTTTCATGAATTTTTCTCGCAATAACCTCTTTTCCTGTTCCATTTTCCCCTGTTAAAAAAACTCTGGAATTACTTTCTGCGCATCTATCAATAATGGATTCAGTCTCCTTAAAGGCTTTAGAAACCCCTTTTACCATGAAATAATTTTTCTGACTCTTTTCCCTTAGCTCAATATTTTCCTTCTGGAGACTGTTGATTTTTACAGCATGATCAACTAAATTGATTACTCTTTCAAGAGAAAGTGGTTTTTCAATAAAATCGAAGGCTCCCATTTTTGTTGCCCGCACCGCAGTTTCAATTGTACCATGTCCGGAAATAATGATAACCTGAAGATCACTGTACTGTTCCCTTGCTCTGTTCAGTACCTCCATTCCTCCAATCTCCGGCAGCCAGAGATCGAGGAGCACAACATCGATCATATTACCTTCTAATATTTCAAGACCGCTTTTTCCATTATCAGCAAGAAGCACCTCATAACCTTCATCTTCCAGTACGTCCTTTAAGGTTTCTCGAATATGTTTTTCGTCATCCACAACAAGTACTGTTTTCATGCTTTTAAAAACTCCATAAAGAAAGTTGTTCTTCCGGGAATGCTCTCAAACCATATCCTTCCTTTATTATCAAATACGATCTTTTCAACAATTGCAAGACCCAGACCGGTACTCTTGCCGTCTTTTGAAAAATATGGATTAAAGATCTTATCCTTTATCTCCTCATCGATTCCTGCACCATTGTCACTGATAGAAATTGTATAGTGATTATTTTTTCCTCTGCTTGTATAGCCTTCTATCCATATTTGTCCACTTTCTGGCACTGCATCGATACTATTATAAATAATATTTAAAAAGGCTCTCCTCATCTGGTATCTGTCCACCAGAATATATACACTCTTCTCTTTATGGGAAATTGAAAACTGTATGTTTTTATAAGTATGCTTTAAAGAATTATAGATTTCTTCCATGAAGGCAATAATATCATGCCGCTCTAATCTACTGGATGGAAACCTGGCAAAACTTGAGAATTCATTCACCATATAGGTTATGTTATTCACTTCTTTAATGATTGTTTCAATCCCCTTTGAAAGAACCTCCTTATAATCATCATCTCCTTTATATAACTTTAGTATTCTCTCAGCAGAAAGTTTAATTGGGGTAAGCGGATTCTTTATCTCATGGGCAATTTTGCGAGCAATATCCTGCCACGCTGCACTTCGTTCAGAATATCTCAAAAGCTCTTTGTTTAATCGCAGATCTTCTGTCATCTTGTTGAATGAATCAATTAAAATTTTCAACTCATCCTTTGCAGCAAATTCAACCTTATAATCAAGCTCACCATTCGCCACCTTCTGTGTAGCAATAGCAAGCTCTCGAATTGGAATTGTAACATCCCTGGATATGATAAGACCTAGATAAAATGCAAGGAGTACAAAAGGCATGGTAACAACGATATAAAAGAGGATTACAATCCCTTTTATTGGCTCCCGGATAATTTTTAGTGTTCTATAATTCTGAAGCCCCGTCGAAATTGAAATAGTATACTCCTTAATAAAGTCAGGAATCTTTTTTACAAGAACCATATTTTGAACTGGAATAAAAAGATACTCATTGCCTTTAATATTCACCCTTTTCCATGTATCGAGCTTCAAGTCTGAAATATCAAAGGTTGCAATATCCGACCTGATTGAACCGGAGCTTGAAAATAAATCTATTAGATCGCTCTTTTCAGGATCAATCAAATATACTCCATCTAACCTCTTAAATCGAATATCTTTAATGGAATCATACGGACAATCCCCGCAGAGGTCTTTCCATTCATTCGTACTCTCCGCCGCCAATCTATTATAGAGCTCTTTCGTAACCTCAACAGCATCAACAAGGGAATCCTCAATTCCTCCAACAAACCACATATTAATGCTTTTGGAAATCCAGTTATTTGAAATTAGTGTAAGCGGGATAAGCGGAATAGAAGTAATGATAAGGAAAAAGAGGGTCAGTCTTAGTCTGAACTTTGAACCCTCCCTTTTCTTAATCCGATCGGCAACTATCTGAATAACGTAATACAGGACCAGAGCAAACATGATCAAAAAGAGAAATAACAGTAAATAAAGAAGGATATTATTCTTTGATATTTTCTGGAAGAGAACAATAGTTTCCACTTTGAAACTAAAATAAATGATTGCTGTGAAGTACAGTATAAACACCAATATGATAGTAATTACGACTATACTTTCTTTTTTCTGAGGTATCTGGAATTTCATTTTGCTATAACTCTTGTAATATGAAAACTTTGGTATTGACCCATTTACTCTCATAATTCCAGGGATCAAAGAAGAACAGAAAAATACCAAAAGGGGGATAGAGTTTGATTGTTTGTATTTTGATTTTTACTCTTAAAAAAAGTTTTTGCTTTTTATTTATTGAGGGTACTGACAGTGATAAGGGGTTTATAACTTCATTTATCTTTATTAAAATATCAGACGGGCGGGTAACACGGAATTCATTTTTTTTATCTATATAGGAAATAATAAAGCTGTTCTCCCATACGTCATAGGATATAGTAAATATCTCAGTTTTTTCTCTTACTATTCTTTTTCTAGATCTGAAAACACTCCCGCTCTTTAATAATTGAAAAGTTAAGATTACCCGTGCTGTAATCCCATTTCGAATAGCATCGATTGTATCATAAGAAATGTTTCCCATAAAAGAAAAATAGGAGTTTAATTGGTCATCATGGTAGTTGTTTTTGTTAAACTGGACGGTTAATTGCTCGGCCTGAATACTCCCTGTAATAAATAAAATCAATAGAGCTGTAAAAAAAAGTAGGTATTTTCTCTTTTTCATGGATTATTCACTAACCCCCATTTCTCACAAATTGTTTTAAACGCATAGAATGGGGGACTGTTACTCAATTTGTGAGAAAACCGCACTAACCTGCAAGGTATAGCTGAGAGAAACTTTATCTTGATACATATTAAAGGATAAACCCTTTTTATCTTTCTGTGTAAGGTATCTCTCGTTATACTTTTGGGCCGACCTGAAGGCATCTATGACATTATAAAATTTCAATCCCCTGCTTACCCCGAAATACGAAATGATAAGAAACTTCGTCCCTGGTGTAAAGGCTTGCCAGTTGATATAAATTGGGTCCCCAGTACCGGGAGCATACTCTTTATTGATGTAGGAGATTAACAGTATAAGAGATGCTTTATCAACAAAGTTAGCAGCAATAAAAAGGG
>Ga0114925_10001958_pt1 | contig 10366 bp, 7 predicted proteins | sample SumtaG_2_FD_87287 | JGI IMG/M metagenome (GOLD analysis project Ga0114925, IMG submission 87287) | Deep subsurface microbial communities from Indian Ocean to uncover new lineages of life (NeLLi) - Sumatra_00607 metaG | ecosystem: Environmental > Aquatic > Marine > Oceanic > Sediment | place...
CATGTAAGAAACACAGAAAAAGCAATTGAAAAACAGACTGCGCTAGTTTTACAAAAAGAACAAATGGCTGAAGATAAAGTAAGGCAGCGAGTCGAGAAAGCTCAAAAAGAACAACTAGCAAAAGTTGCGATGGAGGGTAAAGATAAATATCAACCAAAAAGATCACCAAAATCTCCTCAACAGATTGCTGATGAAAAGGCAGCCGCGGCTGCCCGAGCAGCTCCTGGTGAATGGGAGATTGATCTTGCTGATGAAAATGCCGCTGAATTAATACAAGAAGAAGAAAAATTAGCAGCTCTAAAGAAACAACAAGCAGAAGATCATAAAAATGTTGTAAAATCACAGAAGAATATACATGACGCCATTGATCAATCACAAAAAATTACAAAAGATGCTGTCAAGCAAGCTAAAAAAGTAAGAGAAAAACAAGATACTGTTTTGAAAGGAATGGTAGGCAGCGATGCGGAGGTAGAAGCTGCTCTTAAAAAACAAGCTGCGGATGAGAAAATAAAACAGCAACAGCAGGAAGAACAAAGAAAAAAGAACGCTGCGAATCTTGCGGCAAGAATACAGGCGCCGGTTGTTGCTGCTGCTCAAGAAAAGCAAAAAGCTGCTCAAGAAAAGCAAAAAGCTGCTGTTGCTGCTAATCAAGAAAAGCAAAAAGCGGCTGTTGAGGCTAGACGTGCTGAGAAAAAGGAAGAAGCTGCTAAATTAGCTGAATCTGCCGCAGCGCATGCTAAAAAAGCTGAAGCAGCAAGACAAGAATCACGAAAAGCAATTGCGGAACAAAAACAACAGGCTGATGCTGCTGCTGCTCAAGCTAAAAAGGATGCGGCGGCCGCAAGACAGGCGGCATCTGAGGTCAAAGGGGTTGATGGAAGTAATGCAAAGGAACGTAGAGCAGCTAAACGCGCAGCAGAGGCTGCTCAGAAAGAACAAGCGGCAGCTGAAGCGGCCGCGTTTATGAAAGTAAAACAAGAAGCTGACAAACAAGCAAAGGATATGTGGTTAGTTATATTAGATTGTGTAAAGCGGACAGGAAAGGATGATGTTAATTTTTGGAAAGTGGGAGGAAAATGTACAAAAATTATGAATGATGTAAGAACTGTACTAAAGAGAGATGCTGCTGAATTAGATAAATTACATGGCCCGAAGTTCCGCAAAGAAATGGAAAAAGCTATACGTGATTTAGAAAAAGCCCAAGATGTTCAAAAATCACATGAATCTTTACTAATGGTTCCTAGCAAACCTAATGTTACAAATCCTGAAGTAGCAGCAGCGCAAGCCAAAAGGGTTGAAAAAGCAAAAGCTAAGGCACAAGAAGAAGAAGATCGTCGCAAAGCTTTAGAAAATAGATCACTTATTCAGAAAAAAGAGGATCAAATTCGTGAACAACTTGCTGCTGGATTAAAAGCTGAGGGTATCAAATCAGATAAACTTGCTGCTGAAAGAAAGGAAGCAGAACGCCAGGCAAAAGAAAAGGCTGATGCTGCCAAAGAATTACAACGAGATATTGAAAAATGTTTAGGACACAAAAGTCTTGATGAGTGGAATAAGGATGAATGTAGCAAAGTTCAACATGTTGCTGGTCAAAGACAAGGTGAAATGGCTAAAAAAATCAAGGAATTGAGAAAGATTGAATCTGATAAAAAACAAGCAGAGCTTGCTGTACAAAAAGCTGCTAGAGAGCATGATAAACAATTAGAAAAAGAACAAAAAGAACGAGAACGTGTTAAAAAAGAACTAGAACAGCAAAAAATTCGCGAAGAGGAGGCTAGTCGGGCTCAAAAAGCTGCTGAAGATAAAGCTAGAGCTGATCGAAAAGCTAGAGAAGAAGCTGCTCGTAGACAAAAAGAAGAAACATTAAAAGAATTAGAGGAAAAGCGAAAAGCTCGTGAACAAAAAGAAGCAGCTGATCGTGAAAAACGAGAAAAACAAGCTGAAGAACAAAGGCTTGCTGAAATTAGAAGAAAGAATGAGCAACGTAAGCGAGAAGAAGAAGAAAGGCTTGCTGCTATTAAAAAACAGAGAGATGAAGAAGAAAAAGCTATACAGAATGCTCAGGCAGCTGCTGAAAAATTAAGAGCCGACACAAAAAGAAAATTTGAGGAACGAATTACCAAGATTGTAAAAGAGTGTAAGCAATTATCTGGAGCAAAAGATATTTCTGTTTGGCAACGTGATGGAAAATGTTCACAAAAATTAGCAGAATTAAATAAATTATACAAAGATAATAAGGGTGAAATAAAACGATTATTTGGTGACGACAAGAAAGAACAGATAAAACAATATATTTCTGATATGACAACTGCTCAAGATAGTGCTAATCGTAAATTTAAGGATGAAGAACGTGCTAAAAGATTAGCGGCACAGAAGAAAGAAGCTGAAGCAGTTGCCAAAAGACAAAAGGACGCTGAAGCAGCTCATAAAAGGAGGCAGAAAGAAGCTGAAGTCGCATTGAGACACACACAAAAAGCTGTACGCGTCGACGCGAGCCACCATCATGATGTTCCATTTTCACAGGCTTTAAGTGACATAGGGAAAATCGAGCATGCCGAAAAAGAACGTGTGCGCAAGGCGCTGGTGCAGAAACAATTAAAATCTATTGAATCTTTGAGAGCTCCATCTCTGACTGAGGCTCAACTTAAAAAAGGTCGCGGAATAGATGATACGCAATAATAATAATTAATTTGGATTATAATAACAATGTTATTATAATTAAACTCGAATACATTGTGTTTGTCGAATATTACGTTGATAACGATTTGTCCATTGAGAATGACGTTTATTAGTTGCGGTTGTTGGGCGTTTTGTCCGGGGTTTTGAATTATTGATGGTTGTTTGTGGGTTTTCAAATAAAACATAAAAATCAAAAAATTCATTATCAGAATGGTGATTTGTGCGGCGTAATTTTCTACGTAGCTTATTTCTGTACCTCCTTAATAATTGGTTTTCTCGTTGTTCTTGTCGACTTTCTAGCATAAATATATGTCGTTCTGTTTCCACTGAAAATTCATTAGTGGGTGTGGGTATTTCAGAAAAATTATTTATGATATTAGGATCGTTTTCATTATCGCGTAACGGATAAATCGAAAAATAGGAATCTAAAATTTCTCGTTTACTTAAGAAATTATTTCTACAGAAAGGACAGACTGTGCCATTAATTCGCTTAAAACAATCAATACATGTTGAATGTAAACATGGCATTTTGATTATTTTATCTTGACAAATCTGTTCGTAACAAATTCCACACATTTCGCCGGTTTCGACCGTACACATTTTATTATTAAGTAAGAAAAATAATAAATATTAAAAAAATCTATCTAAGCTGTTATTTATGGTATAATTGTAAAATTTGTACTAGAGATTTTATCTATACATTTTTATAATACTTTTATGATTATTATTAGATAAATTTGTTCTATATTGTCATAAATTAATTATTAATTAAAGACATATTAATAAAAACAAAAATGAGAGTATATATGGATGGTGTTTTTGATTTGATTCATTATGGACATATTAGGGCGATAAATAAGTGTAAAGCAATAGGTGGGAAAGATTGTCAAGTAATTATAGGTATTATTAGTGATAATGATACAGCATCGTATAAGAGACATCCGATATATGATTTAGAGGCGCGAACTGAAATAATATTAAATCTTAAGGTTGTTGATGAAGTGGTCTCACCTGCGCCATTAATAGTAACAAAAGATTTTATAAAGAATTTTAAAATAGATAAGGTTGTACATGCGTTTGCGGATGATGATGATTTTGAAAGACAAAAAGATCAGCACAAGGAGTTAATTGAAATGGGTATTTTTGAACGTATTCCTTATACAAGTAATATATCAACGACAGATATTATTACTAAAATTAAGACAAATTATTAAAAGTTGGTTTATTTTCTTGTTTGTATGTGAACTCGCCATATATGGAATTAAAACGTTTTATAACACCATCTCGTGTTATATGTAGGTGTGTTGTGTTTTCGCGTGAGGCATTTGGTGGTCGTGTTAATAACACATTACTATTTAAAATATTATACATTTTGTTTGAATTGATAATGGTTGGATAATTGTCATATATGATAGTTTCTAAATATAGATATTTTCCTGGTGGTAATCCAGAAATACTTGGATATGCTGATATAAATCTAATATTACAATCGCCGGTAGGGCATTCAGGGTGATAATAACGAGTTTGGTTGTATGTTTTTACGCAAAACCAGCAAAAATCTTGTTTACATGAGTTACATGTCATATGATGACATTCTTGAGTTCCACCAGATAATCCTGTTGCTCTTTCATATGCTTCTTGTTCAGGTGTTTGTAATTTTTGGACTATACAAGCGCAATGTGGGCATTTTTTACAAAAATTTGTGATATAATCTTGATCAGCTGATTCATTTTGATTTTGTGCTTCTTGTGCTGCTTGACATGAAATGCCTGGATGAGCAAATGTATTACAATAAGTACATATATTGGTATTACATGAAAAACATATTAATGTATTCAAGAAATTTTGCGCAATTGATGGAGCTGTATTTATTATGGGACCATCATATTCATAAGGTAATTGACAAGTTGGATTTGGACAATAACGTAATTTTTCAGAAGATATATGTAATTTAAGCAATGTATATTTTTCTAATTTTTCTTTCTCATCAAGTGAAATAATATTATCTATTCCTGGAAAATCAGTTGTGATAATATTTGTACAATTAAATGGTGAACATGATAATGGGCATTTTACAGGTATTTCATCAGCAACATTTCCTAAAGCACTTCGAATAGTATTTGTTAAACATATTTTACAAAAATTATGTCCACATTCAAGATTAATTCGTCTAGAAATTGACACAGAATCCAAACAAATTGGGCATTCAAATTGTTCTGGTGATTCATTTTCAATAATTGGTAATATATTTGGTTGTTCTGGTACATAAGATATTGTTCCATTATTAGTTGGCATGATTCTTTGTCCTTCTACAATTATTCTATTGTTACGATAAATATCACGTACTCTTGGATTATTTATTGATTCTTCAATACGTCTATGATCTTGTAATGTTAGCGTTGATGGAATATTTAATGGAGTTGATTGTGTGGGTGGAGTACTGATTGTTAGGCGATGTGTACTTAGTACTGGTAAAATTGGGCGGCTATAGTGTGTTGGTGCGTGAGGAGATCGTGTTGTTTGAGGGGAAGGTGTTATTCTTGGGGGAATACTATTTAATATTTCACGATGAGAATGAGTGCTAGATGTTGAACCGTAAATTGTTCTAATATCGTTAAGTCTTGCTTGAATATTTGTTCTCATTTCTTGTTGATTTTGGCGGCGGCGTTCTCTTGTTTCAATATATTGATTAATATCAGTTAAATTTTGGCGAAAAAGTTGGTTAAAATCTTGTAATTGTCTAGCACGTTCGGCTTGAGGATTTGTTGGATTATTTATAATTTGATTATGGCGATTAACAGCATATTGTACAGATGTTTCAAGAGCAAAATCATTTGTATTTATGAGATTCTGACGACGTTGATGTAATTGACGTAAATAATTTTGAATACGTCTGGCAGAAATCTGTTCTGCTATTTTGTGAAGTTTAAAACGATGTCTAGGCCCAGCCATTCGCATAAAATGTGTAATTATTTTTGCGCCGGCTTGATAAGAGTAGTAATTACGAATATGTTGTTGAATTTTAAGAACAGAGTTTAATTTAGTTTGGATATTGTTGTGAAAGGAAAATAATAGTTGTTGATGATGAAGATAGTTTAATTGTGAAAAAGTTGGATATGTCCAATTTTTTGTGTATTGATTGCGTAAATAACAAAATATAAGAAATTGTGTTATTATTTTTAACGATTTGCGTTTTTTAATTATAAATTCTCGTTGTGTCCAATACCATCGTTGAATCATGAACGCGGCTGCATCATGTTCTGCTTGTTTAAGAATAGATAGACGTCTTTTAGCAAGAAACATTCTTATGCGAGTTTGAATTAAAATAACCTTTGATATATTAGCATAATATCTTACTAGTCGTCGTGATTCTATTCTACCTTTAATAATTCGTCTAGCTTTATTAATTCGCATAATCTTTTATAAAATTAAATATAAATTTAATTTTATATAGTATTTAAAAGTTTTTTTTTAATTTGTAAAATGGTACCAAATTGGAAATTTTTTGATGCTAAATATGTATTAAGTACCCCAGGAAGCAAAAGACAAGAGTCTTTAAAAGAAAATTTTAGATTAATTGGGTTAAAAGATTATGAAATTGTTGAATTTAAACCAACAAAAAAATATACAAAAGATCAACTTAATAATTCAGAAGGGGGAGGAGGTCGACTTGATCAATCATTATTATCAATTTGTAAACATGATATATGCGATGATACATGTCAAAATATAGCTAAAAATATGTTTACATTAATCAAAAAAGGTTATGATGCTGGTCATAACAATATAATTATTTTTGAAGATGACGCGAGATTTTCACTACCATTTAAAGTAAAGAGATTTAACAAAGTGGTTGACTGGTTGGATAAAAATAATTGGGATATATTTTATTTAGGTTATTGTCAGTGGCCTATTTTAGTCTCATGGATTGTAACACAACATATAGTTAAATTAACAAGGCCATATGCTGCTCATGCGTATTGTTTATCACGTCAAGGAATGGAAAAGATATTAGAGGTTAGTAAATATTATGATAAATTGCCACAACATATTGATAAAATTTATGGAAAGAAAAAATGGAATAAATATGGAATATTTCCAGCAATATGTTTTCAGTCAGAAGATCCGGCATTATTTAAAAAAGCTGTTGAAAAATTACCGATCAAATTGAGATTCAAATCATTATCACGTTTTACTGAATATAGTTCAGTAATTATTCCAATTCTAATCATTCTGATCATAGTTTATTTCTTAATTTATAATTTTTATTAAAAATGATTTAAAAAAATACCCGAGCAAATAAAACCAAATGGATAATTTTGAACTATTGGAACAAGCTGTTGCTGAATGCGAAAAAACACAGCGATCAAATAATCATTCATGTAATAATGATTGTTTAGAATGTACACATGCGGTTATTATAAATGAAGGTGGTACAAAAATATGTGAATTATGTGGTATGGAAATGCCTAGGGAATTAGATAATTCAAAAGAATGGCGATATTATGGCGCTGCAGATACCCGCCATGCATTTGATCCATCCCGTTGTCATATGCGAAAACAGGATGAGCGCACTATAAATAAAGATGTTGAAAATATGGGTTTTAGTGATATTGTTATAGAAAAGGCAAATCTATATTATGAACTTGTTACAAATGGCAAAATTTTTAGGGGAAATTCACGAAAAGCTATTATTTTTGCGTGTGTTTTTCACGCATATAAAATTCTAGGAAACCCCCAGTCATGTGATAGTTTAATTGAGATTTTTAATTTAGATAAGAAGATTGGTCTACGTGGTCTTAAACATGTAAATCTTAAAATTCCAAAAGATTCAGAAATAAAAACAACGTATATTACTCCAGAACACTTGATTGTAGATATTATGGATAAATTTGAAGCAACACCTACACAAAAAACTGAAGTAATTGATATTTATAAACAAATTATTAATCGTTCATCAATTTTAAATCGCTCTCGTCCTCAATCAGTTGCTGCTGGTATTGTTAGATACTATATTTTAATTAACGGAAAAGATATAAATATGAATGAATTTAGAGCAAAAGTCAAACTTTCTGAACTTACAATTAATCGAATTGTAAAAGAAATAGCCACATTAATGAATAGACCAGAAATAATTTAAATAATCATTTAATTTAATCTATAAATTAAATGAATACATGGATTGATATATTACCGGATGAATTATCTAATAAGATTTTTATGATTTTGCTTAACAAAATAGTTAAAGATAATGAATTTAAAAATCGCCGGCGCGAATTAATAATAAAACGTTTACAAAAAACTTTATCCCAAAAACAATTACGACAGCTTGGTTTATGAATTTTTAGAATCAACATAATTAAAAAATCTTAGTTTTTTGTATTTTTTAGGATTTGTTATTACAACAGGAGATTTTTTCTTATCATTTTTCTTTTTTCGCGATTTTTGTGCTGGAGATTTGTTCTTTTTTGGTATCTTATTTTGTAAATTTGTAGATTTTTTTGTTCTTGGTGATCTAGATGGCTTTGGCGATTTTGGTTGTCTTGGCGATTTTGGTTGTCTTGGCGATTTTTGTTGATTTTTTTCCTCTGTTTTATTTTGTAAAGAACGATTTGATTTTCGAACAGGCTTTCCATTATCAACAATATTTTTAGGACTACGTTTACGTGATTTTATTTGAGGAGATTTTACCATACTTCCAGAAGTTTGTTTTTTTTCCTGTTTCCATAATTTAGACAATTTTTTAAGTCTATGAGGTCCTATTACTTTATCACTATTTTCTTTAATAAATTTATTATATTCACTCATACTTCTTTTTGTCTTTTCTTTTTTAACAGTATTTTTATTTTTTCCCAAAGTATTTACAATTGATTCTTCATATTTATTTTCATATTTTGATCGTGTATGTTTGTTACGCATAAATTTTAATATTTATTACATTAAAATTTGATATCATTAAATTTTAATTTAAAATAAGAAACTTCTTGATAGAAGAAACGTTAAATGTATTTAACTGATGTAAATAATTATGATAAAATAAAAAAAAATATAGGAATCCCCGCGGCAAATGATATAACTTTTATAAAAAAATTTTCAAATCAAGGAAAACAAGGGATTGTGGGGGTAGTTGATATTAAGGGGCAAAAATTAGTTTATAAATTTTCTCAATATATCAATCATATTATCTTACATGAAGCTAATATTATGAATTCCTTAACTCGTATGAAACAATATTGCCCTCATTTTTGTAAATTTATTGGTATATGTTCAGTACCTGTTAATGGAAATTATAGAAAATTAGATAATCCGTTTGAAGTAACAAGTAAACATCCTATTAATATAGATGCTCTATTGATGGAATATGTTGAAGGGAAAAAATTGTATAATTTTATTAAAAATAACACAATTTCAGATAATATAATATTTTCTACCATAAAACAATTACTTTTGGCTATAAGTATTGCTCAAGAAAAAGTTCAGTTTACGCATTATGATCTTCATTCATATAATGTTCTTATGAGAGATTGTGATCTAAATACAGTTATTTTATATGTACTAGATGAAGAAAATCAATTTGTTGTACCAACATTTGGACATTTTCCAGTTATTATTGATTATGGCTTTAGTTATGCCGGATCACTTGAAAATTCTCCAATTTTTTCATCTCTTGCTCATACAGATGTGGGTTTTATGACAAATCAATTTGATCATATTTCCGATTCAAAATTATTGCTAGTATCTATATCAGAAGAAATAAAACGATATAGATCAAGTCCAACAGCTACGAAATTTCGTAATATTGTAAGAAATATTTTTGCGCCATTAGATATAGATTGGGAATCTGGTTGGGATAATTATGAAATACCTGGCGCAGCTGATCATATACTAGAAGAAATTGAAAATATAGAAGTAAGTAGCACAATTTGGACAAAATATCCTCATTATTGTATTGATCTTATTCAAACATTAATAAATTTACCATTGGTAAAATTAAGCAAAAAAGACCTTGAAATATCATACACATGTATGGTAAATGAATTTTATAAAATTGAAAAGGAAATATCTAGTAGTATATATAATTTATATATTTTTCAAAAAATAGTTGATACCGCTCGTGATATAAAATCAAGTTATCATAATGAAGCTGAGCGCCCCAGAGCTTTACAAATTTTTAAACAAAAAATTACAGAAACTATAAGAAAGGTTGCTGATTTCTGTAATCCTAAAAATATTCATTATGAAAAACTATTATGTAGTCTTTACTGTTTTGCTAATGCTTCTCAACGAATCTTGTATGATATAATTCAAACTAAAAATAAAGAAACTGATAAACAATATCAGGAATTAGAATTAGACTCACCTGTACAAATTTATGCTGCTCTTGAGATAAATATTCCACATGGTTATACCTACACCAATGATACAAATGTTATTGTTTTAGATATACAAAAAGAAACAAGGTGTACAATGAATTCATTGCCACATGAATTGATAAAAACACTAAATTCAACCAATCCATTACTACAAGGATCTTTATTACATTCTCTTTATCAAACAAATAATGAGAAAAATATAGTAGTCAAAAAATATTCAACTGAAACCAATAGTGATGAAGACACAGATGACGACATAGATAATAACACTATCGACACAGATGAAGACACCGATGAAGACACAGATGAAGACA
>Ga0114925_10001959_pt1 | contig 10364 bp, 9 predicted proteins | sample SumtaG_2_FD_87287 | JGI IMG/M metagenome (GOLD analysis project Ga0114925, IMG submission 87287) | Deep subsurface microbial communities from Indian Ocean to uncover new lineages of life (NeLLi) - Sumatra_00607 metaG | ecosystem: Environmental > Aquatic > Marine > Oceanic > Sediment | place...
ATTTGGGGGGAATATGTATAATAATGTTGTATCTGCAATTTTTAATATTTTCATCAAAAATGATATTTCGTGTATCAGGTTTAATTTCCGAGCTGTTGGAAGATCAACTGGTACTCATTCTAATGGAAGAGGAGAATTAAGTGATGTCCAAGCTTGTATCAATTTTTTAGTAAATGAGAAATATTTAAAAAAAATCATTATTTGTGGTTATTCTTATGGAGCTGCAATAGGTTGTTCTGCTGTGAATCATTCAGATAAAGTAATAGGTTATATAGCTATCTCTTTTCCTTGGGATTCTATGGGAATTAATTACAAGGAACTCTCCCAATCAGAAAAACCTAAATTTTTTCTTCAAGGAGACAGAGATAATGTTGCCTCATTTGATAACTTTTTTGACCATTATAAGTATTACATTAAACCTAAGCAATATGAAATTATTTCAGGAGCAGACCATTTTTATTGGGGTTATGAGGACCAAATTTCTGAAAAAGTTTTTAAATTTTACCAATTAATAAAATAAAATTTATCAAATCTCCAGTAAAACTTTTCGAGTTCTCCAATTTGAATTTGATCTAAATTTCCATGTTTTTCTATATAAGCTGCTTTCATGTTCTTTACACATAACTTTTTAAAATTAAATAATACAAAAATAATTTTAAATCTAAAAAATATAAAGTGAATTGTTATAGAAAATAAAGTGAATGCAATGTTAAAAATAGAAAAAATTTACAACTGTTTTACAAAAATTCAATTATTAAATTGTCGATAACTTTTCAAGGTCTGAAGAGCTATTATCTACAGCCCAATCAAGCAATTGGTCATAATATTTTTCGACATCATTAGAATCTGGTAATACACTCAATACTGCTAATATAAATTGTGTGTTGCTCTCTTCAATAATAATATTTCGGCAGATAATATAATCATGTTTATATTTGATTTTCATACTTTGGACTTCTGATAAATTCATTTCTTCAGCAGCTTTATAAGCTGCATCGCTTAATAGGGAACCCATAGCAGCTATTACTCTTTCATCAATATCTTCAGCTTTTTGAGATGCTAAAACTAATCCTGTTGCTGTGGAAAATAATGATGCTCGAAAATTACCATTTTCATTAAGTTCCTTCAGAACCATTTCCAATCTACTAACCAAATTAATACACTCTCTTTTATAGTTAATTTATCATTATTCTAAAAGAAAAACTGAGAATTAAACTAATATTTAAGATTCTCTTTCATAAAGTATTTTTGTATAAATAATATGAACTATTTTATATTTATTTTTAACTTATTTGATTTTTTATACTATCCAAATTTATTATAAATGTTGATATAATATCATTCTCATCGATATTTAAAATTAACACGCTTGGTCTTGCAATTGGTGGATCAAATCCCGCTTTTGGAGGAGGTGCTTTTGGTTTTGTTGGTGAACCCGGATTTAAAAGAAGTGTATTATAGGATGTACCTTTTATGATCGGTTGATGATCATGACCATGAATTAATACATTTAGATCGTGTTTTCTAATAAAATCTTCAAGATTTTGGGGTAATTGATGGATTACTCCTATATTATAACAACCAACTGAAAATTTAATAAAATCTTCTAAATCCTCAATTTTGTCCAAATTTCCCTTAACACATTTCGTTGGAGCAATTTTGTTAAGTTCATCTAAAAAAGATTTTTCACATAGATCGCCAGCATGGATAATTTCATCAACATCATTAAAAATCTGGTTTAATTGGGATATTAATAACTCAATTTTTTTTGGGTCATCATTAATTGTAATATGAGTATCAGCTAAAATCCCAATTTTCATAGAAATATCACTCCTTTATATTAAAATCATAAAGCCCACCAGAAAAACAATTATACCTATCAACAAATCTATGAAGATCATAAATAACTTATCACCAATGGAATCAACATATTCCCTTTCACTTTTAAAATAAGTTTTTAATAATTTGAATCCTATTGATAAACCTTCTTTGATTCTTGGAAATTGCCATATAAATAATACAATACCTATAATTAGCAACGGACAATAAAGAAATAAAGCAATATTAGTAAAATCATTTCCCTTTAAAGAATTCCACAAAGTATGTGCTGAAATTATATTATTTAAAGCATGCGCGAGAATTACTGGAAATATCCATTTCCTTCTCAAAACTAGAAGTGACAAAATTATTCCAATTATGAATGCTTGTATAAACCAAATGAAGGGAAACCAAAATGGATAAGCTCCACTTATGGGATCAAAGTAATAAGCAAAATGACCTAATCCCCAAGCAAGAGAAGCTATTATAACAGCAGATATTCTATTTATATGTTCACTCCCCGATTTAGTAATAAAACCTCTAAAAATCGTTTCTTCTGAAAAAGAAACACAGAATTGAATTATAATAACAGATATTAAAAATGTAAAATACCCTCTCTCCAAATAAGAGTTTGACGCGTTAGAACCTAAAGAAAAAGCTTGATAGCTAATCATATCAGGTAACAAAAGGTAAGTAAAAAAGTCTAAGGGTAAAAATACCAGGAAATATATTAATAATCCATACAAAAATTGATATTTATAATTCTTTTTAGTCGCTTTATAAAGCATAAAAAATCCTTTGAATGGAGAAATATCCTCTTCAATAATAATCTCTCTTTTATGAGGTTGTGATAGAAACTTAGAAATGAAAAAAGCAATCGGTACTGCTATAAATATTAATATAGCTCGTTCAATATAAAATATGATCCCATAAGAAACGGAATTTTTATCCGCAAAGAACTCTAATGAAGCTAAAGAAAGAAAGACTAACCCAAAAATAATCATAAAATACCAAATAACTTCTACAAAAAGAAATCTAAATCTTTCTTTAAGAATAGTTTTCTTCTTTTTATATATTGGTTTCCCCATTAATTATCATTTTAATGTATTTGAATAAAAAATTATTAAATTATAAAATTAAAAACTTTATTATTTGTATTTAGGGAAAAACTAATTTCAATTCTTCTCTAAAAGGGATTCCATTTCTTGCTCCTAATTTCTGTATACATTTTCCAGCAATGAAATTTCCAATTCTTACATTTTTTTTGAGGGCTTCAAACTCAAAACTTAAATTCTGAACAAAACCATAAATAAAACCAGCAGAAAAAGCATCACCAGCACCAGTTGTATCTACTACGTTTCTAACTTTAATAGAAGGTATTAATTCAAAATCGAGATTTGTATATAATAAAGCTCCAATCTCACCTCTTGTAACTATGATGACTTTAATGCCTAATTTGATAAGTTTTTTCATGGTTCCCTCAATAGTTTTTAAGTTTAACTCACGTTCTTGGATGTTCATAAGGGTCGAAAACTCTTTCTGAGATAAAATAAGAATATCAATATATTCAAGTAACATTTTTATATTTTCAAGGTCTTGGTCAATTATTAACATACCTGGATTTAATATTACAGGAATCTTATTTTTTCTCCCAATCTTTGCTGCTTTAATAAATGGCTCCAAATTTTTTAAACTGCTTAAAAAGATTGCTTTTGTTGAGGATAATTCTCCTTCTATAATGTTATCTCTAGAAAGATAATTAGCTGCACCACTATACGCATATATTCTCCGATCACCTTCTCGATTTAGAGCTACATAAGCAGATCCAGTGCCATATTTATTTGAATATTTAATTAATGTTGTTACTACTTTAACTTCGTTGAAATCTTTTATTATTTTATTACCGAATGTATCATTAAGACCTAATTTTCCAAGAAAAGCCGTTAACAAACCTAATTTAGCACATACATAAGCCGTATTTGCAGCAGCACCTCCAGCTAATAATTCTAGATCTGAAACATAGACTTCATCATCATCTACAGGATGCCTTATAACTCTAGCAACCATATCCACTAGAGCAGCCCCTATACAGATTACATCATATGATTCAGTCATAAAATAATCATGTTAACTATAATTAAAAGAACCAAATTCGGATTGTATTTCAATAATATTTTTATCTGTTATAGGGGATTTTTCACATTGTCCGATAATCTTCCCTTCAATATCAAACTTTTTAGCAATATTAATAATCTCTTTTGCTATTGACTCATCGCAATACAATTCCAATCTATGACCCATATTAAACACACTATACATTTCTTTCCAATTAGTCTCAGAAGATTGTTGAATTATTTGAAAAATTTTAGGAAGAGGAAAGAGATTATTCTTCACATATTTTATATTTTTACCAAAATTTAGACTTTTGGTTTGTCCTCCACCAGTATTATGAATTATACCATGAATATCTTTTCTATAGTTCTTTAAAACTTCTATTAATACAGGCGCATAAGTTCTTGTTGGAGATAAGAGAGCCTTTCCTACTGTTAAATTAATCTCGTTTATTATATCAGTTAACTTATACCTACCAAAAAAAATCAAATCCTTATCAGTATTTTGATCATAGCATTCTGGATATTTCTTATAATAATCATGACTAAGTGTTCCATGTCTTGCTAATGTTAATCCATTACTTCCAATCCCGGTATTGTATTCATCTTCATAAGATGCTTTCCCAAAACCAGCCAAGCCTATTATTATATCGGATTTACTGATATTATTAGCATCAATTACATCTTCCTTTTTCATTCTGGTAAAAATTGAAGCAAAAATTGATAAAGTTTTAACTAGATCTCCTAAATCTTCTGTTTCTCCACCACAAGTTATTATTTTTAAACCGAGTGATGATAATTTTTTACTATAGGATTCATATTCCTTAATAATAGTTGAAATTATATCCCCAGTAATAAATTTAGCATTTCTTGCAATTGTGTTAGATAAAAAAATATTTCCTGTAGCTCCTACACACAAAATATCATCAATATTCATAACAATTGCATCCTGAACTATACCATTAAAAACTGATAAATCCCCAGTTTCACTATAATACATATATGCTAAACTTGATTTTGTGCCTGCTCCATCTTCATGGAAAATGGAACAATAATCTTTTTTACCTGCAATATCTTCAACAATTTTGCAGAAAGCTCCTGGAAAAAGTCCTTTATCAACATCTTTAATTGCTTCGTGTAAATCTTCTTTTTTGGATGAAACTCCCAATTGTGAATATAAATTATTATTTTCAGCCATTATTTTTATTTACCAATTATATTTTTTCTTTAGAATTTTCAAAAGATTTACGGTTTGCTCGACCGCTGTCCCAATATATTGATGTGGATCCAATAAATCATCTAATTCTTCCTTAGAAAACTGTTTACTGATTATTTGATTTTCATATAAAATATCCTTTATAAATTTATTTTCATTCCTTGAAACTATTGCAGCTTCTCTTAAAATTTCATATCCTTCTTGTCTTCCTATTCCTCTTTTAACTAACTCAACCATAACCCTTTCAGATAAACAAGCACCTTTAGTAAGATTAAGATTTTCTTCTATTTTACTTTCGTTGAATTCAATTCCTTCAAGATTACGGTTTAATTCTCTAATCATATAATCCAATAATATGAAATTTTCCGCAAAAATCACCCTTTCAGAAGCAGAATTTGTTATATCTCTCTCGTCTTCTAAAACTATATTATCCAATGCAGGAATAACGTTAGATTTAATAATTCTTGCTAAACTACAGATTCTCTCTGACTTGTGAGGATTTCTCTTATGAGGCATTGTAGAACTTCCAACTTGTTCTTTTTTAAAGGGTTCAAACATTTCTGCTATTTCATTTCGTTGTAAAATCCGGTTTTCTCGGGCTATCTTAGCAAGGGTCTGTCCAATTAAAGCAGTTAAAAACAAAACTTCAGCATGTCTATCCCTTTGCACAATTTGGTTGGCTAAAAGCACAGGATTTAAACCTAATTCTTTCATAACATTATTTTGTATTTCTATTCCTTTATTTCCAAAACTAGCCATTGTACCCACAGCACCAGACATTTTACCATACGAGATACGATCTAAAACTTCTAAAATACGATCCAAATGTCTATCAATTTCATATGCCCATATTCCAAACCGCATTCCATATGTAGTAGGCACTGCATGTTGACCGTGTGTTCGTCCAATACAGACTAGGTTCTTTTTTTCAGCAATAATTCTTAATAATTCTTTTAATAAATTTTTCAGAGAATCTCTAATATAATTTAATGCCGCTTTTAACTGTAATCCCATAGCACTATCTTCAATATCATAACTGGTAACTCCTAAATGAATATATTTTCCAGCATCACCTTCACATTGTTCAGCTAAACTCTTAACCATTGCCATTAAATCGTGGTGTATTTGTCTATCTATTTCCTTAACTCTTTCAACTTTAACATATTTAATATTTGCCTTTTTACTTATTTCTTCAGCAGCTTCTGTTGGAATATTACCAAGCTTTGCATGTACCCTAGCTAATGCTGCTTCTACTTTTAACCAATTTTCTAATTTTTTTTCTTCGGTAAAAAGAGCAGCTATCTCAGTTCGATAGCGTGTCTCAATTGGGTGAATAAATTTATGATCCATTTCTTTTCTCATCTAATATTACTTTCCCTAATTGAAAAAATGAAAGATAGTAATATTATCTTTTTTATTAGATATTTATTAACTAATAATATTTCATTTGAGATGAAAAGCAATAAAAAATCATTCTTATTAATTGATAAAAAAAATTAGAAAACTACTAATCTTTAAACCATTATAAATTATACTTTAAATTATATTATGGAATGTATAATCAGAAATTCTATTTTTTTCGGTGTTATCATTGTGGTGAATGGTTCTATTCAACAAGAATAATTAAAACTAAAAAATGTTGGAAATGTAATCGATCATTTCTTATTAAAAAATCTCTAAAATTTACTAAAAACTGTTCTACTAAAATAGCAATTACAATTATTAAGGAATTGAAAAATAAGATGGAAGATAAGGGGTTTTCTAATTTTTACACTCAAATTTAAAAGTTATTATTAATAATCCTTTTTAAAAACCATGGATATTTAAACAATCTTTATTAAACACCTTGGTTAATTATTCTTATTTAAATTAAAACAATCAATTAGATTATCTTGGATATCGTAGAAGATTTAAAAATTGCTGATGAAAAATTAACTTACGAATTACAGAAAATAGCTAAAGATAAAATTGATTACTGGGATATTCGAATTGGAGTGAAAACTGGGACTAATATAGACTTTACTGACCAAAAAAGCAAGGAAATATCGTCATATGAAATTATCGAGTGCGGAATTAGGACTTTTGTCAATGGAGGTTGGGGTTTTAATGTTCTAAAAAATCCAAATAGGAATACTATAATTAATGGATTTTTAAAAGCAGTAAAATTAGCTAAATTATCAGAATCTTTATGTAAAAATAAATTTAAAATTAGAAATAGAGACCCCTTAATTAAAAATTTTAAAATTACTTGTAAAAAAAGATTAGAGGATATTGGCATTGATGAAAAAATACAAATAGTAAAGCGTCATGAGAAAATCGCCTCAGAATATTCACCGAAAATAAAAAATACTCATACTTTATATTTGGATGGGCACTCCCAAGATTTGATTTTTAGTTCATTTGGGCACCATATTGTTCAAGATTTATCATTTTTAAGGTTATTTAGTTTAATTTATGCCAAAGAGAAAGGTATCCTTCAAAGATCCATAAATTCTATTGGAGGAATTGGAGGTTTTGAAATAAGTGAAACCGAAGGAGCAAATAATTTGACTGAAAAAACAGCTAAGGAAGCAGTAGACTTACTAAATGCAAATTCTCCAGTTGGAGGTAAATTTACCGTTATAATGGATCCAAAATTAACAGGAACTTTTATACATGAAGCTTTTGGGCATGCTTGTGAAGCAGATTTAGTTTTAAATAAAGAAAGCATATTAGAAGGAAAAATTGGAAAAAAAGTTGCTATGGATGATATAAAAATTATCGATGATCCGACTATGAATCAAGGCAAAAAATTTAATTTGCCCTATGAATTATTTGGCAGTTATTTTACTGATGATGAGGGAACTCCTTCGCAAAAAACAATAATAATTGAAGATGGTATATTAAGAAACTATTTACACAGTTTAGAAACATCTTCAAGAATGGCAGTTCCATCTAATGGGCATGGCAGGGCAAATTCATGTAGTTCAAGACCCCAAGTTAGGATGGGTTTTACTTATTTAGTACCAAAAGATTGGGAATATGAAGAAATAATTGAGGATACAAAAAACGGGGTATTATGTGAAGATTTTCAATATGGTTACACAGATCCTACTACTGGAAATTTTCAATTTAAATGTAAACTCTCATATAAAATTGAGCATGGAGAAAAAAGAGAATTAATGCGAGACGTATCCCTCTCTGGCTTGACTCTTGAAGTACTTAATAAAATTTCTGCTATCGGAAAAACTATGAATTATTCAGATGGAATCTGTGGAAAAGGTGGTCAAAGTATTAGAGTATGTGATGGTGGACCATATATAAGAACTGAGGATATAACAGTTGGGGGTTTAAATTAAATGGACCATAATTCTGATGTTTATAGCTTGGCAAATTATGGATTAAAATTAGCCGAGCGAAGTAACTCTGATCTGAAATGTGCTGAAATATTCTTTGGGAAAAATAATTATATTAATATTGAAATTGAAGAAAATTCTGTTAAAAATAGTGAGGTAGGAGATGATTATGGGACCGCTATTAGAGTAATTAATAAAAAAGGTTCCCTAGGGTTTGCTTTTACTAATAGAGTAAAAAAAAAATCAATTGAAAAGATGATAAGTATTGCTCTTAAGATGATGAATGCTGGCACTATAGACCTTGATTTTAAGAACTTACCTAATCAATATAATAAATACCCAGATGTGAAGAATTTATACGATAATAATTTAAAAAATTTAGAAATTGACGAATCTCTAAAATATGTTGAAGATTTAATTCAAGTATGCAGTAAAGATGAATTAGCGATTTCTCAATCTGGTAATTTTCTATCCAATTATACTAAAACCAATATTTTTAACTCAAATGGTTTATTTATAACTGGAAAAGAGACCAGTTGCTCAATATCTTCAAATATAATTGTTAAAGATAAAGTTAGTAATGAAACTTCTTTTGGCTATGATTGGCAATCTATGAGAACTTTAAGCGAGATTAATGCAAAAGAAATTGCATCAAATGCTTTAGAAAAAGCTAAAAGAAATTTAAATAGGAAAAGAATAAAAAGTATGAAAATAACTTTGCTTTTAACACCTTTTGGTACAATTAATTTAATTTTAAATCCAATAGCATCTGCTATTAATGCAGAAACTTTCCAGTATAAAAGAAGCTTTTTGATCGGGAAGAGAGAAGAAATAATAGGGTCAAACTATTTAGATATTGAAGACAATGCCTTAATTGATGGTGCTCCTGGTTCTTCATCATTTGATGGTGAAGGAGTTCCTTGCAAAAATAAAAAGATATTTGAAAGAGGTAAATTTCTTAAAACAGGATTATTACATAACAGTTATACTGCTGGAAAAGATAATATTGAAAGTACCGGCAACGCATCTCGAAATTCTTATAGTTCTATACCTTCTATTGGCATTTCTAATTTCATTTTAAAACCAGGAAATCTCTCTAAAGATGAAATAATAAATGATATTAAAGAGGGAATTCTTTTAGATTATACTGGAGATTCTCCTAATATTTCAACCGGAGACTTTTCAGGGCTTATTTTGCATGGAAATTTAATTAAAAATGGAGAAATTAAGGAACCATTAAATAAAACTATGTTTGGTATTAATCTTTTAGATCTCTTCAAAAATATAAATGCTGTATCTAAAGAATTTAAAATCTATGGATCTTTCCAAGCACCCTTTGTTAGAATAAAGGATGTTCAAATAATAGGTGGTTAAAATTAAAGTGTAATATTCAATCTGAGCCACAAGATATTATAAAATTTTTCTTCAACATCGTTAGTGATCTTCCATAATTCAGTAAAAATTATTTGATTTGCCCCTACTTCTGAAAAGGAAACATTTAATTTTTCAGAAATCCAATTCTCGTTATATTTTAAAGTAAAATTTCCAATTATAAAGTCAAGAGTTCCATTTGTTCCCGTTACAGTATTAAATACTGTAAAATTATCTCCTTTCTTTATTTTAATCCGAAATGTAAATTTTTTATTTAAATAATTATCAACAGTGACATAAAAAAAAACACTCTCATTAACAGCCGCTTCGGTAGGATAATCTTCAGCCTTTTGATTCTTATTTAAAATTCCAAAAGTAACATATCCGGGCTCAGGAGTAGAAATGTAATAGAATATAAAACCTGAAATTATAATAATACCAATAATTAAACAGATTTTTAATATAATCTCAAACTGTTTATTACTGATCTTTAGGTTTATTTTTTCATTACTC
>Ga0114925_10001960_pt1 | contig 10363 bp, 8 predicted proteins | sample SumtaG_2_FD_87287 | JGI IMG/M metagenome (GOLD analysis project Ga0114925, IMG submission 87287) | Deep subsurface microbial communities from Indian Ocean to uncover new lineages of life (NeLLi) - Sumatra_00607 metaG | ecosystem: Environmental > Aquatic > Marine > Oceanic > Sediment | place...
AGACCTGGTTCGATTTGGCCCTCCCCGTCGATAAGGTCCAGGTCGTGTCGCTCAAGCTGTTCTCGAATCCCCCAAGGTACAAACAGATCGTCTCGGTGCGGGTTGGCGACATAGTCCCACTCGGCCCGGCTCACCAAGATCTTGGCATCGGGGAAAAGGTCGATGTTGTGACTGTGGTCAAAATGAAGGTGGGAGAGAAATACAAGAGGTATGTCAGCCGGTGTGAGGTCGCGCGCCTTGAGGGCGTTGAGCAACGTTAAGCGGGTCACGTATCCGCCGGTATCGACCAATATTGGGCCCGATGGGGCGCGGACGAGTGTGACGTTTGAAAGACCGAGAAATCCATCGCGAAGCTTGAGGTTGTTACCTTGGACGATGATTTCATAGCTCAGATCCATTGGCTTTCTCCAAGATATGCGGGCTAGTCGTCACCGGATGACCACACGCCGGACACCAGATTCTCTCCCTGTAACGCGTCCATGTTGATGGCACGTTCGGCCAGGACGGGTGTTGCTCGGGCCACTTTGTGGCGAAGCCTTGCCCAACGCTCGCGTCGGAGCTCGATCGCTCGATCCGCCGAAACACTCTCAAACCTCAGTCGTTCGCCCGGTCGCGCGCGGCCGAGTAGTGGCAAGTCGGTCGAGATGACCGTGGCAATTTTTGGATAGCCACCGGTTGTTTGGCGATCCGCCAACAGGATGATCGGCTGCCCGGAGCCCGGCACCTGGATCGAGCCGGTGGCGATACCGTCCGAGGCGATGTTGAATCCTCGCGTGTGCTCCAATTGCGGGCCAACCAGGCGAATGCCCATGCGGTCGGCGTCATTTGAAATTTCCCAATCAGCCTGCAAGAACGTATCGATTGATGCGCTGGTGAAGTAATCGAGCTGGGGCCCGAGTACGACGCGAATGCGACCGTTTAGAGCAAGGACGTCGTCGCGGAGCTGCAAGTCCGGGCCGTCCGGATCGCAATCGTCGTGCAGATGCAGCACATCGCCCGAGGCAAGCGCCCGGCCGTCGATGCCACCAAAACCGGCACGGGTTAACGTCGAGGCGCTGCCCAAGATCGGCGGCACGGCAAGGCCGCCCGAGACGGCCAGATAGGCGTTTGCGCTATCGGTGAGAGGGGGCACGGTTACCATTGCACCGCGCTCAACGGTGATGCTTTGATAGGCCGGCACTCGCTCCTCGCGACCGGCTCGGGCAATCTTGAGCGGGCATTTGGTGCCCGTGAGCGCGAGGCGTACCGCATCAGCGCAAACTTCCAGCACGGGGCCCAGCATGCGGACCTCCAAAGCCGCGTCATTCCAAGGATTGCCGACAAGCGCATTGGCGAGCCAAAAGCTTTCCAGGTCCAGTGCGCCGGCGAGCGGGACGCCGAAGCGCTGATGGCCGTACCGCCCTGCGTCTTGCACCGTGGTGTAAAGCCCAGGTTGTTGCACGATCAAGGATGCCATCATGCGGTCCCTTCCGGCTCGAGGCAAAGGCTCTTGAGCTGATCGAATTCGAGGCCTTCGAGGCGGGCGAATTCGGCTCGATCCACAGGTTCGAAATGAACAGTGTCTCCCGGGGCAAGCAGTGATGGTGGCGCCTGAAGGTGGGAAAATAGTGAGACCGGTGTGCGGCCGATGAGGTGCCAACCGCCTGGTGATTCGTAGGGGTAGATCGTGCTCAGCCCAGCGGCGATTGCTACGGAGCCGGGTGGGACGCGCACTCGGGGGTTCTTGCGGCGGGGCAGATCGAGTTCTTTTGGCAGATCTCCCAGGTAGGGCAGGCCCGGTAGAAAGCCGATCATGTAGACGAAGTACGGCTGTTGCGCGTGTCGCTCGACCACCGCCAGCGGATCGAGACCCGATTGCTCGGCGACGTCATTCAAGTCGGGCGCGAAGTTGCCATCGTAGCAAACCGGGATGCGCCAGGTGCGCTCCATGGTATTCGCGTCGAATGGGTGTGCGAGGAGATCGGTAATCAGGGTTTCGAGTGTTGCATGATCGAGTGTGATTGGATCGAAATGGATGGTGAGCGAGCGAAATGTGGGGACGCTCTCGATCACGCCGTCGAAGGCGGCGTCGCGCAACCCTGCATCGAGACCGATGACACGAGCGTTGGTGGCCCGGTCGATGGTCTCGGCGAATTCAACCGTCAATGCGGTATCGCCCAATGGCAGGAATTTCGGCTCGGTTGTCATCGGACTGTCGAAGGTAGGTTTTCGCTGTTTGCTACGTGTTCAGTGGAGCATGCGATCGGGTGATGTTGTCAATATCCCTTGTCGTGCGATCATTGAGTTGCGTTGACGCCGGGCCCACAATGGCGGAAAAATCGACAACAAGGTCTTTGTGAGAGGATAGCTCGAAATGACCAAGCGTATGAACATCAACGCCGACATGGCGGAAGGCTATGGCCCCTATGACATTGGCAACGACCGGGAGCTATTGAAGGTCGTGCGTTCGGCGAACGTGGCATGTGGCCTGCACGGCGGCGATGCCAGTGTCATGCGGCAGGTCGTGATGCAGGCGCGCGACAACAATGTCAGCATCGGTGCTCATCCCGGTTTCAACGACATATGGGGTTTCGGCCGGCGCAAGATCGAGATGCGAAGCGACGAACTTGAATATCTCGTCGCCTACCAAATCGGCGCACTCAAGGGTATGGCCAGCTATGCAGGGATCGAGGTTACTCATGTGAAGGCGCATGGCGCGCTCAACACTATGGCCTGCTCAAACAAGGATTACGCGTTGGCCGTTGCGCGAGCGATCAAGACAGTCGACCGCGATCTTGTTCATTTGGTTATTCCTGGAAGCGAACTCGAGGCGGCGACGCGCGAGCTTGATTTGGCGGTGGCGAGCGAGGCCTTCATCGACCGGACGTACGAAGACAACGGTATGCTCACGCCGCGCACAATCGAGGGCTCTGTCATTCGCGATCCGGCGCTGGCAGCCGAGCGTGCCGTGCAGATGGTGCAAGACATGGCGATCATCTCGCGTCAGGGCACGCGGATGGCGACGGAGTTTCACTCGCTTTGCGTGCATGGTGACGAGCCGACGGGTTTGGCTGTGGCGACGGCGGCGCGCAAAGCGCTCGAGGGGGCCGGTGTGGAGATCGTGACCCTACCGGAAATGATGGCCGTGTGAGGCATCGATCGATCGGCTTGCAATTGTTCTCAGAGCCATGTGTCGCTGCTTTGCCCAGACCTGTTTGTGATCGCGCGTAGAAAAAAAATCGCATTTTCGCGATTGACGATCAGATCAGTCGTGCACGCCTGCATTGACAAAGTCTCGTTCCTGTCCAAAGCTCGTTGCAAGGAACGTGGCAGCCACTCGAGTGTTGGTCCCGGCAATGCCAGGGAGTTCGGTAGCGTGCTCAAGCGAGCCGAACCGACGGTTCGGTTGCACCGAGTTCTCGAGTGCGTAGTTTCGAAAGGCTTGGGGCGGTGGCGTGGTGCAAAGGAGCATAAAGATGGACAGACGGCAAATGATCTTACGGACGGCAGCGGCGGGTGCGTTGTGCCTCTCGGTCGGCATGATCTCGTCAGCGCGTGCAGATACCTGGGATATGCCGGTTCCATATGGTCAGAACAACTTCCACACGGTGAATCACATCCAATTCGCCAAGGATGTCGAGGCGGCGACCAGTGGTAAGATCAAGATCAAGGTTCACAGTTCCGGGTCGCTGTTCAAGCATCCCGAGATCAAGAATGCGGTTCGCAGCGGGCAGGTGCCAATTGGCGAGTTTCTGCTGTCGCGCTTGAGCAATGAGAACCCAATCTTTCAAATCGATTCCATACCGTTCCTGGCGTCTGGATATGACGACGCCAAGAAGCTTTGGGACGCGTCTAGGCCTAAAGTGAACGCGTTGCTCGATAAGCAGGGCCTCATGGTGCTCTACGCCGTGCCGTGGCCGCCTCAAGGCCTTTACGCCAAGCGAGAGGTCAAGTCGTCGGCGGACTTGAAGGGCGTGAAATTCCGGGCTTACAACGCAGCGCTGGAGCGGTTGGCGCAATTGGCGGGCGCGGTGCCAACGCAAATCGAGGTGCCGGACATTCCGCAGGCGTTCTCGACGGGCCGAGTCGATGCCATGATCACGTCGCCCTCAACGGGTGCCAACACCAAAGCCTGGGACTACCTTACGCATTTCCATCACATCCAAGGTTGGTTGCCGAAAAACTTGGTCGTGGTGAACAAGCGCGCCTTTCGCAGGCTCGATGAAGCCACGCGCAACGCGATCCTTGATGCCGCCAATAAGGCTGAAAAGCGCGGTTGGAAGGCCTCGATGGAAGAAACCGATGCGAAAATCGAAATGCTGAACAAGAACGGTGTGGCCATCGTGCAGCCGGGCGAGCAGCTGCAAAATGACCTGAAGTCGATTGGCAAGACCATGGTCGAAGAGTGGCTTGAAAAGGCCGGCAAGGACGGCAAAGAGGTGCTCGATGCCTACAATGGCTGAAGCCGTTTAGGAAACGGGCGTCGGGCGGATGCGGTGAATTTGTAAAAACCAGTCCGCTCTATGCCCTTCGATCAGCAGATGGGGGAGACGAAATTCGCAAGTTTTTGGACGGTCTTTATTTGGCCAGTGGTGTCGCCTCGGCCTGCTTTCTCGTCGCCATCGCCGCCATCGTATTGGGTCAGGTCGGACTCAACATCGCCGACAAATTTTCGGAGTTGCTGACAGGCCAGGCGGCCGGGTTGGTGATCCCGTCTTACGCGGATTTCACCGGCTTCTTTTTGGCGGCCGCATCGTTTTTGGCGCTCGCCTACACCCTGCGCCACGGTGCCCACATTCGAGTCAACTTGCTGATCCAACGGTTCGGTCCGCGAACGCGACGCTGGATCGAGGTCTGGTGCACGGCGGCCGGTGCAATTTTCGCCGGATATTTCACCTGGTTCATGATCCAGCTAATGGTCGAATCCTACCAATACAACGACCTCTCGCCCGGCATGGTGGCGGTGCCCATCTGGATCCCGCAATTTACGCTCGTCATTGGGCTCGTCGTCTTGACCATCGCGCTCATCGATACTTGCCTGACAGCTTTGCGTGGTGAGACGCCAAGCTATGTCGCGGCGGAATTCGAGACCGATCCAAGCGACGAAATTTGAGGCCAAGCCATGGAACAAATCGCTGCCGGTCTGGTCCTCGTCGCCACTTTGTTCATCTTGCTCGGCTCGGGGCTTTGGGTTGCGTTCTCGCTACTCGGCGTCGGGCTCGTAGGTATGCTGGTGTTTTCCGATGCACCGGCCGGGCAAGTGCTGGCCACAACCGCCTGGGGGGCGAGCAACTCATGGGCGCTGGCGGCGTTGCCGCTGTTCATCTGGATGGGCGAGATCTTGTTTCGGTCGCGGCTGTCCGATGATCTATTCTCTGGACTTGCGCCTTGGCTCAATCGCCTTCCGGGCAGCTTGTTTCACGTCAACATTGTTGGCTGCGGAATCTTTGCGGCGGTGTCGGGCTCGTCGGCTGCGACATGCGCCACCGTTGGCAAGATGTCGGTCCCGGAGCTCGATAAGCGCGGCTATGATCGCGGTGTGACCATTGGCACGCTCGCGGGTTCCGGCACGCTCGGCTTGCTCATACCGCCGTCGATCATTCTCATCGTCTATGGCGTGGCGATTGAAGAATCCATTGCGCGACTGTTCGTGGCAGGCGTCTTGCCGGGGATCATGATGACGGTGCTCTTCATGGGCTATGTCATGGTCTGGGCGATGGCCAATCGCGAGAAAATGCCGGTGGCGGATGAAGCTCTGCCGTTCCTTGAAAAAATCAAGCGGTCCGGCAATCTCATTCCTGTGGTGCTTTTGATCGTCGGGGTGATCGGCTCGATTTATGCGGGCATTGCCTCGCCGACGGATGCCGCCGCCGTTGGCGTACTGCTCTCGCTGGTGCTCGCCTGGTATTCGGGCAACCTCAGCTGGCCCATGTTTGTCGATAGCCTGATGGGGGCGACGCGTACGTCGTGCATGATCGCATTTATTCTGGCGGGCGCCGCGTTCCTCACCGTGTCGATGGGTTTTTCCGGCATACCGCGCGCTCTTGCGCAATGGATCGGGGAGCTCAATCTGTCACCCTATGCCCTTCTGGGGGCCCTCACGGTGTTTTTCATCATCCTCGGGTGTTTCTTGGACGGGATCTCGGTCGTGGTGCTGACGACGGCTGTGATCGTACCCATGGTCGAGGCCGTCGGTATCGACAAGATCTGGTTTGGAATATTCTTAGTGCTGGTCGTGGAGATGTCGCAGATCACGCCGCCCGTGGGGTTCAATCTCTTCGTGCTGCAGAGTTTGACGGGGCAAAACATTCTGTCCATTGCACGCCATGCCCTGCCGTTCTTTTTCCTCCTATTGCTCGGCGTGGTCTTGCTCGTGCTTTTCCCCTGGATAGCAACCTACCTTCCGAACAATATGAGCTAGCGGTCGCCAAGTTGTGCCCTGCGTTCAGTGGTTGCGTGCTCATCGACGGTCCATGTTGCTTCGTCGACGATGACGCCGTAGACGTCGCGGGCTTGTGCGCTTGAAATATATTCGTCCCTGACATCGGCCAGAACCATTGCGGGATCGCGCTCGAGCGGAGAGCCGTAACCGCCACCGCCTGGGAGTTCGAGCCTGACCACCGTGTCAGGCGGCAGTGTTCGTGTGACCTTGGGTTGCAAATCGGTTCCGGGGCTGGCCGAGAGGCGGCCGACCTTTCCGGGCCCACCACCTGCAAGACCCGGTGCGGCATGGCGTGTGCGCTCGTAGAGGCCGGAAAAGAGGAATGGCTCGTCGGTCATGACTTCGAAGTCCATATCCTGACCGAGGCCGCCGCGAAAGGCGCCCGGACCGCCTGAACCATTTCGAAGGGTTCGGCAATGGACGACGATTGGTGCAATATTCTCCATGACCTCGACCGGGACACCGGCAATGCCGCTCGGATAGGCGGTTGCCGAGAGACCATCGCGGCCGTCCATGGCGCCTGCCCCACCAGCCGAGAACCAGGTGTAGGAGAAATGCTCGCCGGATTGTCGCGCCCTACCTGCAATATGGGTGTCCCATAGGCCGTCGAACCCAGGTGCAATAACGTTGGCTGGCAAGGCCTCGGCAAGTGCGCCCATAACCGCCGATGGCAAGAAGTGGCCGACCAAATGCCGACCGCCCACGGCGGAGGGATAGGTCGCGTTGAGCAGACTTCCCTCGGGTGCCACCACCTTGACCGGGCGGAAGCTGCCCTCGTTGTTCGGCACATCGGGCGAGATGGCGCATTTGACACCGTAAGTCGTGTAGGCACGGGTGTAGTTGAGGCAGACGTTGATGCCGAGTGGTGAGGCGCCGGACGAGCCGTCGAAATCGACCGTCAACTCGTCGCCGGAAATGATGAGCCGAGCCTTGAGCTCAATGGGCTCGTCAAAACCGTCAATGGTGAGCGCATAGACATGTTCGCCATCGGCGAGCTCGCGAATTCGGGTCCGCATGGCGGTTTCCGAGCGTATGATGATTTCATCGGACAGCGCTTCAATGTCGTTCAGATTAAACTCATCCATGAATTTTTGTAGCTGGCGGGCGCCCACATCGTTGCCGACCACCTGGGAATGGATGTCGCCCAAAACTTCCTCCGGGGTGCGGACGTTGGCGGCAATCATGTCGAGAACGATTTGCTGCGGCTGGCCCCGGTCGTAGAGTTTCATGATGGGGATAAAGAGGCCTTCCTCGAAGACCGAGCGCGAGTCGGCCGAGAGCCCACGTCCGCCAATATCGAGCGCGTGGCAACAGTTGGCGAAGAAGGCGACGACTTTGCCGTTGCGAAATACCGGCGTTGCCACGGTGATGTCGTTGAGCTGGGAGGCGGTTTTCCAAGGGTCGTTGGTGAAGAGCACATCGCCCGGCGACAAGGTTTCGATGGGAAACGTTTCCAGGAAATGAATCATGCCGGTGGCCATGGAATTGATGTGGCCAGGCGTGCCGGTGACGGCCTGCGCGATCATGCGGCCACGCTGATCGAAGACGCCAGCCGAAAGGTCGCCGGCCTCGCGCACGATGGAGGTGAAGGATGACCACATGAGCGCGGCCGCCTGCTCGTTGACTGTGGCGATTAGCCGGTTCCAGAGTATGTCCAGTGTGACCTGATCCATGGAATTCTGTCCTGTTCGTCAAGCTCGTGGGCGCTATTCGGCGGGTGTCAAATCAGCCAGCAGATTGCCCCACCGGTCCACTTCGATGGCCGCCGGGCCGTTGATGACGACGGTCGACTCGCGCTCTTCAATCACGGCCGGGCCTTGGAGCGTTGCGCGGGCCCCTAGGCGATACCGGTCAAACACAGGGACGTCGGCAAAATCGCCAATTGACGGGAGATAAATTGGGCGCTCGCCTTTCAGCGCCGTGGCGGCGTCGGTTGATTGGCCGGCCTGGCGATCACCAACGTCGAGATCCGGCTTCGGCCCCGATGCAACGATGCGCCAGGAGACGACGTCAATGGGAGTGCTCGGTACGATGTGGCCGTAAATCTCGGTGTAGGTTTGTTCGAAATTGTCCCGCAGCTCGGCGTGGCTCGATTTGTCGAGCACGCCTGCCGGCACGGGCACTCTGATCTCATAGCCCTGCTTGCGATAGCGCATGTCGGCAAAGCGGGCGAATGTGATGCTGTCGGCGGCGACGGTGCGCGACAGGATCCGGCGGCCGTCGTCCTCCATCTTTGCGATTGCGGCCATCGCCTGCGACCAATCGAGGTGTTCGAGTGGGGCTTGGAGCGTGCGAACGAAGTCGAAGCTCAGTGGCGCCGTCAAAAACCCAATGGCTGACATGACGCCGGCGTTCAATGGGTAGATCACCTGTGGACACCCGAGAATGCGGGCAACGCCAAAGGCATGCACGGGCCCCGCGCCGCCAAAGGCGAAGACCGGGAATTTCTCGATGTCCTTGCCACGTTCGATGGCATGCATGCGCGCGGCCGAGGCCATGCTTTCGTTGGCCAGTTGGTGGATGCCCCAGGCCGCGGCCGTTCGCTCCATGTCGAGTGGCTTCGCGACGTTGCGCTCAACAGCGTCATGTGCTGCATCCATGTCGAGCGTCATGGCGCCGCCGAGGAAGAAGCCGGGATCGAGATATCCAAGTGCGAGATCTGCATCGGTGACGGTCGGCAACGTGCCGCCCAGCCCATAGCTTGCCGGACCGGGATTGGAACCGGCACTCTCGGGCCCCACCTGCAGTCTTGCGAGCGCGTCGACACGGGCGATGGAGCCGCCGCCGGTGCCAATCTCGATCATCTCGATGACCGGGACTTTGACGGGAAAGCCGCTGCCTTTTTTGAACTGGTATTGGCGGTCGACCTCGAAGTCGGGCGCGATAAGCGGTTCGCCATCGACGATGAGACAGGCCTTGGCAGTGGTGCCGCCCATGTCGAATGAAAGGAGGTTTTTGTGACCGAGTAGTTTGCCATAGCTCGCGGCGGCCAAGGCGCCAGCGGCAGGGCCCGATTCAATGAGCCGGGCCGGGAAACGGGTCGCCGTCTCGACCTCGCAAACTCCGCCGTTCGACTGCATGACAAAGAGGCTGCCGGCAATCTCGCTTTCATCGGTCAGGCGCCCGCGCAGGCGGGAGAGATATTGCTCGGCAATGCCTTTGACATAGACGTTGACCAGCGTTGTCGAGGTGCGTTCGTACTCGCGCAACTCCGGCACCAGTTCACTGGAGAGTGTAATGGCCACATCGGGCAGCAGCTCTCTCAGGATTTCACCGGTCGCGCGTTCGTGGGCATCGTTGGCATAAGCATGCAGGAGGCAGACGGCAACGGCCTCAATTTCGGTGGCGGCGAGCACGGCGGCAAGCGCCCGCACCTCGCTTTCGTCGAGGGCTTTTCGAACGGAGCCGTCCGCCAGAACACGCTCGTCGACCTCAAAGCGCAAGTGCCGCGGTGCCAGTGGCAGGGGACGCTGCATCCTCAAGTCGTACATGTCATAGCGATGTTCGCGGGCGATTTCGATGGCGTCGCGAAATCCCTTGGTTGTGACCAATGCGGTGCGCGCACCCTTGCGCTCGATTATGGCGTTGGTGAAGAGCGTCGTGCCGTGGATCACCTGGGCGACGGCATCGCCCGAGACGGCGACCTTTTCCAGGACGTGTCGCACGCCTTGAAGTACGGCTTCGTCCGGTTGATCGGGTGTCGTCAGAACCTTGGCGATTTCGAATTTCGTGCCACCGTCCTCGACGATAACGAGATCAGTGAAGGTGCCGCCGATGTCAGCGCCAATGCGAAAGCTCATCTCGTTTCCTCGTCGCACCATTCGATGCTTTGTCGGGTCTAATCAGTCGGTCCGTGCTTCTTGTTGTGTTCGAGCGTGCCGGTTCGCGCGAACACCGCGCTCGCCCTCATGATGCGGATATCACCGACAGTCAAGTAGGCAT
>Ga0114925_10001964_pt1 | contig 10358 bp, 13 predicted proteins | sample SumtaG_2_FD_87287 | JGI IMG/M metagenome (GOLD analysis project Ga0114925, IMG submission 87287) | Deep subsurface microbial communities from Indian Ocean to uncover new lineages of life (NeLLi) - Sumatra_00607 metaG | ecosystem: Environmental > Aquatic > Marine > Oceanic > Sediment | place...
TATTTTTTACTGATATTGATGTCAATTTAGCAAGAGTTAGGAATTTGCATAAGAAGTTAGGAGAGGGAAGCGAGATGAGAAGGAAGGTGGAGTATGTTCTCGAGTAAAATTTTATGTTTTTTTATTTTAATTTATGTGATCTTTCCGTTAAAGGGTGAACTAATGTATACGAGAGCCTATATTAAGGAAGAAATTCTGGATATTTTTATTCCTTTAGGAATGAAGCTTCTTAAATTTGAGAGAGAAGTTATCACCTCTGAAACCTGGGGAGAAGAAAATATGAACACATACATTTTTAAGTTTGAATAAAGAATTTTTCTGATTGTTTTTATTCACTTCAAGATAACAGCATTTATTATTAGATTTAGGTCCTTTTATGATTTCATTATCACATTAACAATCACATTATATGTTAAACTCTTTTATCCATTTTTTGTAGTTGGGATGGAAAGGTAAATTCAGAGTCTGATTTCAATGAAAATTCCTTTGAAAAGATGACAAATGCTAAAAGTGGGTGAAAAAGAATTGTGAAGATTTGTATTTTTTGAATATTATATCCGCAATTAGAGAATGGGACAGAGCAATGCGCTTTAGGGCGAATCATTAATCCAAGGGAATGTAATAGATGAAAATTAATAGAAGATCTCCTCTCAGGTCGTATTCATAAGCCATTTGATTTTAGGTATCCTTATATACAATATTGTCTATACAATAATAAGTCAGGTTAAAATAGATTTAAATTAAATTTTTCTTAATATTGAAGTTGAATGACTTAGAGAGAGAAATTGAACAATTATTAGGTTGGTATGGTATAAGGAGAAAATACATTTCCGGGTTAGTTTTAACTGTAATTGGAACTTTGGTCTTGATAGTAGATTTAATAGTGCTGCTTTATCCCTTTCCAGATAAAATTGTTTACCATTACAATGTACTTGTTTACAATGGAGCATTAATTAGGTTAATTAGGTTGTATGTGGGGATTGCAATGGGTGGCATAGGGGGATTACTTTTATTGATTGGATTGCCATTATTAATCATTAACGCAAAAAAGAAGAAAAAGCTCCAAAATTAAAAATTTCAATCTCTCGCTCATTTGTATTTTCCTTCGTTTTAAGAGACACAAGGTTCGAGCCTTTTTAATTTTTGTCCCAAATTTAATGAAAATTGGGGTGGAAAGGTAAATTCAGAGTCTGATTTCAATGAGAAATACTTAAGAGTTAAAGCGAATTTAATGGAAGAATTTAAAAAAAAGGATTTCTTACTCTTAAGACACCGAAATTAGAATCACTAAAGTTAGGATTTTATTAGATCTGTTCTTTTTAATAATTCTTCTGTAGAATAAACAGTTATTTTGGCTTGACCTTGTTTTAATTTTTTATCATTTGACCAGATATTAGATTTTAGTGCGATTGCACAAGCTAGATAAATAGAATCTTTCGGATCGGGAGAAATCTTATCAGCTTCATCTATGAATGGTATTATTTCTTTTTTTGGAATAATAAATATTTGATCTTTTAGTAATTCTAAAAAGAGGTTAAATTCTTCCTCATTACGATGAGTTTTTCTAAGAATCAGATCTTTGTATTTAGCAAATTCAGTTAATAAAAATTCGGGCGCAAAAAGTTGTAATCTATCACTAATCAAGAGCTCCGCAGTCGATCCCTCCTTTATTAGAGCAGCAAAGAGGACATTTGCATCCACAATTATTTTCATTTTTACTCACTCTTATATCGTTTTAATAAGAGTTCGCTTATCTCTCTTCCAAGATTTAAAGCATCATCAGGAGATATTTCACTATCCATTCGAAAACCTTTTAAAAAGTTTAATTGTGCAATCTTTTTTTTAATAGAATCTCTTGCTACTTCCGACCAATTGATCTCTGGGAATTTTTCCATCATTTTTTTCAATTCGTTAGGAATTGATAAGGTTAAATTTGCCATTGTGATAATTTAATGTTATTTTTAAGTATTATGTGAGTATATGTGAGTACACATATTAATATTTATCTACCTATCATCTCTTAACTGAAAGGTAAATTCAGAGTCTGATTTCAATGAAAATTCCTTTGAAAACGTTAAGATATGACAATTTATTCAAATAAGAATTCTTATAGTGTTGCTCTATAATGAGTGGAATAGCAAATTAGATGTTCTTTATAAATACTGGTCTATAAATTTTTTATAATGTAGTTTTTCCTAAATTCTATTATGAATATGAATAATAATTTAGATAATTCCAGATTATATTGAAGAGGTAACTATGTTTGAACTTAATAATTTTTACAGATTAACTAATCAGGATATTAAAATAGCATCTGAAGTCTATGCTAGAGCTTATTCTAAAATTACACTCTATGAAAAAGCTCTAGAGGGCGTGGAAGAAAAATTCTTAGTATTGAAAACATTTTTTGAAATAGCAATTCGTTATGGACTAAAATATGGGTTTCCTTATGCTCCTTCAGAACAGTTAGAAGGAATTTCAATTTGGTTACCGTACGAAAAAGATGATATGACTATGTGGAGAGTGATTCGATCCGGGGGATTTAAAAATACCTTCAAATTGGTTAAAATCGGTAGAGATTTTTTAGCTTCAGTGAAAGGATTAAGTCAATTAGATAAAGATAGGGCCAAAAACATGGCGGGGAAACGATATTTAGATCTAATGAGTATAGCAGTTGATCCTGAATATCAAAGAAAGGGGATTGCTAGTAAATTACTAAAAGCAATGTTTGAAAAGACGGATAGTTGTGGCTACAGTACGTATGTCAGCGCTGATATTGATAATGTAGATTTCTATAAGAAACATGGATTTAAAGTCATCAAGGAAATTAACATTAAAATTAAAGATTATGATTTACCTAATTATGAAATGGTTCGAAATCCTAATACTACCATTTAAATGGATTTAACAAAAAGTAAAAATGTTTACAAAACGAACACTATAGGCGTATCTTTTTATTAAATTTTATTTACATAATCCAGAAAAGCTCTTACAACCATATGATACTTGGGATCAGGGACAACCGTTATGTGGTCTTTTCCTTGAATTTGAAAATGACACGCATCTGGAACTAATTGAGCCATTAAGGTCTTATCACCACCAACGAAATCATCAGATCCTAGAACAGTTAAAACAGGTACATTGATTTTTTTAATAGATTCTTTTCTTTGGTCGTTAGTTTGGGTTGATTCTCCCCGATTTTGGAAACCTCCCTGCAAAACGGCTGCTAGAGCATCAAAATTTTGTAAATGGGAATTTTTATAAGCCGAAATTACTTGTCGAAACCTCAAAGCAGCTGGATTTTTAATGTCATCAATATTATTAGTTTTTAAAGCATCAACCCAAGTATTTAATCCTCTTTGAGTTGCTGTTCTTGCTTTTTCATCAGGAAACTGAAGAGCAAAGCCGCCAAGAACAGCGCTTATAAATAGTTCTTGCTTGCGAAGTAGAAGCTCAAAAGTTAATCTAGAACCCATAGAATAGCCCATAAAGTTAGCCTTCTCGATCGATAAATGATCAAGTAACTTGATTATATCGTCAGTCATATGTGGTCCGTATTGAGCCGGATCCAAAGGTTTATCACTTTTGCCATGTCCACGGCAATCTAAAAGTATTACTTTGTATTTTTCCTTAAGAACTTCTACCCAATTCGTTGCTTTCCAATTACCTTCAAGACTTGCCGCAAATCCATGAATCATTATTACCGGTGGACCTTCCCCTTCAACTTCATAATATATTTTAACTCCTTCATTATCAAAAAATGGCATAGTTATTGTTCCTCATAAATTTTAAAGATTAAATTGTGATCTTATTTTATTTTTATTTATATTTAAAATTTCTCTCTTCTTCGAGCCTTTTTAAGTTTTGTCCCAATTTTCTGTGAAAATTGGAATAGAACGGTAATAAGAGGATATGCCGAGATTTGGCAAGGTTTAACTAAGTCGGTCAAAACCAGTTTAAAACGATGATTTCATTATATTTTTAATAATCCAACTACTAATTTATTCTGATAATCTTCATTGAAAACAACATATTTTTGCAGTAAGGAATCCCAAAAATAAATGAGATTCGATATTTAAATTCAAAGTATTTTAATGAGAATAATTGTTAAAGATTCCTGAATGGTAAATTCAGAGTCTGATTTCAATGAAAATTTAATGAAAAAATTAATGCTATAATTAGAGCAATAATTATATTTTGAAAATTTGGATATCAATGGAAATACTGGGGAAATTGTAAGAACGAAGAATTTTCTTTACTAATCTAATAATAAAAAAATATAGGACCACTTATTGTCCTATTTATAAATATCGAATGAATCGGTGAATGACTATTATTTTGGATCGGTTGAAAGTGAGTGGTAGATTCAGAACTAATTGTTATCTTTTCGGGGATGAAATTACAAAAGAAGTTTGTATTATTGATCCGGGGATTGATTCAAACGATGTTAAAAGCGTTATTAATAGAGAAAGATATAAACCGGTTTATTTAATAGGTACACATGCACACCATGACCATATTCAATGCGCCATTGATATCATGGATTATTTTAATATTCCATTATTGATCAATAATTTTAGGAAAAGGAAAGGTGAAAATATAAATTTTATTAAAGAAAATGATGTAATAAAAATAGGAGCAGAGCGTCTTCATGTAATTGAAACACCAGGTCACACTAAAAATGACATAATGCTGATAGATTATAAAAATATGCTTATCTTTACCGGAGATGTTCTATTACGTGGCAGAATCCCAAAGCAACTTACAAATTATAATAATCTGATGACCAGTATTAGAAAAATATTATACTATCCTAAAATATCGGATGAGTTTAAAATATATCCAGGTCACGGCGGTCATTCTACAATAGGCAAAGAAAGGTTGAAATACTAAGATTTCGATATTTTCAAATTTTGTTAAATTTTATCCCAATTCCCTTGAAAACTCCATTGAAATAAAAAACAAATTGCTAAACTTGTTTTTAACAACAAATTTATATAAATCAACCCATCCTATATAATTCCAAAGATGATTGAAAAGGAAAAACCAATGTCCACAAACCAATTCGTTCCCGATGATTTCGAGATCCCCACCCTACTCGAGACAGACTTTTTCCGCCTTCGGATGCTGTCCGTAGATGATGTCGAAAAAGATTACGAAGCAGTCATCGAAAGTCGGGAGCTTCTCCAAACTACGTTTGGCGGTTCCTGGCCGAGAGCAGGGTTCACTCTTGAAGAAAATCTCGCCGACCTGGAAAGGCACCAACAAGAGTTCCTCGACCACAAGGCGTTTGCATATACGGTCGTATCACTGGATGAAACAAAGGTTCTTGGCTGCATCTACATCAACCCACCCAAAAAATATAGCCATATTCCGGAATTTGTTGAGTATTGGAAAGAAACCAGCCCAGATGCCGTCGTGTTCATGTGGGTTCGTCAGACTGAATACGAGAAAGGGCTGGACGAGACATTGTTTCGTACTGTAAGGGATTGGATCAACGCAGACTGGCCATTTAGGAAGGTCGCTTACCCCGGTAGAGAATAATTTGTAAATAATCAAGCCAAACTTATTCGCCAAATCCCTTAGGATTATAGTCAGAACGGATTCATCCTTAAATTTTGTCCCAATTTCATTTGAAATTGGATGGAAAGATAAATTCAGAACTAAAAAAATTCAAGCTGATAAATTAGAAGGATTGTGTATTTTAATCTAAAAAAATAATTACAAATAATTTAGTAAACAAATAAGATTAATCAAAGGTGAATCATTCTCATGAATACAGAATCTAAGAGACCACATTTCCTCTTCCTTGATAATATAAAGATCTTATTTGCATTCCTCGTAATTTTCACACATGTTAGGGTCACCTATGGAGGGGAAGGATCGTGGTATTATAGCGCCGCACTAAATGAGTCTAATCCAGTTGATACTTTCACCGATATATTCTTTTATATGACAGCCGGATTTGGAGGTATTTTTCAAGCCTCCCTCTTGGGATTATTCTTTTTGATGGGTAGTTATTTTACTCCTAGGAGTTATGATCGAAAGGGAGTCTCGGCGTTCTGGAAAGAAAGATTAATTCGTCTCGGCATTCCTGTCCTTTTATATGTTGTGCTAATTAATCCTATTGTTTCTTATCTCCTAGCCGCTGGAGGAATTCTACCATATAGTTCTAACCCAAAAATGCAAGGGTCTTTTATAGAGTATTATTTAAGCAATTTTCAATCCCCTGAAAATTTTGTAGGATTTCTAACAAATTTTAGTATTACTTGGTTTCTCGTTCTTTTATTAATATTTTCTGTGGTTTATACAATTTGGCGTCAGATAACAAAAATTGACTCGATACAACAACGCATCCCAAAGGAATTACCCATCCCAAAATTCATATATTTACTCCTCTTAGCTATTGGATTAGGATTTCTTGCTTTTTTAGTTCGCATACCCTTTCCCTTAACCGAAGTTCCGCTGGGATTACCATTTGCTTATATGATTCAGTATTTTATGATGTTTAGCGTTGGTATCATCGCTTATAGGTATGGCTGGTTCGAAAAGATGACTAAATATCATGTCAAAGTCTGGACTATTACAATATTTGTTATTGTTATGTTATTTTTTACGTATTTCTTTGTTTTTGTAGGAGTTGATTCAGATTTTAGTGTTTTTCTTGGAGGCCTTCATTTGAATGCTCTTATTTTTGCACTGGTGGATAATATCGCTTGTATGGGAATGATTTTTGTGTTAATTAAGATTTTTTACGCAAAATTCAACAAGCAAGGAAAAATACTACAGAATTTAGCCGACAGCTCATTCCATATGTATCTCATCCATCCATTCGTAGTTATTCCTTTATCTCTTGGAATTGCATTTATATCCATTTCTCCTCTTATAAAACTGTTTATTGTTTTGCCTTTATCAGTCCTCATTTGCTATTTAATAAGCCATTTTATCCTCCAAAAAATACATTTTAAAAAACAAATAAGAGATACTCAGAATAGTTAGAAGATTATTTTCTAATTGTAATTCAATTCGCTGAAATTCAATTCAGAGTCTGAAATCCCAAAAAAAAAAAAGTTTTTATAAAAACTAAATTTTATGTTAATTTTGCTGTCTTTCTCTTTTTAATGACCAAGAAGATCATTCCTATTGAGAATATGGCAATACTACTAAACCCTAATGGGATTGATCCATTGGAAGATTGACTTAATAATGATAATCTATAGGTTTCTATTCCCGAAATAAATAGTTTTCCAACAGTTAAAATGCCATAATCATTAAATGTCAATTGCCATGTTACTGTCCCAACTACCTCGGTGATTGTATTTCCTACAATTGTATAGTTGCTAAGAATAACATTTAATAATGAAAGATCTAAGGGTGTTGGCAGCAATCCAATTCCTCCATATCCAAGCAATGAAGCTTGACCGGTCACAGTCATTGTAACCCCATTATACCATAACAGTTCTCCTTGATCGATGACTGTCCCTACACCAAATTTAATATTTCCTTCAACAATCAATACACCGTTCGATGATACATTTGTGATGGTCATTATAACGACGTCATTAAATTCATCATAAAGGTAAAAATTCCATCGGATAGTATCATCAATATCAACGGATACATCTGCTTCAACTGGTCTTATATTTATACTATTGAATGAAAGTAAAAAAATAGCCACAAAATAACCAACCAATCCAACTTTTGATTTCTTTAAATTAATTAGTTAACACCTTTTTTTTGGATTAAAGATAATATATTTTTAGGTTTTTGAATATTTAAGGAATCTCCTTTTGTTTATACAGAAATGACTAAAATTTATAACTAATTAAATTTTTGAGAAGGAGTGAAAATTAAAGGAGGTTAGAGGGAGAAAAAAAACCTACGAGCAAAATTCTAATCTAAGCCTACTACTTCTAAAGGTGCTCGAGGAGGAGTGCGATGATATTTAACTGCGGGATACCCAATCGTCAATACACCTTGAATCTGACCTTCTAAGCCAATAAGTTCCATCATCTCTTTATTCATTCCTAAACCATGAGCCATTCCTATCCAACAAGTCGCTAAACCAAGTGTATGTGCGGCAAGTTGGCCATATGTAAGCACTATTCCAGCATCAACTTGGGGCATTGAAGCATTTTTACTTACAGTATGAAATATTAGTGCTGGGGCGTTATGAAAAATGGGATCTTTATCAGCTGTTTCAGAATTTTTCAATGCTGCTTCAGCAGAGGGAAATCCCATATATGGATATACTATTTTAATTGATGCTTGACTCAATTTTTTAATTAATGACGGATCGGATACAACTGAAAAATTCCATGCTCTACGGTTATCTGCACTTGAGGCATAACGCATGGCTTCAAATACTTTTTTAAGTAACTCTTGGGGAACTTTTTTAGCTTTATATTGACGCACAGATCTTTTAGCTTTTAAAAATTGCATCAAATTTTCGTAAGATACATTTTCTTCATAATTTTCTACACCAGGATAAGATTCCACATCATCTTCCCAGTTTCCCTCCCACAATATAGCATTTTCTTTACAAATAGCAACACATTTTCCACAGAAATTACACCGCTTCATTTCATCAGCAAGACGGATTATTTTCCCAGATGAATCTTCCGTAAAAAGACCTCTGGTGCAATCAGTTATGCATCTTTTACAAACAGAGCATTTTTCATGATTTATTCCAACTATAGACATAAGAAATAAGACGTTCTAAACGATTTTAACTTTTTCTTAATGTAAAAACTCTAGTTCTACTTAGATTTTAACTGGAGAAAAGTTTTATTTTTGAATAAGGAGAATTATAATTAGGGAATTATTTATGGTAAAATATTATCATTGTGAGAAATGTAAAAGGGTATATGATACAGCACCCTATATAGGTGAGGTACATGCATATGACGGAATTTGTCCTTCGTGCATGGAAAGAGAACAACAAGAAAATCAAATGCAGCAAGAAAGTGCGGAGAATAATATAGTGAATAAATATGATACGGTAGATGTCGAAAGAATGAAAGATATTCATGAAAGTACTCAATCTTCACCAATAGAAATAGAAAAAAGTTTACTCTCAGAATTAGAACAGAGGGCTAATGATGTTTTATCTAGTGGTGGTTCAGTGGATGTTCTAATTAAGGAAATAAAAGATGGACTTGTAGATAAAGCGAAAGAAAGGATTGGAGAGACATTTCAAAGTTTTGATTCGAAAAAAATTGACGCTCAAAAAGTTGTTGATTATGTTGAAAACACGTGTGATTATTTAAGTGAATATAAAGACTATATGGATTGTGTAGCTAAAAAACTACAGGATAAACCCAAAATGAAGGTAAAAACTGCTATTGAGAAAGTCTTTAAAGAAACAATGGCAAATATGCCAAAAGATGTCGCAAAAGATGTCCTCCTTAATAAGACGGCAATGTTAAAAATAGTTTTTGGAAAGGCTGTAAAATTGTACAGTATTTACTCAGACACAAAGGATGTATTGGAACTCGCCAAAAAAATGGTTTTACACCCATTTACATCTATACAGAATAAACTGTCGACTCTTCCCTTCTACGCTTCGGATAATTGAGGTATCCAAAATAATTTTTTGAAGAAAAATAATTAAAAATATATTAGATGCAGGTTAAAAAAACAGTAATAGAGAAATTAAATTTGTGCACCATATCTTGAGAAATGGCTATTTTAGAAATCGGGATTAACTTAGGAATGAGAAATTTAGTTGAGAACCTGTATTATTCATCTTCCGATAATATTTTAGATCATGACAAACGTACCCGACTTTTAAATGGAATAGAAGATTTCATAAGTGAGGTATTTGGTGACGAGATTAACGTAATATCACTTTCGAGTTTCGAAATTATCTGTTATTATGAAATAGTTCAAAAACCAAGTAAAGAAATTAATAATCCTCAACCGTTATTAACATTTGCTATTATTGAAAAAGGAACAAATCATAATTTTGTAAAACAGCATTTAAAGGAAATAGTTTCTCGTTTTCTCAAACATTATACCCTTAACGATATTTTTACGAAAACACCCAAATTCTTTAAAAAATTTGAGCCCCTAGTTGATGAAATCCTCGGTGATCTAAGATTTAATATAGATGATCGAATTAGAGCTGTTTTCAGGGATTAAATATTTTCTAAAAACTATATTCAAATGTGTTTTTCATAATATTCTAATTCAAATAATCATGAGTTTAATCATAATTTAAATAGCTAAATTAGTGAGAGAATTTGAGAATCGATTTTCATTGTCATCTTTTTCAACCGATGAATACAAGAAAAATGTTAGAAGCGGGTTCAATAATTTTTAAAGGATACGGATTTTATGAAAGAATGGAAAGGAAA
>Ga0114925_10001965_pt1 | contig 10355 bp, 12 predicted proteins | sample SumtaG_2_FD_87287 | JGI IMG/M metagenome (GOLD analysis project Ga0114925, IMG submission 87287) | Deep subsurface microbial communities from Indian Ocean to uncover new lineages of life (NeLLi) - Sumatra_00607 metaG | ecosystem: Environmental > Aquatic > Marine > Oceanic > Sediment | place...
AGCTGAATTACTGTTCCCGGCTGCTGCAACTATAACAACACCGGCAGTATACGCAGCAGATATTGCGTTTTTTATTGTAATAGAATCAACATCACTTCCGAGGCTTAGATTAATGATATCAGATTTAGCCGGTGGATCGACATAATCATTTGGTAATCCTGCTGCATACAGAATAGCCTGGGCAATATCATAGGCATATCCTGTACCGTTTTTACCCAATACCCTGAGGGGCATAATTTTAACCCCTGTATTATTTCCTCCTGCAACACCTGCAACACCTGAGCTATTGTTTGTTAAAGCTCCGATGGTACCGATAACATGAGTTCCGTGAAAGCTTGATGCAATGCCTTCAGGATCGGTTGCATCATTATCAACTCCGTTTCCATCTCCGGAACTACTTACATCGTCAATAAAATCATACTCATCCCTGAAAATCCCCATAAGGTCAGGGTGGTCATTCCCATTATTTCTTGCAATACCTGTATCAATAACTGCAACAGTAATGGATGATAAATCATGCCATCCGGTCAAAGAAGAATCTCCCCATACCTTGTCGAGATTTACCAAAGGGTAATGCCATTGAAAAGAATAATGTGTGTCATCCGGTACAAATAGTGCCCGGTAAATATAGTTTGGTTCGGCATATTCAACATACGGGAGGCTGTTAAGATATTCAATTTCATCCAGAGTTTTCTTAGCGATATCTGCTGGTGACATGAAAGATTTTTCATATATATTGAGCTTTAGAAGGCTTACGGCGCCTCTGCTTATATTATTGTTACTTATTACTACAGAATAGGCATTATTTACTAAGCCCTGTAGAGTATAAACAGGATCAAAACCAGGTTTATATTTTACAATGATCTCGTCCGGGACAAACCTTAACTCATGATCAAGCTGGTTATGGATATTTACAATCCCCTTTGAAGAGTGAGGTAAATTATAGATTGAAATATTTGAGATATTTATACTCTCTTCGTTACTGCTCCCTCCTGTTAATATCGTTAATTTTCCTGAAATTGAAGATTTAGAAGAGGATGTACACCCATGAAGAAAAAGGATGATGATAAGCACCAATGAGAGGATAACCGGATGTTTCATCTTAACTCGCATTTGTTTAACCCATAAATTGTTGAGTTGTTCTGGAAATCTTATTTAATTATAATACTTATTAAGGTAAAAATCGAAGATATCACCTGGCAATTTGCGTTATAAAATCTTTCAAAAAGATGAGTATATTCATCTTAATATAAAAGTATAGCCCGAATCTTGAAAAAATAAGGCAAAATATGGATTTAAAAGAGAAAATTCTTTTCCAGCAGACAAAGGATGCAAAAGGATATGTTATTGCAATTGCCATGGTCATGAAAAAGAGGCGTGAGATTGTGTATGAAGGAGAAAGAGGACGGCTGGCAAGAATTTATTTTATCAACTGCCAGCAGGTAGGAGAATGAGAAAAGCTCTTTGGTATTGTACCGAGGCCGATTAAAAGTAGGGGCAATTCGTGAATTGCCCCTACATCTTTTCAAATTCAACCTCAATGGTACCTGGTAAATCTTTAAGGAATGAAATATCTTCATTAATTTTGCCAATTGGATTTACCAGTGAGATTGCCCGGGGTTTTTCATCTATACTGGCAGGAGTTGGTCCGAAAAAGATGCACAGGGCGTTTCCACCCGGCCAGATAGCAATCTCTCCGATTTCCATTTCTGTACGGGCATCCTCAGCAGCAGCGGCCTTTATCCCGCACTCCCCATAATATTCATCACCCCATCGCTGCATTGCAAATTTTTTAGGGAGAGCGTCATAAAATATTTCAGCTGTCTGACTGCTGTTTAAAACACCCACAATGCTTTTGTCCTGGACTTTGATCCGAATCTCTTTTGCCATTTTTGTTTTCCTCCTTTTATTTTCCATATATATACGTAATATATACGTAAAAAAATTCAACTCAACTCCCACAGCATCAAGTCTAATATATTACGAAAATATTTTTACCCTGACAATATAATTTACGAACTTTATATTACTCCTGTAAACACTCATTTGTTATTGATGTTTACGGCTCCATCTGTTAATATAAATAATCATGCATCATCTCATAGACAGTCATTTACAACAAAAAGCAATACTCTACGAAAAGAAAAAAGATGTAATAAACATATTAAGGCTCCTGATTTCAGGAGCCTATCTTTCCGCATTCTATATATCAGGATTGTCACACAGTGTCTCAGGTATGGCAGCAACTTATACAATGCCTTTAGCTATTATTTTATACATACTATCCCTTACACCCCTTACTATTATACTCTTTCCAATTTCCTTTTGGAGAGATTATGCGATTGAAAAAAGATTTGGATTGTCCTCCCAAAGTTTCAAGTACTGGTTTTTCGACCAGGTAAAATCTTTTATACTTGGATTTATCCTCGGGTATCCTCTCATTTTACTCCTTTTCTTTTTATTCACACACACTCCACGCTACTGGTGGATCTTTGGGGTGCTCGGTATGTTTCTATTCCAGCTGGTTATAACCATACTATTTCCAGTGCTCATTTTCCCTATTTTTTTCAAACAGAAGCCGATCCAGGATGAAGAGCTCATTCAAAGGATAAATATGCTGATGGATAGTGCCCACATGAGAATGGAAGGTATATACTCTTTTAATCTCAGTTCAAAAACTAAAAAAGAAAACGCTGTTCTTGCCGGTTTATGGAAGACCAGGCGGGTTTTGCTTGCAGACACACTCCTGAAAAACAGGAATGTAGAAGAAATTATCGTTGTACTTGCACATGAAATAGGTCACCATTTAAAAAGGCATATCTGTAAACTCTCTCTTTTGGGAACTGCCGCCTCATTCATCCTTTTTTTCGCTGTAAATAAAGTTATGATTCTTTTTCCAGGATTTCCTGAAAATTTCCAGGAAACACTCTCTCTTTTCCCGCTCTTTATCCTCATTTTAGGCATACTATCCTTTCCAATAAAAATGATAATAAATGCTTATGCCAGACTAAAGGAGAGGGAAGCCGACTTTGTTGCTATTGAGTTGACCAAAAATAAAGATGCTTTCATCGGATTGATGGCAGGTCTTGCGAATTCAAACCTTTTGGTAGCATATCCGAAGAAACTCAAAATAATTCTCTCATACTCTCATCCATCGATAGGGCAGAGAATTGAACTTGCTCAGTAATATAGTCTGTGAAGGTTTTAAGCATCTACTTGAAAAAAACAGTTAAAATGTTTTATAATGAGAGCGGTAAGGTATATATTTTATATCTGACGAAGAGTGAGCAGCACTGTGCTTTGAAAAGATACTTCTCCAGTATAGATGAAAAACTATACCACTGGAAAAACAGATGAATTTGTATGTTGTTTTAAGCAATTATGGGATTCATCATGACTGCATGGGAGTCTTCAAAACTCAAGAACAGGCAGAGGAATTTCTTAATAATAACGATATTCATCTAGGGTATATAAAGTCGGTTGAGGTAATTGGAGAGTATACATATCCGGATGATGTTTATGAAGCAAATACACATTTACGTGAATGGAAAGTCCATACTTTTATTGGATTATACGCTGATTGCAAAGAGGCAGAAACCGAAGCAGGCGAAAATGGGGTGGTAATGCCCAGAGCTTTTGAATAAAATAAGCAGAAAAAAATTATATATAGAAAAATAGATTACCGGAAAGCTCTACATTAGCATTAAGAATGTAAATATTGTTGATTTAAGGAGCTCAATTAATTGAATGAAACAGATATAGAGATTGAAGACCTTTCGTCTATGGATGAAGAAGAAATCAGACACTTTTTCAAAGAAGCAAAAATAACATTTCCCCGGAATATTGAGCAGGATGTAAAAAGGATTATAGGCGATGTCGCAAATCGGGGAGATGAAGCGCTTTTAGAGCACACAAAGCATTTTGATAGTGTCGATTTATCATCATGCGGTATCAGAATAACTGCAAATGAAATTGAGGCCTGTATCGGCAATTATAAGGAAGAATTTTCCAGGGCTCTGGACATCTCTATCAGGAGAATTAGGGATTTTCACCAACGTGAAGTTGTAAAGGATTGGACTTATATTGACGAGCTCGGTAATACCCTCGGGAAAAAGTTTACTCCCATTGAAAGGGTCGGTATATATATACCAGGGGGTAAAGCTTCCTATCCCTCGACTCTCATTATGACAGCTATTCCGGCACTTGTTGCTGGTGTAAAAGAAATAGTGCTCATATCACCGCCTTCATCTTTTGATGCACCGTCTTCACTTTCTCTGGCTATTAAGAAGATCGGAGATATTTGTGATGTATATCGTGTTGGAGGAGTACAGGGTATAGCAGCTCTAGCACTTGGAACACATTCAATAAAAAAGGTTGATAAAATAGTCGGTCCGGGAAATATTTATGTAACCCTTGCGAAGAAAGAGCTTTACGGATATGTGGATATTGATATGATAGCAGGTCCGAGTGAAGTCCTTATTATATCCGATGGGTCTGTTAATCCACGTTTAACTGCTGTTGATCTTCTTGCACAGGCTGAGCATGATGAACATGCGAAAGCATTTTGTATAACAACCTCACTGGAGACTGCCCTTGAGGTAAGGGCTGAAGTTTTTAAGCTGTTACAAATATCGCAAAGGAAAAATATAATCGAAGCATCAATGAAGAACAATGGAAGAATATTCGTCGTAAAGAGTGAAAATTGTGCTGTTTCAGCTGCAAATGCTATTGCCCCTGAGCATCTTGAGATACAGACAGAGGATCCAGAAAGTCTTTTACCGGAAATTAAAAATGCAGGTGCTATTTTTTTGGGAAAATATACCCCGGAGGCCTTTGGTGATTACCTGGCAGGGCCAAGCCATGTGCTGCCCACTCACGGTACTGCCAGGTTTTTTTCTCCGCTAAATGTTTTAAGCTTTGTAAAGTTCAGCAGTGTAATTAATATGTCGAAAAAGGGAATAGATGAACTGGGCAGATACGCATCGGTTTTTGCAGAAACCGAAGGTCTTGTAGCACATGCAAGTTCTATTTATTTCAGAGAGGAGGAAGATTAGAAAATGGATACTGCACGTACTGCTCATGTTAACCGGCAGACAAAAGAAACACAAATTGAAGTGGAACTGAACCTGGATGGAGACGGCAGTTATACGGTCAATACAGGAATACCCTTTTTCAATCATCTGCTTGAAATATTTTCAAAACATGGAAGGTTTGACCTGAAAATACATGCTGAAGGGGATATCGAGGTCGATTTTCACCATATTGTAGAAGACACAGGTATAACACTTGGTGACGCTTTTCAAAAATCACTGGGCCTAAAGGGAGGCATTAAACGGTTTTCCTGGGCCTATATGACCATGGATGATGCGCTGGTAAGAGTTTGTATAGATATATCAGGAAGGCCATACTTGCTTTATAATGTTGAGCTGATAGATCCGGTTATTGTACACTTCAATGCCAATTTAGTAAAAGAATTCCTCAGGGCCTTTGTTCACAGTGCAGAAATCACCCTTCATGTTGATCTTATACGTGGGGAAAATACCCATCATATTGTTGAGGCAATTTATAAAGCCCTGGCCGTGGTCTTATTTGATGCATCAGAGCTCATATACCCTGAAGATGAAATACCATCAACAAAGGGGATATTGTAGGAGATGGAGCGGTTCTTTTAATCACAATTATTAATAACAGGAGACGCAGAGGTTGGAAAGATTTTAGTTTTTAAACCACTGCGTTCTCTGTGTCTTTACGGTTTATTCTATATTATTGTATGAATTGAGTGAGGTTGAACAGTGATTTTCATTCCTGCAATTGACCTTATAGATGGAAAATGTGTGAGGCTGCTCCAGGGTGATTACTCTAAAAAGACACAATATACAGGGGATCCTGTTGATATTGCCGTATCATTTCAGGACCAGGGGACAAAATACATTCATATTGTTGACCTGGATGCTGCAAAAGATGGAAGCTTCGGTAATCGGAAAGTTATAAAAAAAATTATCAGCGCTGTCAGTATCCCTGTTGAAGTAGGAGGTGGTGTGAGGAACAGGGAGAGGATAAATATCCTTCTCGATTCAGGAGCAGATAGAATAATTCTTGGGACAATCATTATTAAGGAACAGTCCTTTGTACAGGAACTTGTTGATGAGTTCGGGGACAGGCTTGCTGCAGGTATAGATGCGAAAAATGGTATTGTTCGAATTTCAGGATGGACGGAAAAAGGTAATATAAAATCAATTGATCTTGGGAAGAGAGTGAAGCAGATGGGGTTCTCACTTATTATATATACAGATATTGTGGCGGACGGCATGATGAAGGGGCCAAATATAATAGAAGTAAAGAAAATGGCACAAAAGACAGAGCTTCCGGTTATTGCATCCGGAGGAATATCATCTATTGAAGATGTGAAAAAAATAAAGCAGCTGGAAAAATATGGGGTTTCAGGGGTTATATCCGGCAAGGCAATTTATGAGGGGGTGATTTCTGTAAAAGAAGCGCGTGAAGCTTTACAGGAAGGCGATTGATGAATCATTTTATAATGAATAAGGAGGCGCAGCTGATGTTAAAAAAAAGAATCATACCCTGTCTTGACATCACTGGGGGGCGGGTAGTAAAAGGAATTAACTTTGTAAATCTTAGAGATGTTGGAGACCCGGTAGAGTGGGCACGAAAATACGACAGGGAGAAAGCAGATGAGCTTGTATTTTTAGATATAACAGCAACATCCGATAACCGGGAGACTCTTATCGATCTTGTAGAAAAAGTCTCAGATGAAATATTTATCCCCCTTACCGTAGGCGGCGGGATTCGGACGGTGAAGGATATGCAGAACATATTGAAGGCAGGTGCTGACAAAATATCAATTAATACGGCAGCGGTCAAGAATCCTGATCTTATAAAAGAAGGCTCATCTCATTATGGGGCACAGTGCATAGTAGTGGCTGTTGATGTCAAAAGGGAAGGCGGAGGGTTCAAGGTTTATGTAAGAGGCGGGAGAGACCGGACAGATATCAATGCTCTTGAATGGTGCAAATATGCTGAGGATCTTGGGGCCGGTGAGCTTCTTGTAACCAGTATGGATCGTGACGGTACAAAGGACGGATATGATCTTGAGCTTTTAAAAAAGATTACCGGAGTGGTTAACATACCGGTAATTGCTTCAGGTGGATGCGGGAAACTTTCTCATCTTTATGATGCTATCGAAATAGGTGGTGCGTCAGCAGTCCTCGCAGCTTCAATCTTTCATTACGGGGAGTTCACCTTATCTGAAGCAAAATCATACCTCAGCGAAAGAGGGGTAAACATCAGGAAGTAGAGGTATAATGAAAAGCTCTCTCATTATTTTTGATATGGATGGAGTCCTGATTGACGTAACCGCTTCATACAGGGAGGTAACGCGGCGTACAGTTATTCAATACCTTCAGTCAGTTATGGGTATAGATGCGCTCAGTGATGATTTTATCTCTTTGGCGGATGTTGATTCTATTAAGAAAAGCGGTGGGCTAAACAATGATTGGGACCTTTCTTACACAATTATCAATTTAATTCTTTGCAGTTATTTTGACCCGTATAATACTACACTTGCACATACCTTTTCAGTTTTGAATGATTTAAAAGATGACAGAAAAATAATACGGGATTTACATTCTCTACAAAAAGAGTTAGATAAAAGTGAACTTTTATCACATATAAGGAGCCGGCCTGTATCAAGGTTATATTTTGAAATGAAAGACAAAACCGGGGAATATTCGCCTTTTCTTATTAATCAGGGTGATGTAAAAACGGGAAACCTCGTGAAGAGGATATTTCAGGAGCTGTACCTTGGACAAAAATTATTTAAAGAGATCTACGCTGATAAACCAATTTTTTATAATGGTCGAGGATATATAAACAGGGAGGTTTTAATCCCTGCTTTTTCAGATCTTAGAGAGCTCACTTTTTCAATTACTCTAGCAATTGCGACAGGCAGGCCTGAGGTAGAGGCGCATTATGCTCTTGAACATTTCAGGCTGTCCGATATTTTTACAGCTGTTGTTACAGAAGACGATATTGCAAGTGCGGAAAAAAAAGCAAAAAGGCCCTTAAGAAAACCCCACCCATATTCATTACAGCTTTGCCTGGAAAGATGCGGTTATGAAAAAGGTGACAGGATTTATTATATAGGTGATATGCCGGATGATATGGAAGCTTCAATTAATGCCGGGGTTATTCCCATTGGATTTGTAAATACCAGTAAACCCACCGGATTAGAAGAAATAAATGAACATTATAAACTTTTAATTGAAAAGGGAGCTCAAAGGGTGTTTTGTAATTTTAATGAGATAGTTAATTACTTGTTATGAATTGAGTATTTAAGTGTGTGTTTCTACCTTTTGGAGAATTGGAACTTCTTTCGTGCTTTAGGCCTGCCGCTCTTTTTCCTCTCAACCATTCTTGAATCTCTTGTGAGAAATCCTGATTTGTGAAGAACTAATCTGGATTCCGGATCTGCCTTTGAAAGGCCTCTGGCAATCCCATGCATAACAGCTCCTGCCTGCCCGGAAAACCCCCCACCTATTACGTTAATCTTAAAATCCCATTTTTCTTTATTATTTGAAATTTCTAGCGGCTGTTTTATTAGAGCAACATCATTTTTGGTTGGAAAATATGTTTCCGGTTCTTTTCCATTAATTGTCATTTTCCCGACTCCGATTTTCACCATTACCCTTGCGATAGCGGTTTTTCTCCGGCCTGTTGCAATAAACCAATTATCTGGCACGTAAATCCTCCAAAATTATCTATGATATTTCTAAAATTTCAGGCTTTTGAGCCTGATGAGGATGATCTTCCCCTGCATATATCTTTACATGCAAGAGCTGTTTTCTTCCCAGCCTGTTATGAGGAAGCATTCCTTTTACAGCGTTTCTAATTGCAAATGTTGGGTTTCTTTTCATCATATCGAGGAAGGTTCTTTCTTTTAACCCCCCGGGGTAGCCTGAATGTCTATAATATTTTTTATTTAAGGGCTTATTGCCCGTCAATTTTACCTTAGCTGCATTGATTATTATCACATTATCACCCATATCAACAGATGGTGTATAGTTCGGCTTATGTTTGCCTCTAAGGAGTGATGCAACTTTACTGACGATTCTGCCCAAAACCTTATCATTTGCATCAATAAGATACCATTTTTTGGTGATATCACTTTTCTTAGTGATATATGTTTTCATTTCCGGGCTCCGAATGTAGAGTGTAAGATATTACAAAGGAATTTATTCGTCAAGCAAAAGCTTTTTGGATTTCCTTTAAAAATCTCGACATTGGGCTTTTTATAATATACTATTGGACTGTGAGAATCAGTGATATAAAAAGACAGAAAAGGAATCAAAACAGGTTTTCTATTTATATTGACGGGAAATATGCTTTTTCATTAGATTACGATACCCTTGATGGTTCTCACATCCATATTGGAGATACCGTTTCCGATGATGAAAAAAAAGTTTTCATACAAAAAGACGAGTTTTCACGGGTACGCGATTATGCACACACGCTGTTGTCTTATAGGGATAGAACAGAGTATGAAATAAAAACAAGGCTGTTTGATAAGGGTTTTCATGCAGGGACTATAAGAGAAGTGCTTGAGTTTTTAAAATCCCGGAATCTGATAGATGATAAAAGTTTTGCTGGTAAATGGGTGGATAATATTTTTACAAGCAGGCCAATGGGCAGGATGAGAGTAGAGCATGAGCTTAAAAAAAGAAGGATAAATGAAGATATAATACAGGAAGTCTGTGATAAAAGGTTGGGGCAGGATACAGAATATGAACTTGCCAGAAAGGCGGCAGAGAAAAAATTAAATTCTCTAAAGAGCTATCCAGGGAAGATAGCTCGAAAAAGATTGTTTAGCTTTTTACGGAACCGCGGATTTGATTTTGAAATAATCAGGGATCTGATGAAGGAGTATTTCAGTGATGTCATCGAGTGAATTCAGAAATAGTTTTTTGGGCTTTTTCAGGGAACGTGGACATGAAATAGTGAAGAGCTCAACAGTAGTTCCTCGCGACGATCCAACGCTTCTTTTTACCAATGCCGGAATGAACCAGTTTAAGAATATTTTTCTCGGCCTGGAAAAGCCGGATTTTAATAGAGCAGCTTCAGTTCAGAAATGTATCCGTGCGAGCGGCAAGCATAACGATCTTGAAGACGTGGGGAAGGATGGGAAACACCATACCTTTTTCGAAATGCTCGGGAATTGGTCTTTTGGAGATTATTATAAAAAGGAAGCTGTATTGTGGGCATGGGAGTTTGTTACGGTCAACATGGGCCTTTCTGATGCTCATCTCTGGGTAAGTGTTTATAAGGATGATCAGGAAGCG
>Ga0114925_10001967_pt1 | contig 10343 bp, 13 predicted proteins | sample SumtaG_2_FD_87287 | JGI IMG/M metagenome (GOLD analysis project Ga0114925, IMG submission 87287) | Deep subsurface microbial communities from Indian Ocean to uncover new lineages of life (NeLLi) - Sumatra_00607 metaG | ecosystem: Environmental > Aquatic > Marine > Oceanic > Sediment | place...
AGCCGGTAGCCATCAGGGGTGGGCGTGCCCGCCATGATGAGCCCCGCCTTGCTGACCACCTCCATGCAGGACGTGATGTTCCCGAGCCGGTGGTAGTTCATCAGGGCCTTGAACGTCTTGCTCTTCCCGGCCCTGGTCTCCCCGATCACGCAGATGTCCACCCACCCGCGCTCGTTGTCGATGGGCAGCGTCAGGGTGGAGTGCATCATCAGGTCATGAGCGATGTGGATCGCCTGACGCCCGTAGATGTGGGAGACGTTGTAGGCCAGGTCCGCGCACCGCCGGTCCACGTATTCCTGGATCTGCTCGGGCTTGGTGGCCTGGGTCGGGCAGAGCTGCATCAGGTCGTTGATGTAGGGAGCCAGGTCGATCTCTGCCGCATCGAGCTGCCGCAGTTGATTGGCCAGCAGGATCACGCTATTCCCTGAGCGATGGTGATGGACTTTCCCCGTTATCTTGATTTCCCCGCTCAGGGAGGGCTCATCCTTACTGATGACGGTCAGTTCGTGGGCAGTGCGCCGTTCGGGGTCATCGTAGACCGCGCTCCATTTCGTCCCGGGGTCATACTCGACGGGCTCAATCCTCGCACGCATGCACGCGGGGGGTTTGCCGACGACGTATTTCAGGAGGTAGGCATTTGGATCACGGGACACCATCGCGTTGACAAGATCAGTCTGGTGGTTGGCCAGGTCCATGAGCTGGGCCGGAAACAGGAGCGGCCCCTTACAGTTGGCGCAGCACGAGAGCTGATTCATGTCGCAGTCGAGCTTGGCGAATCGGTAGATACCTACACCTTCCTGCTGGATGGTGTTGACCTCGCCGATCGTCTCTACCTCCTTACCGATGAGACCGAAGACACCCTTCAGATCAGTCTCGACAGCGGGCTCCTTCTTCGGCTGTAGATTCTTGAACCTGTGCGGTTCGAGATCGGCTAAATCGCGCCCACCCCCATCAACCCAATCGCGGAAATCACCGCCCCAGTTTTCCAGGGGGTCGATGGGGATGGTGCGCAGGTAGACCTCACAGTTCTGGGCGGCGAATGACGCCGCCACTTTCTCGATGAGGTTGGTGTGTCGCATTTCCATCTCGCGCTGCGCCTTGTCGTTGGGAGCGCGATAGGTGTTGAAGTCCTTGCCCTGGAACGTGTCGTTGTCGTAGCAGATGTGGATCTCTTTCCCGCGCCACCCATCTGGGATCATGTGGGGTGGGATGGGTGAGTTCGCGCCGCCGGTCCAGGTGAAGGCGGTGATGCCCTGGCGTTGGAGCATGAGGACCATCCATGCGGTGGCCACGTCGAACTCCCCTTCCAGGATCCAGATGGTCTTGTCGATCTGTGCGTAGGGCCAGAACCCAGTCGCCCCACCACGTCCAGGGCTCCAACCCCACGGAGGATTCCCCCCGGGCGTGAACCTCCGATAGCGCGGGCGCAGCCGCCCGGTCTGATCCCACTGGGCGAAGATCAGGTAGCCGCCGATGAACCCCACGCCGAACTGTTCGAGGAGCTGCGGGTTGTCGCACTTCCGCTTCTTCAGGAACTGGCGGATGGGCTCGGCATCCTTGTTCGTCCAGAGCGCCTCTGTTGCTGCCCTGAGCCGCTCCACGGTCATCTCTCGCGGTGGTCGCCCTCTGTGCTTCTTGATGGCCAGGTCCACGTGGCACATGTGCGCCACCTTCTCCATGGCCACGTATTCGGTGCTGCTGTCCACCTCGGCCAGCCACTCGAAGATGTCTTTCTTCACGCCGCACTGGTGGCACTTCAGGTAGCCCTGCTGGGTCATGCTGGCCGACCCGCTCTGATCGCCGCACAGCATGCAGAGACACTGGCTCCACTCCCCCTTCATGCCGTGTTTGAAGTTGACGCCCAGCGCTTCCAACGTAGACTGCGGATCCAAGGCGAGCGCAGTTTTGACCTGACGGAAGACTGACCTTTCCACGTTTCACCGCCCTGTGAAATGCGAACGGCCCCGGTGCGATCAACACCGGGGCCGTTCTTTTGTATGTGCGTTGGCTAGTCCCCGTAGCCCGCTTCCTCCTTATCCGACGTGAACCGTCCGGCTTCATGTGCTTCGTGGATTTTGGTGTGAAGGGCTACCGCGGACTCCTGATATTCCGGCGGGACATCTTCCTTCTGCTGCCACCTCATGTCCATCGTGAAGTAGGTAGCGTTCTGACCATCGGCCAGTTGACGCTGCTGCTTCTTCACGTGCACCAGTGTTGGATGTGCCCACAGATTCTTCGGGCTCATCGTCCAGGTGGTGATGAAGTTGCGGGCGGCCTTGAAGCTGCTCTTCGCCAGCCGCAATACGCAGGGACCGTATTTTGTCCACGCCACGAAGTTGTGGCTCTCCGCGCAGGCAGGGGCCTCATTCTTTTGACCCCAGTCCTTGTGCTCGCAATCGTCGCAGACACCATACACGGTGCCCTTCACCCCCGCACGCGCCAGGCACTTCTGGAGACCAGCAGTGCGAGGGTTATTCGGTTGAGGGAACAGTGCACGCGACCTGCTGTGATGCACCAGGACAACCCGCAGCGGGGGCTTGATGGCCTCCCCTGCGGTAGACAGCCAGAAGCTCCCGGGCTGCGCCCCCTCCTCTCCCTCTGTGCAGGGCTCTGACATGCCCTGGAGGAGCAGGAGGGACGGAAGCACGAGATCCTCGGGCTCGATGTTCTCGCGCCCCACGAGGCCACCAGGGGTCTCCAGCGCCCCCTCGGGGCGCATGTCGGGGAGGAGATCGGACCCCGCAAACTCTGCGGGAGCCCATGGGACTAGTTCGTTTTTTTCGCTCATCTGATTTTCAGCCTCTCGTTTTCCACCCCCGCACGGAGAGCGCGGGAGTTGTGTTCAGCTTCAGGAAGTCGGGGACATCCCCGACCTCCATGGCTTTCTCTCTCATCCACTCCAGCAACGCTGGTTTGTGGACCTTCTCGACGACGAACTGTGCGTCATCACCATTGGTATCCACCAGCCACTGCCTGACCTGATCCTCGTTGTCGAGAGTCACTGAGCAGGTGTATTGCTTGCGGAGACTGACGTGGGTGCCGTCATCGCGGCCCATGGACTTGAGGCCCTCTTCGAGCATCTTGTCCACAGCCGCGCGTTCGGCATCCTTCATGGCGGCGAACATCTCGCCGCTCAGTTTGTGGGCCTGTTCGTAAGCCTCACGTGCCTCGTAGAAGGCATCGATCTTCTCCTTGGCGTTCATACAGCCACGCCAACCTTGGCCAGCAGCTCCTTCAGCTTGCCTTGGCTCAGGAAGACGCGCTCGCCGTTGCGGCCCTTCAGGCCGTAGCACTTGGTGCTGGATGGCAACCGCAACAGACGGGGCTGCTTCCCGAGCAGGGAGACCATGCCCCGTGATGGCGACCAGCGGAACCCGGCGGCGATCGTCGGGATGCGCACGGCGTCATCGGGCAGCTCATCCAGCAGGATAGGGTCCGGCTGTTTGAAGCTACGCCTCGCCTTCTTCAGCGTCGGGGCCTTTCGGATTCGGGGTGTCCCCCGCGTCGTCAGGTCGGGGCTCGCCTTTGCTTTGCGCGGGCCATTCCTTCCTCTGGTCTTCCCGTCGTTCAGGACCAGGTTGATCTCGCCCACTATGGCGAGCAGTTTGTCGCGGAGTTTCGGCAGTTGTTCGGCTTGGATCGCCAAACCCATAGCTACCTCTCGCGCGGTTCTCTTCGTCTTCATAACTTTCTCCTTGGGGATTGCCCCGGTGCTCCAGGATCAGCTCATGGAGGAGCTTCCTGGTGCGGCCCGGGAATGTCTGGGTGTAGAGGGACAAGTGGAAGACCAGCGTCTCGTTGGGCCACTCGCATCCCTTCACCCACGTCTCGAATCGATCTATCTCACTCTTTTTCATCGTGAGTCCATGTAGTCATCCCAGCTCTCCATGTCGCCGTGCACGTCCACGTCGCCCTCCTGATCTTGTCGGAGTTCTTCGTGGACCGTCTTCACGTAGGCATAGAGGCCAGGCCAATCGGGAGCCCATGGTTGTTCGTAAAACCACAGGAGGTAATCCCCCGGGACGTTGGTGAGCCGCTTCCCTTTGTGTTTGCCAAAGGTCATGCGGGTATCGCCATCCCAGGGGGTCTTGTCTATCGGCATCAGATTGCCTCGCCACCGTTCTCCTTCATGATGCGACACGCCTTGCCCACCAGCCCGGTGCTGATGTTGAAGTGTTTCGCCAACTCCTTCTGCGTGAAGTAGCCAGTCCGGTAGTGGTTCTGGATCTTCCGCAGGAGAGCTGTGCTGAATATGTCGCTCAGAAAGCTCACGGGCATGATGAAGTCGCCACCCTTGGTGCCGACTCTAGGATTGGGATCTCGGCCCCTCGTCGAGAGGCTCGTCAGTCGTCTGGCCATTCGTCTTTTCCTTGGTTGGTCTCCCACCGCCCGGTGGTTTGTCTCCCGCCATGATGCGCAACTTCAGCTTCTCGAAGATGCTGATCGCCATGCGCACCTTGACCTGCATTGCGTGTCGCTGGGCTTCGACCAGGATCACCTTCTCCAAGCCCTTGCGTAGCTGGATGCGTTCATCATCCATGATCCAGAGCACGCGAGCGCACTCCTCGATCTTGCCCTTGAGGTGCTCTTCGGCGAGCGCCTTGCGTGCGTGTTTGTTGTCCAGGCTCATGCCGTCTCCGACTTCCGCACGATCCTGGCGATGTTGAGCGCGTGCTCATAGCTGCTCGCCGCCCGTTCGAGCGGGTAATCCTCGATCCCGGCCTTCGCAGTGAACGCCTTCATCTCTTCCAAGAACAACAGCCACGCCATCCGCTGCGTGTTGGTGTCATCCTTCTCCTCCGGCGTCCAAATCTTCACGGGCTCGCCGCCGTTCTTCTGTTCCTGAGATTCCTTCGACATCGCGGTGCACCTTGTAGCCAACGTCCCTGCCAACATGGATGCTATGGATGTCAGGGACGGCGAACACCACTACATCTTGTCCCTCGAACGTGCTGCGGATCTGTCTTATCCTCTTCTGCACGCTGTGGGGGTTATCCGAGTTCTGTTCCGATTGTCGCACGCCAATGGCGACTGGACCTTTGGCGAGAGCCTCCCTGATGATGACCTGGTGGCCAGCGTGGAAGGGCTGCCAACGCCCCACGAACAGAGCGCGCTGCGGACGTTCGAGATACCGCTCGATGACATACTCAGCGCACTCGGGGGCCAGGTGATGGCCGGTGTCAACGACAGCATCGTGGTCGCCCTCTTCATAGGTGGTGTTGGGCCATAGCTTCTTGCGGGGCTCATCGCACTTCAGCAGGATGCTGTAGAAGTCGCCCACCTTCTTGAGCTGCTCTCGCACTGCTGTCCTGGCCTCCAGGTCGGGCGACACTGCGGCCACGATCACCTCGGCCCCGTGCTCCATGAGCATGCCCGCGATGGCCGACAGCCTGATGCAGTTCTTGTAGCGATCGATGGGGACGTTCCCCAGCGTGGGCCAGAAGCCCTGGCGCATGACATCGGCATCCAGCACCTGGACCTCGGGCCTGTGGAACTTGATGGTCTCCGCGAGCGTGGTCTTACCCACGCCCGGGAGCCCAGTGAGCCAGATGCACTTGCGCATCAGAACCCCAGCCCTGGCTGGTTGGGCCTGAGCTTCAGGATCTCCGTGAGCATCTCCTCGGTCATGTCCTCAGTGACTTCGCGCTCCTTCATCTTGGAGACGCAGCCCTGGAAGCCGCCATCGCCCTCTGGGTATTTGGCGTAGCGCTCGAAGCGCTCGTTGAGCTTGGGTGGGAGAATGAACACGCGCACTACGTTGCTGTGGGGATCGGTCATAACGCCTCCTTGAGTTCTGCGATGGTGACTGTGCGCAACGCCTGTTCAGCGTCCGCGTCCTTGGCCATCAGTCGCTTGTGGATGGCCACCTCGATCGTGCTGCGCACGAGCGGGATCTGAATGTTGACGGTGCCCTTCTGGCCGATGCGGTGGAATCGACCCTCCGCCTGCTTGTTGATCGCTGGGCTCCAGTCTCGCCCCAGGAAGATGCAGTCCTGGCTCATGTGCAGGTTGAAGCCCTCGGCCATCTTGACCTGGCAGAACATCATGGACTCCTCGCCATCCTGGAACCTGCGGATGGTCTCATCCTTCGCCTTGCTGGAGAGCGCCCCATGCAGTATCAGGTCAGCGTTGTAATGCGCTGCGAGCCAGAACATGGGAGCGTTGAACCTGCTGAGGATGACAGGACGTTTGCCGGTCTGGAGCAGCGTGTCGATGGTCTCCATCAACCAGATCACTTTGGGGTGCTCTGGGAAGATCACCTCGCGTGGGCGGCCAGGGATGGCATGGGCCTTCTTCGTCAGGATCTTGGAGAGCTTCTCGACCAGGGGCTCAGGCACGCCACCACAGAACCCCTGGGCGATCTGTTCGCATCGCAGGGCCGCTTCCACCCCTGACCTGGCCTGCGGAGAGAAGATGGACATCCCACCCTCCAGCTCGTTGAGCTGAAGGATGGCCAGATCCTTCATCGCCTTGTAGACCTTCTTGCTGTCGCCCTCTAGCTCCAGCTCGGGGTAGGTGTGGATCTTCGGGGGCAGGTGCAGCACGTCCTCTTTGATGCGCCTGATCTGCATCGTGTTGACCACGGCGTTCAGGCCGTTCACGTCCTTGCTGCCCTGCACCTTGTTGAACTTGCGCGTGCCCATCTCGACCGGCGTGATGACCAGGTGCCGCTTGGCGAAGTCCCAGTAGCTCGTCCAGCTCCCTGGCCTGATGATGTCGATCTGAGAGAACAGGTCATCCACCATGTTGCGCACTGGTGTCCCCGATAGCAGCATGCGCCACCAGGTGCCCTTGGCCAGTGCAGTGACCAGCTTCGTGCGTGTGGTGAGGCGGTTCTTGAGGTAGTGACTCTCATCGCAGATCAGCCCTTGCCGATCGCACTGCGTGCGCAGCAGGTTGAACTGCTCGGGGCTCAGGTGCGCCAGCAGGTCGTAGTTGATGACCACCACCGTCTTGGTCTGTTGGGTGAGGTCGAAGCGCAGCTCTGCGAACAGGTCAGCCCTGCGCTTGGGTGTGCCGTCGATCACGAACGTCTTCACGTCCAGGGTCTCGCGGATCTCGCGGGCCCAGTTGTATTTCACGCTCGCGGGGCAGACGACCAGGATGCGCTTGGCTCGTAGTTCTCGCATCGCCCACAAGCTCGTGGCTGTCTTGCCCAGGCCCATGTCATCGGCCAGGAGCACGAGCCCTTTGAGGCGCACGATGGCCTCCATGGCCTGCATCTGGTGGGCCATGGGCTTGCGCTCGGTGGGCAACAGGCGCACGAGACCGTGTGGCTCGCGGCGCAGGGCCTCCCTGGCATCGCTCAAGCGCTTGAGCTGCTCATCGGCCAGGTTCTGGGCCTCTGGTGTCCACTCCACCTTGAGGGGCGCTGAGGCCAGCGTGGCGGCGCTCAGTGGACTGATGGGGGCAGCGTAGCTGCCCGTGATGCGGTCGCCGATCTTGCCTGGGGTTGGTTGACGCCGCCATCCAGGCCATCGGGTGATGACGTTGTAGATGTGGTCCTTCCCCTTGGGCTCGCCACCTGCGACGGTGAAGCGCCGGGCATCCGCTGACAGACGGACAACGATAACTTCTGGCATGTGCTCCAGGGCTCACTCGCGGTGAGCAGAACTGGTGATGCAGCCAGGTTATCTAAAAGGTGGAGAGACCCCAACACCTAAAAGGGGAAGAAGGAGAGTAGGAGCTGCGGGGGTCAAAATGCTGCCGCACTCGCCCCGCTCACTCGTGTCGAGGTCTCTCCACTCGCCTTTGTAGTCCCCACTCGTCCTGCCTTCAACTCGTGCCGCCTCACTCGTGTTGACTCGCGCCGCTTTGAACACGAGGACCCCTGGGCCTGGACACGAAAACGCCTCACCGCAAACCCCATGGTTTGCGGCAAGGCGCATCATCTAGTTGTCTTGATTACTCAACAGAGTAAGGGGGGAAGGCTTTGCGGTCTGCCGTTCCTCCATTTCGGTCCAGGCCCAGTCAGGGATATAGGACCATCGGTGGCCGATGGTCATCAGCATGATGGCGAACGGCATCCTGGGGAACGTCTCAACTAGTTCCGGGATCCCGTCAAGGATGATGCGCTGTCCCATCATCTCCGGCGTGTCATCGATGCCGTTGTCTGTCGGGTTCGTGGAACGGGCGCAAATGATCTTGCCCGTTCGCATGATCCCGATGCACTGTTCGCACGGGTTGAACTCAAGGATGGGTCCAGGCCCTTGGCAGAGAAAGCAAGTCATGCCAGCTCCGCGGAATCGACCTCGACATCACGTGTCTCGATCTCATCCTCATCGTCATTGTCCCAATCCCATTCATGCTGGTCGTTCACTGCCATCTCCGACGCCTCCTCTTCTGAGGATGCGCGGACACAAGCGGTGGTCGATTCCGACCGTTCGATGATGACAGTGCGTGTCATCCTCACTTCCCAATCCCGTTCCTTGTCTGGCTCATTCCAGAAGAGACCGGACAGGCCGTCAACGGTCGTGATACCGGCTGGCATTTTGCACTTGGCCAGTAAGACACGGGCCGCTAGTGGCCACGAATCGGGAACGGGTTCGGAGGCATTGAAGGATGAGGACTCTTCGCAAAAGGATGCGGCCCGTTCAACCCGACACGAGTGTCCGGCGTAGGGGCAATCCCCGCTGTCCTCATCGGCCCAGTGCGTGAACGGTTCACATCCACCGGGATGGGATGCGGCGTCAAAGCGCATCATCGATGCGCATAGGTCGCCGTCCACGTGTCCCCAGTGCATTGACAGAAGGGCCTGAGGACTCGGTAGTCTCGTCTGCCCGTCCAGCTTTGCACCGATGATGTTCGCATGCTGGCATGCGGCATTGGTTAGGTTTGCACCGCGCAAGTCAGCGTCGGTGAAGTCAGCTCCGCGAATGTCCGCGCCGGTTAGATCGGCACCGTTCAAGTCAGCGGACCGGAAGGATGCACCGCGCAAGTCAGCGCAACTCAAGTTGGCCCGTTGCATCATCGACGAATCGAATGAGCTTCCGGCCAGCACCGCTTGTCTTGCGTCAAGATCCGGCAGTGTAGAGTTGCGCATCGAACAGCCCTTGAGAAACCGGATGCGCAAGTGTCGCGCGGTGGTCCTCTCGAATGAGCCATCGGTGATGCGGTGTCCGCCCCAGTCAGCATGATCGGCAACCGTGCGCCCGCAAGCGGACACGCAGTGCACCATGATCGGGCCAGTCAGAACGACGTTTCCCGGAAGCTCCGGGGACATCACGAGCGGTGGGGGTTCAACCGCCGCCGCATCCCCAGTGCCCGTAGACGGGCTAGTGGGGTTGTTGCTATCGGTCATAGCTACTCTCCGTTGTTTGGCCACGCATGTCGGCAGACACGCTAGTCCGGGCGCGGAGTGGTAGTCTCCGGTGGCCCGGGTTCGTGGCGGTTCAAGTTGTCAAAGGCGGGGGAAGTGTTCCCCCGCGCGCACGATTGTAAAGCTAAGTTAGCTCCGGTCAACTCCCCCCGTTGTATCTTAGTTGTATCGGCTAATCCCCAGGCCCAGCAACTAGTTCGGTGTGCCGCTAACTAGTTCACTCGCTCCGCATACGTCGGTATCCATGCGGATAACCGCATCGGGCCATGCGGTGGATGATACGGTGCAGCGACGGTGCACCGCTATACGCGCATACCCTCGACCGCAACGTGGGGACATGCGCACACACGCAACGGTATAGACGCCAGGCCGTTATGCGAGACCCGACCGCTCCGGGGCCCGCGCTCGCGCCGCACCGTAGCAAAGCCCACCCGCTCTCCCCCGCAACTTTTCCCACGGAAGACGACAGGTCCCCCTCGGCAGCTCGCGGCTCTTTTTTTCGGTAGACCGAACCCAATAAACTAGCCCCAATCTTTCTTCTCACTCACTACTGCTTCTTCTGTGTGTGTGGTTTTATTGGGGTATGTCTGGGGGGGTCTGCGTGAACACGCGAGGGGGAGGGGGCCGAAGGTGGACGACGAAAAATAATCCGCGTATTTCGAGAAGAACTAATTTGGTAGGATTAGTTGATGACCACAGCAGGCAAGCGATCGATCGTGTGCGACCGGCACGTCTACGACATGGCGAAGGATCGGCAGGGCAGAGTGAACCTACTCCGCACCGCAGCTCCCTCTCTCTCCCTCCAGCAGTTCATCGAGCTGATGATGTTGCACGGGACTGTTCCCCGGGAGGCTGTCTTGAACTTCAAGCCGACGACGCAAAAGCCTGGTCGCCCGCGCCTCGCGCGGTAGAGTTATTCCCATGGCAGCACAGAAAGCACCGCAGACTCCCGGCGACGACGCCACTCCGCAGAAGGCCATCCACCCCACGAAAGGCAGACGTTTCCGCGTCATGGGCCAGGGGG
>Ga0114925_10001968_pt1 | contig 10343 bp, 18 predicted proteins | sample SumtaG_2_FD_87287 | JGI IMG/M metagenome (GOLD analysis project Ga0114925, IMG submission 87287) | Deep subsurface microbial communities from Indian Ocean to uncover new lineages of life (NeLLi) - Sumatra_00607 metaG | ecosystem: Environmental > Aquatic > Marine > Oceanic > Sediment | place...
TGATACTCCTGCGGACACAATCCATTTGGGGATAATCCGCTTGAGATGTCACGATATAGTGACACCCGATGTCACCGGTGACATCACACCTACGGATACACCCGATGTCACCCCAAAAAATAATTGAGAATATCCTATTTTATACTTGCACGCCGTCCGTTCGTATGTTATACTTTACATAGGTATCGAACGTAGGTTAAAACAGGGTGGAATATGTTTAATGTAAAACTGGTTGATATTGGCGGTGACGGGTTAATAACCGACTTCACTCCGAACGTGGAAACGCTTGCCGAAACAGAGATACTCGTTAAGGGCACAATAAACCAACACTTAGGCGTCCACTCCACGGAATTAGACCATATTGAGGATTTAACATACAGCGTATTAGTTGACGGTCTTGAGGTCGGCGTTGTAGTGATTAAGTCTTTATAAGGACGTGACTTATGGGTTATGTATTTATGATAGCTCCGTGCGGGTCTTGCGGTAAGCGTTTTACTTTTAATCCTATGAAAGTCCCGTCTTTTAAGGACGCTAAGGGTGTGAAACAGCCGGTCTGTAAGCCGTGTTTAACAGCAATAAACAAAATACGAAAAGAGCGGGGTTTATCACACGCTCCGGCGTTATCTGGAGCGTATGAGCCGTGTAACGAAAATGAAATGGTATGGTAGCTAACGGGGGTGAAACTATGGCTATTTATATGATAATCAGGCGGTATTATTGGTTAAGCGTAGCGTGTTTTTTAGCATTGTGCTAAAGACTTCATAGACAAAGTGGGTGTGCCTAACGGCGGGTTCAGGGTGGGTTTTTAAGGAGATTATGATTATGGGTAAGAAAAAGAAAGTTACAAAACCAGCAGAGGACAAGCACGAAAAGTTTTTAAGGGTGGCTACTCCGAGAATCAACAAGGCACTCAAGGCCATAGGTCTGATAGGAAATCAGGCGGCGGCGGGGTATGCACCGACAGACGAAGAAGTGGCTGATTTGTTTGCAGTTCTCCGCAAGAAAGTCGATGAAGTAGAGAAGTGTTATCAGTCCAGCAGCAAACAATCGGTTGCCTTTTCATTTAACCCATAGCTGCTCACTCCGTAGGTGACAAAATGAGTAAAGCTACAATAGTTGTTTTTATAGTTGATGATGATTTTAGTAGTCTCTATTTTACGACACCTGAAAATTATAGCAACATACTTGACAAGCACAATATCGTTCCTGAACGGGTCAGCTATAAGACAATATCACTTGAGACTTTAATGCTCATTTTAGACAATCAAAAGGAATATGTAATGCGTATGTAAAAGGAAGGAATCTCTAATGGCAAAGTGGAAGGACAAAATGAAAGAATGGGGTGGGGGTGACTTGACATTTTTGTCGAGTGACGGTGAAGTGATTATGTTTGTAGTCGTGGACGAGCCACAATTACTCAAGGGCAAGTTTAAGGGCAATCCACAAGAGCGAATCGGCTGTCCTGTTGTGACGGACGAAGGATTTGTCTTGTTCATAACAGGCAAGCGAACAGCCCGTAAGTTGTCTAAGTTTGAGGACAGGTTCAAGGATAGTGCATTTATGGTTATCCGTCACGGTGAAGCCGGTGACATAAATGCAACCTACGAAGTGAGCATATTAGACAACGAACAAAAGACAGCTAACTTGTTCGCAATAGCCAAAAAGGAGTATAAGCCGCCGTTGCTGAAACAGGCACTAAAGGACGCTAAAGAGGTTATGACAAACTAACCCATCACTTCTTATAGTCGTGGAGCGGGGGGTGTCAAGAGGACGCCCCCTGTTTCATTATAGAATGGAGTCTATATTATGGCAAGCAATACAAGGGGTCGTATTAAAGAGCGTTTTGAGGGCATACACAAAAACTTTGACTGGGTGCAAGAGCATTGTAGTCAATGTCTTACCCTAATAGCCGACAAGAATCCTAAAATGGCTAAAGCCGTGGAAGCATTAGGTAAGGGCACAAAAACTCTTGACGAATTAGCCCAAAACATATACAGCACAATATGAAGCCGTATTGATATAGACTAACTACCAATTCTAACCTATATCAAGAGGTTTCGTTATGGGAATTGCACGTTCAGCCGCCATCGGATATATGCGAGCGGCGTTTCGTAAGGGTTCGACCGCTACTGCGTTTCGTGAAACAATGAGACGTAAGGGTATTTCGTATCGTTGGACAACGATGTTAGCAGATTGGCGGTCTATAAATGAAATTGAGGTTAAATCGGAGCGTTTCAAATATGTTCGTAAAGACCGTTTCCCTACCCAAAAAGCATTAGCAGAGGTATCGTGGAAACTCTCTCACGAATATATGTATGTCGTCACCGTTAAGTCGATGTTAAAACCTGGAGTGCCGGTGACGTCACGGCGTGTCAATATAACTTCCGATGTCCCAATGACACCCGCTATGGTAGAGCAAGCGATTGTCGAAAAATGGGCAGAGTGGGAAGATTATACAGCCGAACAATTAGGTGAAATGGTTATGTATGCGGCTGTTCATAGGAAGATAGAATGAGCAGCATAGACCGCAAGCCGCATATACTGAAATCGGAAAAGACAATGGCTATGCCACGGCGGATGGTCTTTTTCGACACGGAGACTTGGCAGAATGAAAAGGAAACGGGTCAAATACATCAGAGTTTCCGTCTTGGGTGGGCGTTATACTATTGCAAAGCGTATGGTCGCCACGCCGAAGTTATGGAGTGGTTATACTTTACACACCCAGACGAATTTTGGCAGTTTATCGACCTGCATACACACGACAAAAATAAGCTGTGGGTTATTGCACGGAACGTGGCGTTTGACTTTACGGTGGTAAAAGGATGGACACACTTACGCCGTTTAGGATTTAAGCTCAAGTTTTTTCACAACAAAGGGACGTGCAATATAATATCGGTTCGTAATAAGGGTAGGTCGATTGTTTTCCTTGACTCAATGAATTGGTTCGTAGAGTCACTTGAAAAGACAGGAAAACGAATCGGCTTACCGAAGTTATCTATTGATTTTAAGACGTGCACAGAAAAGGAATTGAAAGTATATTGCAAGAGGGACGTTGAAATTGAGGTCGAAAACTTTAAGATATTTATTCGGTTTCTTGAGCGGAATCATATTGCTCGTTTGTGCTATACGAGAGGTTCTACCGCTATGGCTGCTTTTCTGCTTAACCATTATCATAGCAAAATATACATACACAACAATAAGCAAGCCATAAAACTTGAGCGTGACTCGTATAAGGGCGGCAGGGTGGAATGTTTCTTTTTAGGAGAGCTAAACAATGCTGATTATTATATGCTTGATGTTAATAGTTTGTATCCTTTTGTTATGCGTAATAACTTGTATCCTGTTAAGTATATCAAAATCCGTCATAACATTACAACATCAACACTTAACGCTTATCTTGATACAAGAGCAATTACTGCACAAGTTTTGTTGGACACGGATAGTCCAGTCTATGCAGTAAGGCGTGACAGGTGTATATTTCCTGTCGGTCGTTTTTGGGCGTGTTTGACAACACCGGAGCTAAAATACGCTATGTCAAAAGGCCATATCAAGGAAGTCGGTGACTGTGTTATCTATGAACAGGACAGTATTTTCAAGTCCTATGTTGACAAGTTTTATGCACTTCGTCAAGAGTTTAAGTCAACAGGCGTTGCAGAATACGAAGAATTATGCAAGAAAATGCTTAACAGTCTTTACGGTAAGTTTGGACAAAAGGGCGAAGAATGGGCGAAGATAGGTGATTGTCCAAATGAGCAGGACAGGGAAGAATTAGTTTTCAATATGGACGGTCGGCGTGTAACGAAGTTACGCTATTTATTAGGTGAAGTTTTTATAATGACAAGAGTCGGTGAATGTTTTGACTCGTTCCCTGCCATAGCCGCCCACGTCACCGGCTATGCTCGAATGTATTTATGGTCACTAATGCAGCAAGCAGGGTGGGGTAACTACTTTTATTGCGACACCGACTCACTTATAGTGAATGAGGTAGGCAAATGCAAACTCCAAAACAAGCTAAACAAAACCACGCTCGGCGGTCTCAAAATCGAGAGTGTCTGCGATACTGTAAAACTGCGGGGATTAAAAGACTACTCGTTCGCTGCAAAGACTGTAATAAAAGGGGTGCGGAAAACTGCCCGTTGTTTAAGTGACGGAGTTTATAGTCAAGAAAAATGGCCGTCATTTAGGGGGTTATTGCGAAGTGGGAATCCAGAAAGTTACGTTGTCGAAACAATTACAAAACACTTAACCCGCAAGTACACAAAAGGTGACGTTACTGTTGATGGCGTTGTTCTTCCTTTTGTGCTCGATGTTCAGCGATAATACGTCTATTGTTAGCATACATCTTTTGTAGTTTATCGTCCATAACTTGCTTATGGTCGGCTATGGTTTTCTTCATTAGGTCGGCGGCTTCCATTGTGAATCCTGTAAGTATAAGTTAATATGTTCATCGTCATATCCGTTAAGGTATAATTCACGTCTTGCACGGTCGGGGGTTATGAGTTTTCTTTTAAGGAATTTAAGTGTTTGTGCGGTCGTCCACGTTGCGTCAAGTTCTTCTACTTTCTCATAGTGCCATTGTTGCATAAGTACGTTAATCTGGTCGGCGGGTAGGTTAAGTCTTGCAAGTTTATCACGGGTGTCATTTTCGTCATACATACGTTTTTTATACAGGTTACGAATCCCTGCAATTTGGTCATTTGTAAAAGCCCACAGTCTTTTATATTCTGCGGTCGATACAATATAGTTAGCGTCCTCTGCACGGACACCGATGTCACCTAATAGTCCTATTGCCGTCCCTCTATCTATCATACGGTCACTATATGCCTTGATAATGTCACCGGAAGTGAATTTTGACAATGTTGCAAGGGTTTGTTTTATCGTAAATTCAGTCATACGGGCGGCATTTTCTTCATTATATCCGTGCTCAAGGTAACTCTCAAGGACGTCACTTTCAGAGAGCACACCCTGTTTATACATACGCCTAATATCGACACGGGTTAAACGCCTATACGCTATTTGTATTAGTTTATCTCTCCAAAACGGCATAACGTCTTGAGCACGCAGAAGCATATCTAATTCTGTATAATCAATAACGCCACGGTGCAACATCTCAAATCCTTGTTGCGGTGACGGTAACGCCCAATGAGCCGCCCAATATCGTTGTGTCCACTCTTTAGACAGTCCTTTTTTCACACCCCATTGTTCTAATTCAGCGGGGTAGTCTTGATACTGCCCAAACTTAGCGGCTATATCCGGCGTAAATGCTTCACGGACGGCCATAGTGATTATATCAGCCACGGGTGGTATTTGGTATGCTAACTCTTTATAAATCTGTGCATAATTAGGGTGTATGCCGATTTTTCTTAGTTCCATATCAAGTGTTGACAGATTAGGGTCTTTACGCAGTTGATAAGCGACTATATCTTGAGAAGCCGGTTTCGTTAGCACGGCGTCCATATATGTTTGTGCATATAGGGGGTGTATGTCACCCTTACTAATAGACTCGATTATTGTTTCATTATCTGCACCCTGCACAAGTCCACCCTGCACTAACAACATAGCATTAGGCAGGATATAGGACAGGTCTTTCAAATACGCCGGATTATCACCTGTCCACCCCAAACAACCTAATTCATTGTAAAACTCTTGTTCGGGCATTAACCCACGTTTCAACAGACCTTGACATTGTAAGGTGTTTAGTTGCTGTTGCCCTAACCAATTCCATAACGGCCACTCACGGGGTGATATATTCCAATACTTTTGAAACTCCGTCCACGGATTAGTATAATCATCGTGGTAACGGCTATATCTAATAACTTCGGGAATTGTCGGGTATGGCAGTTCGGCTTCATAAAGAGAGGACGCTAAAGCAGGTTCGTATCCTTCGGACGCCGTGCACTCGTCCCAGAGTCCCTCTGTGATTTTCTTTCTCTGCCATAGTATGTTCACTTGTGAAGATGTTAGCCACGTTTCTAATGTTCGTCTATTATTCCAGCGTTTCAACATACTCAAAGCAGGGGTGAAAGCTACGTCTAACAATTCGTCAACAGCGTTGACACCGACACCGATTAAGTGCGGCAGAAAAGCAAAGTCGGGGGGTGACGATATAGCACGAACAAGGTTCTTGAGTCCTGCGGGTGTTTCAGGTGGTAGTTCAATATCGGCAAGTAAAGCAGCTATATAAGGTGTAAGTGCTTTCTCACTATCGTCTGCAAGTGCCTTTTGTGCTTCTACTTGCATAGCCCAATAGTATTCGCCGTATGTTTGTTTATCTTTTATACCCATTAGCCGCCCTCACTTTCAGGTCTTGCCGCCCACGCCACGAAAAACGGTTCGTCCCAAATTAGTTGACGTTGCCGGTCGATAAAAGCGATAGTCATTGCTCTATACTCAAAATCATCTTTCGCCCACGCTTCACAAATCGCCTTAGCCGTTACTGCACCTGCACAATTTTCCCACAGGTAACAGCTAAGGTAAGGCGGGTCATAGTTTGTGTCCTTACCGCATAGCTTCCATATAGCGGCAAAAAATTCAGTACAGGCGTCTAAAATTTCACCGATAGCGGCGTGGTCTGTGCCGTAATTCCACTCATTATAACCGTCTAACAGGTATAGATAACCCGCAAAAGCAGCGTCATAAGCGTTACCGTAATTGGCAAGCAAGTCAACCTTAGCACTTTCACAGTCGTAAGCCATAACAGCGTCCTCACTTTATTAAGCCGGACGGCATATTAGGCATAGGCATTAAGCTGAATTGTATTTGCACTTCTGGTATATCGGCAAGTACGGCGGTGACTTTCTTTTTATACTCTATGGCCTGTTCGTCCGACACAACCGGAAAACCTATACGAATAGAGCATATTTCTTTTGGAATTGTTTTCTGTTCAGGGTCGCCCATAATGTCACTATGTCCTTACTTACTGAACAGCAAACTCTTGAGCATACCGACAAGTATATCGTCCCACGGGTTTGCCGTTTTCTTTGCTTGTGTCTCAAGGCCGTTAATAACTTCCTCAAGTCCTTTTCGTAGTTCGGGTGACATCACAGTCACTACCATTGTAATTAGTTGTAAAAGCCACTTGTTCATTTTCTCGACTCCTACTGTCAAGGGTTATTATTGATACCGTCACTCTATCGAGTGACACGGTTTTATTTATACAAGTCACCCGCAAGTCACGGCTACTCTTTCATTATCCAGAATAGCTTTCGTGACTTAGGGATGTTATCTTCATTATCTGTATAGGCGTCAAGGTCTTTATTGCCGGTCGTGCCGGAAGCATTTGTTGACTCCGTCATATTTCCAATTCCCGCACCGGAAGCAAGAGTTGACCCTGTTGGGACAACGTGCTGATGTCCGCCATCATCAAAGCTATGGTTGTGAGTGCCAAAGTCCATACGGTGACTATGATAATCATTCCCGATAGCGTTGCCGACATCATCGTCAATGTTTGCACCTTTTATACACCGCAGTTTTAGGTCGGGTGTGCCGTTTTCACCGTCACACAGTAACCACCCGTTAGGTATGTCCGCAATTATACCATACCAAGCAAGGATTGTCCCTGTGGGCATTTTGAATTTGCTTATCATAAACATAAATGTCACCTTGTATAAGCGACAATGAGCGAATCGTTGTCTGTCACTATGTTAAATCGAAGTTGGTTAAGGTTATCAAGTGAGAAACTCACAACATCGGTAGCGTCTAACGGCCAAGCATTAGCGGTCGTTGCGGCGGCGTGGGGTTTTACCCATACCTTACCGACATTATCAGGGTGTGCCATTATCAAACACTCCGTGCACGTTATATCATCGCCTTGTGTCGGATTAGCAGGGTCAACCCTGTCATAATGGACGATGTCTTTAAGTTTTGCACTTGCTGTATTGAGTACCCCAGACTCCGAAGCCCGTAATAGTTTCCTTGCACTATCACCGTAAGCAGTAAGTAGAGCAAGGGTTTGCTGCATATCGGCGGTTAGTTTGACGGTCTTAGTGATAGGTGGTTGTAGTCTTAACCCCGCTACGTCCATAGGTTTGTTTATGTCGTGCATTATCTTAACTCCTATATAACGAGCTATATAGCCGGTTATCGGTTAGGACATAAAATAATACGGGGTGACACCGGTATAGTCAGCCGATTTTTCACACGGGTCGCAGGGTGGCGATTATGTTTAACGTCACCCCGTATTGGTTGTAGTTTTAGTCTGCTTCTGTGTATGCGACAGTTATCTCAAGTGACGTAGTTCCTGCAACACCTACGCCATATACCCCGACTCGACATTGTTGTCCCTCTGCCAATGGTAAGTCCATTGGAAGCATTTTGTTTTCAGTATTTAACAGGGTAAGGTCTATATCGCATATTTGGTCGGCGTCACGATATACTCTCAAGTAGTCGGTCGGGCAAGTTGCGTTATACTCCGTGCCTATTGAAACAATACGTCTGTTCTTACCAGACATACCCGACAACATATCGAACAGGTGTTCTTCACCGGCTACGAGATTATCGCAGTTGACTCGTTTATACTTCAACATAACAAGCACTCCGTTAGTTAAAAGTTATTGTTTTTGCACGTTGCGGTCGTCTTAACCTTATTCGACTTTAACGTGCATTATCAAAGCGACTCTAACGTGAGCCACGGCAAGTGAAGCGTCTGTCGCCCAGTCCACGTTCAAATAGACAAGCAGTTCTTCACCGCTTACAAAATGCAGGGGTGGGTCGAACAGTAACGGCACTCCATAGGACGGGTCACTTAATCCGGTAACGACAGACACACAGTCACCGATTAAGGACATTTCGGTTAGATATTCGACATCGGTGTCCACAGAGTCCGCACCGAAAAACGGAATCCCGTTTCTATCTTCATCGAAAAGTATTTCCCTGTCCTTAACAAGTTTAATATATTCGCTTGTTATCTCACCTGTTGCTCCACCCGCTTCACTGAACGGTGCACCGGCGATACCCAATATGTCGATTGTATGTCGGGCAGGGACAACCTTACCACAGGGGAAGTCGGGAAATTCACCCGGAGATAGTGACACCGACAACAGGTGGTCGCCGTCCGCAGCTAACGCCGCCGCCGCCGTCATATATTGTATGAAGTTATACTCTTTCGCTTCCGAGCCATTCACCATATTAGCGGTGATGTCACCGGCGTCATATCTGTCATATACGACTACAACGTCACCGGTCTTAGCTGCACCCCTGTCGATTGTAAAACTCTGTCCTTCGGCCACGGGTATAGTGACATTTATACCCTTAGACGTTAGCCATTCCATCAGGTTCATAGGGATAAAAGTATCCTGTGGGTGTCCTAAATGATTAAGTCCCTGTGCACCTGCACGATAACAACCGACCGTTTTCCTGTCCACCCGTAAAATCGGATAGTCTGCCACGGCGGTCGCACCGCCGAAGATGATGTTTTTTATTAGGAAACTCTCTCCGGCGTCTGCGTGCAGTGAGAAAGCCACACCCGAAGCTGCACGCTTAATACAGTTTGACTGTTGCAACATAATAAAAACTCCTAAACAAGAGTCATTGTATAAGGGTTTGCACCTTGTGTCACATACAAAGTCACACTACCGCCTATTATGTCCGTTTGAAATTCGCCATTCCACGGACAAAAGACGTCATTCTGTTTATATTGTCGTCCAGTGTGACGTCTGGCATACTTGCGATTTTCGCCTTTTCCCTGTCAATATGCGGCAGGAGTTGTTCTGCAAAAGCGATTGTCTTTTCTTTTGCACCGTCAATTCCTGCGGCAATACGATTAACTCCGATGTCTCTTGCTTTCTTCTTCCAGTCCTCAAGTGACACCCTCTTGAGTCCCGCAGCCCACTTACCACTTGACACGGCGGCAGTCAAGTTAGTAAGCATTTTGTCTTGTTTTGCGGCGGCCTTTTCACAGGGGTTTTCTGTTACCCTGTCTATGCCTTTCCGCACGTCCTCAACAGACGCTTTAAGTCTGCGAGCGTGTTTCTCTTGAAACTCTGCGGCTGTTAGCTTTGCCATTTTTTACACTCCTTTTGAAAATAGGTTAATTCTAAGGTGTAGGGTACGGCTTTTCTGTCGATGTCTATATCACGTCTTGTCGCAAAAGCCCCACTACCCCCACCCACTATAATATACGACTATAATGACAAACTGTTTCACAGTCAAGAGCGGATATACAAAGTATATAATAATCTCTCTGCTCACCCTTATCACCGACCGTGTGCCGTCTCGATGTCTTGACTGTGATAGGGTAAGTGACATCAAACGGGTTATAGTCTGTCGATGTCACTCCCTCTCCGATGTCACCGGTGACACCCTCTTTCGGGGGGGTTAGAGTGACATCAATGTCACCCGTGACA
>Ga0114925_10001969_pt1 | contig 10340 bp, 13 predicted proteins | sample SumtaG_2_FD_87287 | JGI IMG/M metagenome (GOLD analysis project Ga0114925, IMG submission 87287) | Deep subsurface microbial communities from Indian Ocean to uncover new lineages of life (NeLLi) - Sumatra_00607 metaG | ecosystem: Environmental > Aquatic > Marine > Oceanic > Sediment | place...
CTATGCCGCCCAGCGCCGGCTTGAACAGCTGGTGCAGAAATTCGGTGATGACATCTCGATCGATGCCCACTTCTGCTCGGTGTTCCCGGACGCTTGGGGCAAAATTGAAGAGAAATGGCAGGCGCACGGTGGCTTTGAGGGCTTCAACTGGCATATCAATAAAGTCGCCAAAAAATTCCCGCACATCGAAGTTCATGAACGTCTATGGCTCGAGACCAGGCCGCGCACCTCGGCAAGCGCACATCTATTTCTAAAGGCCATCGAGATCATCGAACGTGAAGAGAATGAAAATGCAGCCAGGCCTCAGCCCTATCTCGACAGGATTTCGACGCGCGCCGCCTGGGAGTTGCGCCGCGCATTCTTCGCGTCGGCAAAGGATATTTCCGATTGGCAGGTTCACAAGGAAACTGCCGAGCGCCTTGGCATTGATTACGGCATTGTTGATGAAAAAATCCGTTCCTCGGAAGCCGTCGCTCAGCTCGCGGTCGATTACGATCTGAGCCAAAAACACGGGGTGGAGGGTAGCCCAACATTCATTATGAATGACGGTCGGCTGAAGCTATTCGGCAATGTCGGGTACCGGCTGATCGAGGCGAACGTACAGGAGTTGCTTCGCAGTGCGCCGGAAGACGAAGCGAGCTGGTGCTAGTGAGAACCCATCGCCCGAGCCTCCTCGCTGGTGCATTACTGGCCTCGGGCATTGAGCGCGTCCCAAACCGCTCAGTGTTTGACGGTCGGCCCAAGCGGGGATCCCGGTGCGTTAGCAGCACACGCCGGGATGTGTGCGGGGGTGGCGGGAGACTGCTGCCGGTGCCGGTCTCGTAGTGGTTTACCCAGTTGCCGACAATCGCCGGGACATGAGCTGTAGCAAGTTCTCGAGGCCTGCCCGCTTATCGCCCAGACTCTTGGAGCGGTCTCTCAATGGGCTGACGATTTCAAACCGGGCCGGACATGGCTCAATGCCTCGAACCCCGCGATCACATCCAGGAGTTCGTTGGTGATCTCGGACTGGCGGGCCGATCGAATCGCGACCAGAAGCTCCGAAAGCCTGTCGTCGATCGAACGTTCCGCCTGTTGCATCAACGCGAGACGTGCGGCATTCTCGGCCGCCATCGCTTCCGCGGCCACACGAAAGACGCTCGCGAAGAGATGGTTGCGGATCAGCGCACCAAAGAGTGCGTTCGGTGCCATGCTGAAGGTCGGCAGAGAGCGTGATCGCCAGGGCTGCGCCTTGAGATCCGCGACAAGCTCCGGCTCCACGGGCAGAAGGCCGCGGAAAGAGGGCACCTGCACGCCCTGAGCGTCGCGCTGCATATGGACAGTCGTGACCGAAATCTCTTCGCCGTGGGCGGGCGGGCGCGCCGCGTCCAGTGCGATCAGCACATCGTCCGCAAGTTTGCCAATCCCGTCCGCCGAAGCCGGCGGCGTGAAGCATCGATCCACCAGTACGCCGAGGGCGTCGAGCGCATCGGCCATCCGCGCGCCGACGGCGAAAACCGCGCACTCCCGGAGAGGAAAACCTGCCGTGGCCGTCTCGGCGACCGTTTCGTTGTAACCGCCACATAGTCCATGGTCGGACCCGAAGACGAGAACGATCCGCGGCACCTTGTTGGTCACATGGGATCGCTGAGGCAAATCAGCTTGCCGGAGAACGACTTGCAGCCCTCGGAGGACCGTCGCATGGAAGAGGTTGATTGACGTCGCCGCACGGTCATAGGGCGCCGCGTTGACAGCCGAAAGTGTCTTCATGGTCCGCACGACATTGCGGATGCTCTGCAAGGTCGTTAGGCGCCGCGACAGGAGCTCAAGCGTCTGCATCATCGGTGCTCCGGTTTTCTGCCAGCGCTGCTCGGGCCACGGCAAGGATCGCCGCGCGGTCGCCCTCCTCCGGCCTTGCGCCGGCCTCGATCCGCTCCGTAATCGCGCCGAGGCCGGTCCGCGCCGCAGAACGCAGCGCCACCGTTACGTCCGCCATCTGTGGTGCCGGGACCTCGTCCAGCAGACCGCTCATCGCGGCCAGCAGCACCGTCAGCTGCTCGGGCGCGGAGATCGGGTTCCGCTCCGGCTGCTGGAGTGCCGCCCGCACCGCTGCGCCGCGGGAGAGCCGGTCTCGCGTGTCGTCGTCAAGACGTGTACCAAAGCGCGCGAAACTTTCCAGTTCCTCGAATTGCGACAGTGTGATCCTGACATCGCCGGCAACTTCTTGGAAGGCCGGTGCCTGCGCTTTGCCGCCGACCCGGGAAACCGACTTGCCGAGATCGACCGCCGGAAACTGCCCCTTGCGGACCAGCCGCGGCGACAGGTAGATCTGACCATCCGTGATCGAGATCAGATTGGTCGGGATATAGGCGGACAGGTTCTCGGCCTGCGTCTCGATGACCGGCAGGGCGGTTAGGGAGCCGCCGCCGCGTAACTTCGAGAGCTGGACAGACCGCTCCAGCAAGCGGGCGTGAATGTAGAAGATATCGCCGGGATACGCCTCCCGTCCCGGGGGCCGGCGGAGCAGTAGCGAGAGCTCCCGATATGCGCGGGCATGGCGCGTCAGATCGTCATAGACGATCAGAACATCGCGGCCGCTATTGGAAAAGTACTCCGCCATCGCTGTGGCGGCGTAAGGCGCGACAAAGCTGACGCCGGGCGCCTCCTCACTGCCGGCAACGACAATGATAGCGCAGTCCATCATCCCGCCTTCTTTGAGGGCTGCGGTGACCCGAGCGACCGCGTCGCCGCGTTGGCCGATCGCGCAATAGACGCAGATGACGCCGGTGCCCGCCTGGTTGAGCATGGCGTCGACGGCGATGGAGGTCTTGCCCGTTTGCCGATCACCAATGATAAGCTCCCGCTGACCGCGCCCGATGGGGACGGCTGCATCGATCGCCATGATCCCGGTCGCAAGCGGGCGCTTGATCGGAGCGCGGTCGAGAATGCCAGGCGCCTCAGCCTCGATCGGAGCCGTCGCCGTCGTTCCCAATCTTCCGAGCCCGTCCCGTGGCCGTCCCAGAGCATCCACGACGCGCCCGAGCAACGCTTCCCCGACCGGCACGCTGACCACCTTGCGGCTGCGTCGCACATTGTCACCGACAGCGATCTCCTCAGCGGATCCCAGCAGAATGATCCCGATGCGTCCGGGCACGAGATCTGACACGATACCGATTTCACCTGTGGCGAAGATCACGAGTTCGTCGGCGAGCGCGTGTTCGAGCCCGGTGATGATCGCAACGCCGGTGCCGACTTCCACGACCGTGCCGATCTCCTCGATCTGAGGCTTGGGCCCGGGCGCCGACGCCAGTCCCGTTAGAAGTTCCGCGGTTGCATCGACCGCGCCCTGCAGGACGGAGCCTCGGGTCATGGGGTCTCTCCTAATGCCTTGGGCGCAGCCTCAAGGCGCACGCGAAGTGCCTCCTCAAGTCCATCGAGATAAGTCGCGACGGTCCAGCCGAGACGCACGCCGCCCAGCTGGAGGGTTAATCCAGGCGATTCCCTCGGATCTGTTCTAAAGGTCAACGGTACATTTTTCACAGCATCTTGAAAGGCTTGCTGCAAATGTTTGCGGCGCGCCTGTGTGAGCGGGAAGCTGCTGACCGCTACGGCCCCGTCCGACGCTGCCGCCGCCCTCTGCAGTTCCGGCCCAAGCTCGGCCAGATGGGACTCGAGCCGGGACGCAATCTGATCCTCCAGCCGGGCGTCGGCCAGATCCTTCAGGGCCTTGCCGGTGAGAGATAAGATCGCCTCTGCCCCGGTGACGCGAAGATCCGCCAGATAGGCGGCGCGCTCGTCGCCGATTTGCGAGCGCCAGTCCGCCTGCTCGGCGTCCAGCGCCGCTCGTGCCTGCAAGCGGAGCGCGGCTTGTTCCGTCGCGGCCTCCTCACGGGTCGACTCGAGGATCGCCGCTTTCTCTTCCGCCAGCGTGGAGAGGGCGGCCCTGTGCATCTCCTCTGTCTCTTCTGCGGCGTACCGGGCCGTCTCAGCGCTGGCAATGCGCGCTGCAATGCCTGCCTCGCGCTGGTCAATTCCATCGAGGATCGGGCGATAGAGGAACCGCTTCAGAAGCCAGATCAGGACAAGAAAGTTGACGATCTGCGCGGCAACGGTGATCCAGTCGATGAACATCTCCTTAGCCGCCCGCTGTGGACGCCGCCGCTTTGACCGCTGCATCCCAAAACGGGTTCGCGAAGATCAGGATCATCGAGACCACGAAGCAATAGATCGCTGTCGACTCGATCATCGCCAGGCTGACGAACAGGGTGCGCGAGATCGAGCCAGCCGCATCGGGTTGCTGCGCTATGCCGGAAAGCGCCTGCGCGGCGGCCCGTGCCTCGCCAAATGCCGGGCCGATCGCTCCGAAGGCGACTGTCAAGCCGGCCGTCAATATCGAAATCATTGCAATTAAACCGAGATCGGTCATCTAGTTCTCCTTGTCAGGGGTTGGTTCGGCCGCTGGGCCGGTCGCGGCGGCTATGTAGACCATCGCCAGTACAGCGAATATGTAGGCCTGGATCAGACCCGTCAGCAGGCCGAGCATGTCCATGACGACCGGGAAGAAGAAGGGAGCAACGCCGAGCAGGATCGCCGCAATCACAGCCCCGCTCATGATGTTGCCGTAAAGTCGTATCGCCAGCGCCAGCCCGCGGGTGAACTCGCTGATGATGTTGAAGGGCAACATCAGCACCGTCGGCTCGATATAGCTGCGCAGGTACCCGCCAACGCCCCGGCTGGCGATCCCGAACGCGGGAATGGCGATCAGAACCGACAGAGCCAGGGCCGTTGTGGTCGAGAGCGAGGCTGTTGGCGGTTGAAAGCCCGGCACGACCAGCAAAAGGTTGGAGACGGCGATGAAGAGAAACAGCGTTCCGACAAACGGGATGAAGCGGCTTGACGGCCGGCGCGTGATTTCGGCGATCTGACCTTCGATGGCGGTGACGATCACCTCGAGGGCCGTGCGCCACCGGGTGGCCGGCGCCTCTGGCTTCAGCCGCCAGGTGACCAGCGCCGATGCGCCGGTCAGGATCGCCATGATGACCCAGGTGTTGACGATGGTCGCGTTGATCGGGACGTCGAGGATCTTGAAGACGACCGTCGTGTCGGTGGTGATATTCATTCACGCGCCCTCCCGCACCGGGCTTATGCGCGCAAGGGCGATAGCGGCATATCGGACGAACAGAAAGGCGGCGGCGAAGCCGATAGCGCTCCAGGTTCCGAGTTGCGCGACGCTCCATCCAGCCAGAAGCAGAAGCGCAATCCGCAATGCCGCGCTGCCGAGGATCAGTGCGCCGGGCTTGATCGAGCGGTGCGCGGCGCGCACGCTCAACGCCAGACCAGCAAAGAAGATGCCGCTCGCGGCTGTGCCCAGGGCTGCACCCGTCGCAAAGTCGATTAAATCCATAACGATCTTCCTTTTCCTGTCAGCGCCGTTCAATCCGGCAGTATCCAATTCAATCGGGGCCGCGTTCCTGCACCACCCATCGCCATGCGATGATTGCTCCAAGGATCACACCGGCGAACAGCAGCGAGATGGTCCAGGAAAAATTCTGCGGAGCGACCTTGTCCAGCCAGATCCCCAGGAAGATTCCGCTGACGGTGGGGACGGCGACGGACCAGCCGATCATACCGAAGGTGCCAAGTCCTCTCATCGGGCTTGGCGGGGGCGCCTCGCGCGATTTCCGCATCCGCTCGGCGCTACGCTCGATCTCTTCTGCCGGCTTGTCCGGCTTGTCCGTTGATGCGGCCATCATGGGACATCCCTCAGTTCGGCGAAGCGGCGCACCATGTCCGCTTCGAGCCGCGCCAGCGCCGTCCGGGCCGTGCGCTCCTGGTCATCGAGTTCGACAAAGGCCTTTCGGACAGTAGCCTTCAGCGCGGCGAGATCATTCCCCTGGACGGCGCGGCGCACGCAGATATCTACCTGGTGGCCCTGTTTGACGAAGACGCCCTCGTCGATTCCGAAGAATCGTTCGCGCCCTTCGGGCTCAACCAGAACGAGAACGCTGGGCACTAGCGAAGTGACGAAATCGATATGGTTCGGGAGCACGCCGAACGATCCGTTCTCCGCCCACGCCGTCAGCTTTTCAACTGGACCCTCATGGAACACCGAGGTCGGGAGATGCAGAACCACCATCATTGCGCCCTCGCCGCTTCTCATGACACAGCCTCGCTTACTGCGCCGATCATATAATAAGCGCTTTCCGGCCGGTCGAACTCGGTTTGGTCCAGCAGTTGCTCGCATCCGTCGAGGGTCTCGGCCAAAGGCACGAGACGCCCCTTCGCCCCGGTGAACGCCTTGGTCGTAAAGAAGGGCTGCGTGAGGAACCGTTCCAGCCGACGGGCCCGGGCAACCGTCGCGCGGTCTGCGGAAGACAGTTCCTCCAGTCCGAGCATCGCAATGATATCGCGCAGATCCTCATAGTCCGCGAGCGTCCGGCGCACGGCCCGGGCGATGTCGTAGTGGCGCTGACCGGCTACGCCTGGATTGAGCATCAACGACGTCGAGGCCAAGGGATCGATGGCGGGGTAGAGTCCTTCGCTCGCCCGTTTCCGCGACAGAACGACCGACGCGGAGAGATGCGAAAACACATGCGTGACAGCCGGGTCGGTAAAATCATCGGCGGGAACATAGACCGCCTGGATCGACGTGATCGCCCCCGATCGGGTTGAAGCGATCCGCTCCTCGAGCGCGGCGAGCTCGGTCGCCAGCGTCGGTTGGTATCCCACCCGTGACGGCATGCGCCCAAGCAATCCGGAAACCTCTGAACCCGCCTGAATGAAGCGAAAGATGTTGTCGATCAAGAGGAGCACATCCTGCCGCCTCTCATCGCGGAAATACTCGGCGATGGTCAGCGCCGTGTCCCCGACCAGGAACCGGACACCGGGCGGCTCGTTCATCTGACCAAACAGGAGCACGGTCTTATCGAGCACGCCCGCCTCGCGCATTTCCCGGTACAGCTCCTCCGCTTCGCGCAATCGTTCGCCGATCCCGCAGAACAGGCTCACGCCCTGATGATGGCTCGCAGTGTTGTGGATCAGCTCGGTGATCAGCACCGTCTTGCCGACGCCGGCGCCGCCGAAAAGACCGGTCTTGCCGCCCCGTTCGATGGGGCAGAGCAGGTCCATCGCCTTGATGCCAGTCTCGAAGATCTCTTTGCTCACCACCCGGTTCGTCAGAGGTGGCGGAGGCCGGTGAATCGCCTCGTGCGCAACGGCTTCGACCAGACCCTCGCCATCGGTGGGCTCGCCAAAAACGTTCAGCATCCGGCCCCGCAACGCATCGCCGACAGGGACCTGAATCGGCGCTCCCGTCGCCTCGACGGGCATCCCCAGTCCAAGACCCTGGACCGCGCCAAGCGCCATGCCCCGCACCACGCCTTCGCCGACAAGCGACGAGACCTCGATGCGTAGCTTTCCTGCTCGCAAGAGATCGTGGATCCGTGGTGGATCACCGCGGAACCGGATATCCAGAACGCTGCCATGAATGGCGACAATCTCGCCCGGTGTTTCAGTCGATGCTGTCAGCTTGCCCGGCGCGCTCATTGGAGATCTCCAGGATTCGCATAGGCGCGGCGCGGCGCATCTCCTTTCACGAATAATGAAGGGAAACTTGTTTGCTTCAGGTAGCGAGACACCTCAAGAAACCTTGTGAAGATGTACGTCATCGGCACCATGTTTCGATAGGATTTCTACCGCGCGGCGTTCATGCTCCCGATCCCAAGTGCGAACCCAAAGAAGAAGACCGCTATGAAGTAGATGTTCTTTGACGTGTTTGGTATGCTCTTTACTGAGGGAAGCAGCGAGAACAGAACATATGGCGACACCTAAAGTACCGGCAACGATGCCAGCGGATGCAACCGCGATCAGGGTGCCGCCGGATGCAGCAACAAAGCCCGCCGCTGACAAGCCGCCCAGATAGGTCAGTCCGCCAATCAGTCCGCCTTTCGCATCTCCCATTGATTCCGGTGCCATATAGGAACCGCGCGGCACTGCCGGATCATCTTCCAAGTCTGATACGGTTCGGTAGTGCGGATGCAGCTTTTCTTCGATCGCTTTGTCGCTTGCCAACAAACTGAGCTTATCTCTTTCTGAATTCAGATAGAATCAATTCGTCGATGGCCGCTTGCAGAGATGCTGCATCCTTGACCAGGCCGACGGATTCGGTTGCCGTCTTCACATTGTCTGGATCACTCATAGCGGATTTCCTTTCTAGATTCTTCAGCATCGCTATCTCCCGACTTCAGCGGTTGGCTGCCAGCATTGCCGATACCTGCCGGAAGACATCGCCGACCGGCGTCTGCGGGTAATGCGTGGGGTCTGCAAAGAGTGGGATGCGAACATCCACTTCTCCCGCTGCCGCGAAATTCGTTGAAGCACCGAGTTTCTTGAACACGCCAAGCATGCGGTGGTTGTCGCTAAGCACAATTGCGGCAAATTCACCTATGCTGTTTTCGATTGCCCTTTGAGCTAGGAACGCGAGCAACAAGGTACCGAGACCTTTACCTTGATGGCTGTCAACAACGGTCACGGCCACCTCATCTGTTGTTTCCTGTTCCGGCATCCGAATGTAGCGCGCGACTCCAATCGGGTTGCCTGGTGTCTCGCCGATATCCAGGGCACCAACCGCTTCATGATTGACTTGATCAATCTCGGTGAACTGGCACAGTAGTTTCTCGGACAATGCCGAAACCGGACGAAAAAACCGGAAATAACGGCTCTCTTCTGACAAATGTTTCATTCCGACTTCGAGAAGGTGTTTGTCATCGGGTTGAACCGGTCGCATACGGACGGGTGTTCCATCGCGCAGAGCAGTTTCGACCGTGAACTGTGCTAATGGAATCGTGGAACTTTGGTCAGCCATCACGATGCCCCACCCTCGACAAAAGGTGCCGCAATCATTGCACGCGTCGCCTTTGCGATGACGGCCTCCTCATTTGTTGGCACCACAAGCACATCGACCTTCGAGTCTGCCGCGCTTATGACCGTTTCATCTGCATCATTTGCGGTTTGGTCCAGCTCGACACCAAGCCAGGCCAGACGCTCACAGATGCGCCTGCGGACCTCGGCGGAGTTCTCGCCGATGCCTGCCGTGAACACGATGGCATCAAGTCCTTCCAAGGCGGTGACAAGCGAGCCAAGTTCACAGGCAGCGCGATAGCAGAACAAATCGATCGCTTCTCGAGTCTTGGGATCAGCACATTCCTGCAGCACCTGCATGTTGTTGCTGATGCCGGACACACCGAGCAGGCCGGACTCGCGATAAAGCATGTGCTGCACTTGCGCGGTGCTCATTCCCCGGTTTTGCAGCAGGTGGAGAACGACACCGGCATCGAGTGAACCACATCGGCACCCCATCATCAGGCCATGAAGCGCGGTGAAGCCCATACTGGTGGCAACACTCTGCCGTCCTTGCATGGCACACATGCTGGCCCCATTGCCGAGATGGGCCACAATCACACGGCCATCTGCGAGAATTCCAAGTTGTTCGGGGAGCGCGGCTGCGATGTACTCGTAGGATAGGCCATGGAAGCCGTAACGAATGATGCCTTCGTCCGTCAGCTCGCGCGGCAACGCAAAGAGTCGCGCAAGTCTTGGTTGGGTTCGATGAAAGCTGGTATCGAAACAGGCGATCTGCGGCATGCCCGGCGCGACCGTGGCGATAGCGTCAATTGCTGCGAGGTTATGTGGTTGGTGCAGCGGCGCGAGCGTTACAAGACGTTCCAGTTTTTCGCGGATCACCTCATCGACGACCACTGGCCCAGTGAATTCACGGCCGCCATGAACAACGCGGTGTCCCGCCGCTACAGGTGTGAACGCGACATAGCGGCTGTGCAATCGTTCCAGAAGCTGTGTGATCAGCCATTCATGGGTTGCATCCGCTGGAATGTTCTTGAGCGGCTCAGTCACGGCGGCCGCTTCGCCCTCCACGGTGGCGGTTAGATTTGGCTGACGGCCTATGCCAGTAACCTTGCCCTCGACCAGCGGCTCGCTCGTATGCGTACCTGCCGGGAAAAGCGCGAACTTCAGGCTCGATGAACCCGAGTTCACCACAACTATGACGTCCGTCATGTGCCGGCCTCTCTTGCGTGATGAACGAAGAGCTGCGCAACAGCAGCCGAAGCCAGTCGCGACAGTGTGCCGTCGGCGCGGCTTGTCAGCATGATCGGTACGCGCGCACCCAGGACGATGCCGGCCGCCTCGGCACCGGCAAGATAGAGGAGCTGCTTGGCCAGCATGCTGCCGGTCTCAAGATCCGGCGCAATCAGGATATCCGCGTGACCGGCGACGGGCGACGTGATCCCCTTGACCCGGGCGGCTTCGGGCGAAATTGCATTGTCGAAGGCCAGCGGTCCGTCGAC
>Ga0114925_10001970_pt1 | contig 10339 bp, 8 predicted proteins | sample SumtaG_2_FD_87287 | JGI IMG/M metagenome (GOLD analysis project Ga0114925, IMG submission 87287) | Deep subsurface microbial communities from Indian Ocean to uncover new lineages of life (NeLLi) - Sumatra_00607 metaG | ecosystem: Environmental > Aquatic > Marine > Oceanic > Sediment | place...
ATATTGAAACAGTCAGAGAGTTTTGGGATCGAAGACCTTGTAATATTAAGCATAGCGATAAACCACCAGACACAAAAGAATATTTTGATGAAGTAGAGAAAAAAAAATATTTTGTTGAACCGCATATTCCTAAATTTGCTGAATTTAGTAAATATAACGGTAAAAATGTTTTGGAAATAGGTTGTGGAATTGGTACTGATAGTATAAACTTTGCAAGGGCGGGTGCTAAACTAACCGTTATTGAGTTATCCCCAAGAAGCTTGAAAATTTGTAAAAAAAGATTTGAGATTTTTAATTTGGAAGCGAATTTTTATTTTGGTAATTCTGAAGAATTATCATCATTTTTACCGAAAGACAACTATGACTTAGTATATTCTTTTGGTGTAATTCACCATACACCTAATCCCGAAAAAGCAATTGAAGAGATAAAAATGTATATGACATCTGGATCTGAATTGAAATTAATGTTGTATTCAAAATTTTCATACAAACTATTTTGGATTATGAAGATAACAAACCAATGGGACTTTGGTAAAATGGACGAAATCATCGCAAAACATTCAGAAGCAGAAACAGGTTGTCCAGTAAGTTATATTTTCACATTCAATGAAATAAGAGAGTTATTGAGCAGTTTTAGAATTGAAGAAATGTATAAAACACATATATTCCCATATAAAATCGAACCATATAAAAAACATCAGTATATTTTAGATGATTGTTTTAAAAATATGAAAAAACACGATTTTGAACAAATGGAAAAAGAATTAGGTTGGCATACTTTAATAAGAGCTATAAACAAATGAAAAATTCATTAAACCAATTAAAAAATTGACTTATTTTAGAAAAAGCGAAGGTTCTTATCTCAATCAAAGCCGAGAGATAAGGTATGATAATTTTTTTCAAAATAACTTCCCATTGTATGGAAGTAATGTAGTTGAAGAGTATTAAGAAAAAAATTAAACTTCCTTTCATTTCTAATTTCAATCAACCTGTTTAAATTATAATCTATAATTTCTTTTTTCTTCTCGTATGTTGACTTGGATACTTTTTCTTCTAAAATCTTCTCAAGATCCTCGATTGTATTAAAAAATAATATTCCCTCAACGTTAAAACCCATTTTTTTGATAGCTTCTTCCCCACCCCGATAGATCGGAATAGTCCTAGTTTTTATACAATCATAAAACTTTTCTGATACATATTCTGGATATTTTCCATTTTCAATAGCTATTTGGAACATATATTTGTCTAACGAGACTATTTTTTTTATATCTGTTGTTTTTATTGAGTCATCTGTGCCAGTGCCATATGTGTCAATCTGATCTTGGAAAAGATCTGCTACTTCATGACGCAATTTATGACCTTCTAATGTTTTAGCCCTTGAATAAATCATTGATACTAATTGATTCTTATTGTATTCTCTTGAAGGATTGAGATAAACCACAACATCACTCGTAGCATATAATTCTCTAGGACAGTAATAATACTCAAGATTAAAATAATTAGCAAAGGAAATTTCTGCTATAAATTCCATTTCTGGTTTCAACCATTTATTATATTCTACAACTGCAGGCGAATCTATAGCAATCAAAATGTTTTTTTTGTCTGGATCATAATCTCTTGGTATAAAGCGATTGTAACAGATATTCAGCCCGTTTTTCCTGAAAAGATGTTGGAAATCATTCCGTAACCTATTCAGTGGATTATTGATTTTATAATCCAAATTATACATAAGCCTTTGCAATAAATTATTACTTCTTTTTATTATAGCTTTTAAAATATTTATCATCTTAATGCTTATTTTATTAGTTTTAATATATTAAAATTTTCAAATAATTGATGAGGTATTTTTAATTCTTCAACATTTAACCCCATTAATATGATAATATATCCTGCAAAATGAGGATAATTTGAGGTCTTAATCTTATATTTCGGATAAATAAACTCATAGTCTCTGTTTATGTATAATTTGTCTTTTATAAAACTCATTTTACACTCTTGACCACCATAGATATCATATCCGAATTGAGGGTTATTAGGAACTTTAAAATCATCAATTAAAATGATAGCTTTACTTAATCTATGAGCAATTTGCTCAATCTCTTGTCTTAAAGGCCATTCATATCCTTTTCCATGGGCATCTAAGAAAAAAAATCCTAAATTCTCATTTAAATCAAATGTATCTAAAATTTTAGGAAGGAAACTTTGAGACATTTCATTATAAATTTTGCATTTATCATATCCCTTTAATTTATCTTCTGCTACCGAAAAAAATTCCTTATTTGGTTCACAAGAAAAGAGTTTGAGATGTTGATAACCATCTACCACATATTTTGAAGTAATCCCTCTCCTTGTGCCAGTTTCTATAAAATAATCAGATTTCAAAAGAAGAAAATTTACTATATTTAGAAGATATTGATCTCCATGGAAGCCTAGTAAAGGTTCAGTTACCTTTAAAAATTTTTCTTCCTTTACAATCTCTTCAATATTTTTTATTAATTTGTCTACTATTTTAATCCGTTTAAGCTTATTTATTAAGTTCCTCAATAGGTTTTTCATCGTCTCCATTCTTAATAATATCAAATTTAATATAGTTTTTTAATTTTTTCCCAAAGCCTATTTTAAGTTAGATTATTCCTTTTATAAAAATATATGGGAAAAAATAATAAAATTAAACAGATTAAATAAAAATAGAATTGAATTATTGAATTAAAACATAAGTAATAATATTACTTTGATCATGTTGCGACCCATAATTTTTTATAATTTTTTCAATAAAAATTATAAATTCTTTCCACGTTCTCTTAATTATTTCTTAAATAAATATCTTGAAATTAAACTAAATTTATTTACTAGAAATTTAAAAAAAAAAGGTATTAGCAATTCAAATATCAAAATTATAGTTAAAGATTATAGAAAATTAAAAATTGATAGAGATATTCAAATAGAATTATTATCTAACTATAGAATTAATCTTAATCGGATCAATTATATAAATATAAGAGATAAAATTATTAAAGAAACTAAAGAAAACTTAAAATCTCTTTATAAAATTTCTAAAAGTTTTAAAAATTTAAGCTATAAAAAAATCTCAATTCCAGAGATATTAGAATTTGATTTGATTCAGTTCTTTAATGAGACTTCTGCGACTTCTGAGTTAATAAATCAGTTACTGCAAGAAAAAAATTATGATAGATTAATATTATTTAATTGTAATCCTAATAGCTTAAATTTATTCCGTTCATTAAATAACTTCCAAGGGAGTATTGAAGTATATTATGATAAATTTTTAAAAAGAATTTCAAAATTATTAACAAGCTTAAATTTATTCATGTATATCTTTCGAATATTCAGCTCTAATATTAAGAACACATTAACGAGAAAATCTAAAAAAATTAAAAAATCAAATAAAAAAAATATAATATTTATAGCTGTCACTAAAAATCAAATTAATAGTATTAAACCTGTATATCGCTCCTTGGGGCTGGAAGAAGAAATTAATCCAATTTTATATTCTTATGAAGAATTTGTATCTTTAAATCAATTAACTAAACTCTTAAGATTCCTTCTCCAAATTAGGCAAAATTTAATCATATTTGATAAAAAAATGTTTAAACTTGGAATTGAGAATTCAAATTTTTTAAAAAGTACTTTAAAGATTTTGTATGATTCAGATCTCTATATACTATTAATTAAATTATTTAGTACCTTAAATAACCTAAAACGATTAATAAATAACAGTAAACCTGACTTAGTCTTATTAGCTAATGATTTTTTACCTTCAGGTAAATTAGCAACAAATTATCTGGAAACAAAAAATATACCTACACTATTTATCCCTCATGCCGCAATACCAATTTTACCTGAATCAATTTCAAGTAATAAAATTAGATATTTTGCATTAGGGGGAGAATACGATAAGGATTATTACTTAAAAAAAGGAGTTCCCGAAAAAAATATTATAATAACAGGAATTCCTCGCTATGAACATTTTTATAAAAAAGATGTTAAAAAATTAATTTTTGTAAAGGATATGTTTAGTGAAAGAATTTATAATTTTGAATTAAATAAATTTACAATTTTGCTAACAACAAACCCTATTGATGATAAAGCTAATGAAAAAATAATAAAAACGGTTGTTAAATCACTAAGAACATTAAATCTGATTAATAATTTAATAATAAAATTACATCCCCGTGAAAATGGGATAATTCATAAAAAAGTTGCCAATGATTTAAATTGTCAACTCTTTATAGTAAAAGACTATGATATCTTGGCATTAATTAAATCATCTGATATATTAATCTCTCAAAAATCAACAACCTTATTAGAAGCAATGATAGTTAGAACTCCAGTGCTAATATTAGATTTTATAAATAAATCTTTTACTGAAACTAGTAAATATGAATTTTTGAATGAGAAATATATCTTAACAATTAAAGATCAGAAATCATTAACTCAAGAAATAGAAAAATTGATTTCTAATAGAAATTTTGCAGAAAAATATACTCAAGAACTTAAAAATTACTCCGATAGTTTTTCCTATTATGATGTAGAAGAACCTCCAACTCAAAAAATCGTGAACCTAATCTTAAGAACGATAAATTAAAATGTAATTTATTATTTCTATGAATATGGATGAAACAGAATATGCGGATAATAATAATTGGTTAACTGCTTATCGAAAATATGTTACTTCTCAATCTGGGGAAGATGGAATTATAGAAAAAATATTCAAAATAATTGACGGAAATCAATGGTGCGTTGAGTTTGGTGCATCTGATGGAAAATTTTGTAGTAATACATGGAATCTTATTAATAATAAAAATTGGTCTGCAGTCCTTATTGAACCAGCTAAAAAAAGCTTTAAAAAATTAGTGGAACGATATAATTCAAATAAAAAAGTCATTTGTTTAAGTTCATTTGTTAGCTTTTCTGGGCAGAATACTATAGATCAAATTCTCAGTAAGACCCCCATTCCTAAAGATTTAGATTTAATGTCTATTGATATTGATGGAAATGATTATCATGTATGGAAATCTATGCACATTTATGAGCCTAAAGTTATAATAATTGAATTTAACCCTACAATTCCAAATAATATAGAATTTATTCAAATGAGAAATATGAAAGTAAGACAAGGTAATTCTTTATTGGCAATGGTAAAATTAGGAAAAGAAAAGGAATATGAGTTAGTTGCAACTGCAGATATAAATGCAATATTTGTTAAGCGGAAGTACTTTAAATTATTTAACATTGAAGATAATTCAGCTGAAAAATTATACAAGAATAATAAAGTTAAGACACAAATAGTTCAACTTTATGATGGAACATTAGTGTTAGAGGGTTTTAAGAAATTAAAATGGCATAATATAGATATTTCTCAAGAAAAAATTCAAGTCTTGCCTCAAATTTTTAGAAAATATCCACAGAAATTTTCTTTTAAAATATACAGAAGGATCAAAAGGTTAATAATATCTTTAAAAGCCAAATTAGGTTTAACAGAGAAGTCATATCTCTAAAAAGAAATCTTTTTAACTACATCCCTTAATTTTTGTCTTTTTCTAAACTTATCCCGCAAAATTTCTTCCTTTTCAATATGATCAGCTATTTTTTGTTCAAAATCTTTAGCAATTTTTTCATTATCATTGTAGATATTCTTGCTTTCATAAGGATCATCTTTTAAATTATAGAGTTCTTTTGAATTTGTCTCTTGATTAAGAATAAGTTTCCATTTTTCAGTTCTATAAGAAGTTACTCTATAACCCTCTTTATAAGAAAGTGATACATTTCCATCTTTTGTTAAAGACTCACTAATAACACTTTTACGATAATATTGTTGTTTGTCTTCATTTATTACTGACATGAAACTTACACCTAAAAAATCATCAACTTTTTCAAATCCTAAATAATCAATAATTGATGGTGCTAAGTCTAGAAGAGTAACTAATTTATTGACTTTTAATTGTCTCAATCTTCCAGGAAATTTAAATAATAATGGAACATGAATTAATTCCTCATATAATTTCCATACGTGGCTAACCCCTCTATGATCTAGAAATTCTTCTCCATGATCAGAAGTAATTATGATTAATGAGTTTTTATAAACGCCCAGATTTTTTAATTCATTAAAGAAATTCCCTATTGCATAGTCTACATATCTAATAGTTCCCTTATAAAGATTTTTAATATTTTTTAACTCCTTTTCAGACATTTTAGGAGGATTTCGTCCTAAAATCTTTTCAGCACGATACATCTTACGTGCACTTGTATTCCTAAATTCTTTCGGTGGAAGAAATGGATGATGAGTATCCATATAATGCATCCAAACAAAGATTCCCTTCGGATTTTCTTTGACCCAACTCAAAACTCTTTGATTGATATCTTCTGCTCTCTCATATGGTGGTTTTATTTTATGTTTAATTCTTAATTTTGCGTATATTTTTGTTATAATAGAATTTAATTTTTTATGCTTTTTTATAAATCCTTTTACACCTTTTTGATTTTGTTCTTTAGTTTTAGAGAAGATATCGTCAAAATAAGTAAATCCAATATCATAATTATAATACTTGCTTAAGTAAGGGTTTGAATTAAAGCCAGCAGTTTTAAAACCTTTATTTTTTAGAATTTCGGGAAGAGTTAGTCTAAATCTAGATAAATTAGGAAAGTTTGGATCTATTAATGGATATGAAGAGGAAAAAATAGAAGGGAATGAAAAAGGCGTTGAAGAACCATTTACTATTGCTTGTGAGAATAAAACACTATTATTTGAGATATCATCTATATTAGGTGTTAATTTTTCTTTATTTCCAAAACAACCTACATGATCATATCTTAAGCAATCAATAGTAATTAGAAAAATATTTATCTTTTTATTCAAATTTAAAATCCCTTTTATCTCTTAGAAATTTTATTTTTACTCATTTTTGTAATTTGATTTTGTTAAATGTCAAGATCTCATCCTCCTTTAAATCTTCTAATGCAATACTCCCGATAATTAAATCTATTTTTGAAGGAGGAATACCTGTCCCAGGTCTTTTAAAAGTTAATTTTTCTCTAGTAATTATCTCTCCTTTGTTTATTTTAACTTTTGCTATAATACTGCGCCGTGCGTGTTTTCTGGATTCCTGTTCACATTCAAGAGGTTGTATTATGAATTGTCCGCTTATTTTCTTCACGAATTCGAGGTTTTCTCGTAGCTTTTTTAAATCCTCTGGATCCATAGCATGATAATGATCATTCCCAGGAAGATTTTTATCTAGGGTAAAATGTTTTTCAATAATTTTGGCTCCATATGTATAAGCTATTGTTGGTACCAACAATCTACTATCTGGTCTTGAATGATCTGAAAAACCTAGTGTGAAATTTGGGTAGATTCTCCCTAATTCTTTAATCATATTAAGATTAACATCATTATAATTCGTTGGATAATCAAGAATACAATGAAATAGAGAAATTTCATTATTACCTGTTGAATGTATTATATCAATTGCCTTTTGGATTTCTTCCAAAGTTGCAGCACCCGTTGACAAGAATATTGGTTTTCCTTTTTCTGCAATATATTTAATAAAAGGTATATTCGTCAAGTCTGATGAAGATATTTTAAAGACAGGTACTAAATCATTTAAATAATCTACAGCTTCGAAATCGAAAGGTGTTGATAAAAAAATAATTTCTTTAGATTTACAATATTCTGAGATTTCCTTATATTCCTTTTCACCAAATGTATCATATTTTTTAAAAAGATCAAATTGAGATGTTGTCGGTTCTTCCTCTAAATTCCAATAAGCAGCTGCATTTTTAGAAGCAAGTGTTTCTGCCTTATAAGACTGGAATTTAACAGCATCAGCACCATTCTCTTTTGCCTTATCGATCATTAATTTTGCGGCATCCATTATAGAGATCTTTTCTTTTTTTGCAATATCATAATAGTTTACCCCTAGCTCCGCAATTATAAAGACTTTTTCTTCTTCAAGGATTTCCTTAATACTTTTCATTTGATGTACCTTCTTGAAATTTCTCATATTGGCTAAAAATCAAATTTATAACATTATTTATCCCAGATTTTAACTTATTCTTTAACATTAAATTATGTACATTCTTTCTAAATTCAAAATCATTGGTAAGCTTGAGAAACACATCTTTTATTTCTTCATCAGAGCAATTATAACCCAATCCTAGGTTTATAATTCCATTTTTTTCATCTGCAAATGTATGCAGCACCTCTCTTTCATTCTGCGCCAAGACAATTGTTGGAGTTCCAATTGAAGCTAATTCATAAACTGTTCTTCCCGCTGAAGTGAAGGCTATATCCGCTTGGTACATATATGTACTAATATTTTTTATGTTTTGTTTTATTGTTAAATCTAATTTATAATCTTTAACTGATTGTTTAAGAAGCTCAGGTTGTTTATATCCTAATCCAAGTATTATATTGATTTTTAGATCTTTTAAATTTAAATTATTTATAACATCTAGAACTTTTTTTGAATAATTATTAGGATCTGTGCCCCCATAGGTTATTAAAATGTTTTTAACTTCTTTTTTAATTTCAGTGTTACCTATATTATGAAATTCCTCTCTTAAAATATAATAATCCTTACCCCAATAATAATATCCAGTATTTCTTTTTCCTTCATATAAAGCATTAATGATTAAATCTGCAATTTTTGATCCTTTTCCTAGATCTTCAAAGTTAACGACAAATATTTTTTTCTCTTTTAAAGAATTAATATAATCCACTTTTGTATCTAATATATCATTAATCACTATTGATGGACTAAAATTTGATATAATGTCCCAAAATTCTCGTATTGTATCAAAAACCTTTAGATTAAGATTGTGATTTTTAATTAAATCAATACCTAGTTGATGCTTTTTCTTAGAAACAAATAAAACATTATGGTCTTTTAGTCTATTTGCTAAAGAAATGGTCCTATATATATGACCTAAACCAATAACATTATATCCATCTACACAAATTAAAATATTAGTCATTATGCTTTCAGTAAATACTAATTTTTATTTATCTCAATTATATTTCTTTTCATTTGCTCCAGAATTCTTGGATTCTTTTGAATATAGTCAAGTATATTATTATATTGCCATTCAATACCATTTTCTTTCAGATATTTAATTATCTTCTCACATATTTCAAAATCCTCAATTGTATCAATTGTTAATCTTATATCATTTCTATGCAATTCCTTTGGTACCTCAAGATATTTTATTTTAAACTTTCTTGGATGGTTATAAATATGATATGTTACATGCTCAAGATCTTTTTTATTAGTAGTTTTGCATGCTACTTTTTCAAGCGCATTTAATGTGACAAATTCACAAAAAAACCCTAAATGGTTTTGCAGTACATTTTGAGAGCCTATTTTGTATGAAATATAATCTAAGTATGATTTATTTTTATTTATTATTTGATCAACAAAATAAGGTTGAATGAAAACATTATCACCTGTCACACGGATTATTTCGGAAACATTATATTTTTTAGCACACTCGATATATCTTTTAAGAACATTATCTTCATCCCCACAATAATAATCTACATTATGAAATTTAGCTTTCTTAACTATTTTTTTATCTAAGGCTTTCTGAGTTGTAGCAATTATGATTTTGTAATTTAATTTCTTTAAATTCGTAATTATGAAATCTAATATAGTCTCATTTTCATATATTTTTTTTAAAACTTTACCTTTTAAGCGTGCTGATCCCATTCTTGCCTGTATAATTATTGCCAACAATTAAAATCATGTATTTAATATTATAATTCATTAAACATCCTTATTTAATTATTAATAATTTTTAAAAATTAAAGTTAATTAATTATTAGCGTCTCTAATATTACTTTAACACGCCTAATTATAGAGATATTAAGAAAATGTTCAAGCTCTTGTAACTTTCTTTAAAAAATTTAAAACCTTTCTAATTATTTGATTCATTTTACTCTCTTTATAAAAAAAAGCTTCAATGTTTTCAATATCAGAAGTTGTTATTACTTTGAAAATAATATTGAGAGATAGGTAAATGATAATAAATAAGCCTATTAATAAAACCTCGAAGTTCTGAAGAAAAGAAAGACCTAAACTTCTAAAAATAAATTTATTTAATTCAAATAAAAAAAGTTCTCTTAAAACTAAAGTTATAGCTAGAGAGATAAAAAATATTAAAAATTGGAAAATAAATTTACTGATTTGAGGTTTAATTTTGAATAATTTGTAGTTTATTATAAATAGTAATATGAGCATAATAACATTTCCAATAAAAATCCCAAGCACTGAACCTATTATTCCATAATATATTAACCCTAAAAGAAAGAGGGGAATTTTTA
>Ga0114925_10001971_pt1 | contig 10336 bp, 12 predicted proteins | sample SumtaG_2_FD_87287 | JGI IMG/M metagenome (GOLD analysis project Ga0114925, IMG submission 87287) | Deep subsurface microbial communities from Indian Ocean to uncover new lineages of life (NeLLi) - Sumatra_00607 metaG | ecosystem: Environmental > Aquatic > Marine > Oceanic > Sediment | place...
CATCGCGGAAGGAGACCCTCGATTCAGCGCTGTCCAACTCGTGCTGCCTCTCACGCTGGCGACGACATTTGGGTACGCGTTGCCTTCCGCTTCGGGGCGTATGGCTCTCATCTATGAGACGGGGATAGTTGGGAGGCGGGACATGATCCGCCTGGGGGTTGTGATGACCGTCATGAGTTCTATCTGTCTAACGATTCTATTCTATGGCATGGTATCTTTAGGGTTGATCTGATGTCACTACATGTTATCAGTGAGAAAAATATAGCTTATCCTGAACGTCAACGGGAGGTCCTTGGATGCGCGTGTTGGTGATCGGTGCCGGGCGTGTCGGCGCCAAGGTCTTGCTCCAATTGAAGAAGAACCCGAACCTGACCGTATTGACTGTGGACCCGAGGGAGGCCCCTTACGCGGTCGAGGAGGGGATCATCCAATCTGTGGATTATCACAGTGAGTTGACATCGGGTGATTTAGCTCCGGTGTTGGAGGCGGTAAAACCGGATATGGTAATCGTGACAACATCAAGGGAGGACATGGGGCGAAGTGGCGTACCTGGCCTCGGGATACTAGTCGAGGCCCTGCAGGGAGAGTTGGAGGCCACATCCAAGGTCCCGATAATAGCCGTTGACAGGACAAGTGTCGCATGATTCATGTGGGTCTGTCAATGTGCTCTATCGCTCGATTTGTATTAAATTAATTTAAAAAAAGGATGTTTCCCGGTAGTGGTTCAGTCAAACCTTTTTTTTATTCTTCCTTCTTTTTTAGTTCTTTTATGATACCGGATGGGCCGTGTACGTGATCGCTGGGGGAAGCGCGGGGTCAGCGTTCCCAAGGGTATGCTCATGCATATCACCCTCAAGATGCTGAGCCGTGGAGTCCACTCCGGTACCGAGCTCATGGATAAGATAGAGTCCCGTACGGGCTGGAGGCCCAGCTCTGGTTCAATGTATCCTCTCCTCTCAAGTCTGAACGACGAGGGAGTGATCAGGCAGGTGGAATGTCCTGACCCGTCTATAAAACGTTTCACAATAACGCACTTAGGGGAAGCTGAGATGTCAAAACTTGAGGAACACGCTCAGTTTCTCAGGGATAACTAAGACAACGTCAGGAGGATATCTCTGGTTCTCGTGGAGGAGATGCAGGAAGAGGTGTTCGACGCGTATTCGGACCTCTATCGAAAGATGCTGGAGATCAATAGAGCCTCCCACGCCGACTACGAGACACTGTAGAACGTCAGGAGTATTCTGAACAATTCTTCGGATGAATTGAAAATAATTATGAGCAACATCCAGTGATACGATAATCCCTGTTGAGTAAACTTTTTAGGGTCACTGTTTGCTCAGATATTTACGCTAGTTTAAAGGAGAAACTCGATGTATTACCCCGAAAACATCCGACAGAAACACCCTGAGCTATCTGCAGGCTCGCTCATGGATGACAGTATTCTCCTCTCATATGCAGAAAAGTTCAGGAGCCCGACACTCAACATCCCGAATGAGGAATGGGATGTCCTCGTCATTCTGGACGCTTGTAGGTATGACTACTTCAAGAAGCACAACTTCATAGAGGGTGAGCTGGAGAGCCGATACTCGTTGGGGTGCTGTACCCCGGAGTGGATCGAGCACACATTCCGGAGAACTGTGGTAGACATGATCTTCGGGCGTAAAAGGAACTTCGAGGACATCGTGTACGTCTCTGGAAACCCCTTCATATCTGGCTTCATGCTGCGAGAGATATTGGGCAATTCAAACCCCTTCCACAAGATCGAAAAAGTCTGGGACGACGGCTGGGACGAAGAATCAGACACCGTACTCCCCGACACTCTAACCGAGAGAGCCCTCAAAGCAGTAAAGGATTATCCTGGTAAGCGGATCATTGTCCACTACATGCAGCCTCATGCCCCTTATCTGGGTCTTAACGAGGCCTACAAAGACATGTTCGGGTGGAAGATGCTCAGGAGCGATATAAAGAGGAATACACATCCCGACCTTCTCCCTAGGGGTGGCGAGGTGCGTATCGGAGACTTAATACAGGCTTACATTGATAACCTGACGTTTGTGCTGAAATCCATCTCCAAATTCAGTGAACTCGACAAGGTCGTGAGAGTGACTGCTGATCACGGTGAGTGTCTTGGAGAGTATGTCAGCGACATGGGGAGGAGGATCTTTGGGCATCCTCCCGGGGTCGACATCCGGGCTTTGAGGGAGGTTCCCTGGTTCCTGATGAAGACCAGGCACTGCAGCATAGAGAATGAGCAAGGAGACGAAAACCAGTCGTTCTGGTCCAGATTGGGCTTCTAAGCTAACCTCTCAATGGCTTTCACCGGAAACCGAAGTGCCAAACGGTGAGGACTATCAGGGTCAATATCAGTACACCGGACATCAGCACGGCTCTCTTTACGAGCATGTGTTCCTCCACGTATCTCAGATGTTCAACGCCGATCATCATCGCTACGATGGCCGTTATCACACTGACGGTGTCCATGAGGAGAGCCCTGTTCCCAACCTCGAAGAGAGTGTAGTAGACTCCCCCAATCCCCGTTACGATGGCGAGGAACTCGAAGAACGTCTTGTTGAGCACCATGCTGGACAGGCTCATATGCCTGATGTCAGCGAGAGGTTCTGCACTGTACAAGCATCCGAGACCACAGTAGTTCAGGGTTCTGCCTCCCACCGTTAGTCTGTACTTGACATCCTGTTCCTCGACCTCCCTGTTACAGAATTCGCACTTTACCTTCACGTGAAATGACCTCCTGAACCCGGGATAATAAAAAATTAGGAGCCGAAAAACCTACCCATCACATATGCACCGACGAACATTGAAGCGATCCCCATTAGGATGGGGTAGTTGCCGATACCGAGGCTTGAGAGGGCTGACCCAGGGCACTGGCCCGATAAACCCCATCCAATCCCGAAGATGATGGCCCCTAAGATCGTGTTCCTGGTGAGCTCCCTAGTCCTGGGTTTGAACTCTCCGCCGAGGATCGGCTTCTCCATGAACCTCGGAACTACGTTGATGGCGATGAACGTCGTGACCGTGGCTGAACCCATCAGCAGTATCAGACCGTAGTCCTTCAGCTGCAAGAAGCTCAATACTACCTCAGGCCTCGCCATGCCCCCCCATGCGAGTCCGAAACCGAAAGTGATGCCCCCTATGAACAGGACTATGTTTCTGTTGTTCATGGAGTCACCCCCAGAAGAAGCATGGCGTTGGCCACGACCACCCCGACAGCTATGAAAGTTATCACCGCGATGAGGGATGTTGAGGAAAGGGATGCGATGCCGCTTATACCGTGCCCCGATGTGCAGCCACTTGAGAGCCTGGTCCCAAAGCCAACGAGGAAGCCTCCTAAGATGAGCCTCCACCACTGGACGGAACTCATCCAGAACCCGTCAGGGGATACAGTGAGAGCGTAGATAATGGCTCCGAGTATGACGCCTGCGGCGAAGAAAAGCCTCCACTCCCTGGAGTCTAAGTAGGTCTTCCTCTGGAAATAGGGGATGTTGGATAAGTATGACATGGTCGAACTGAATAGACTGCTCTGGGTCGAGTGGAGCCCAGTCAGGATGTAGACGAAGGATACTCCTATGCCGATGATGAGTCCACCTATGATGTAAGGATAAATGCCTAACGGAAACATATGTTTATTCTCAGCTGACGGTGGCGTAAAAACTATTCTTTTACCGTTTATTCGGCTCCGCAGCTGGGGGACGACATGATGATCTCCTTGATCTTTTCTACTGCTTCGTCGAGGTCCACGTATCCCAAGATCTCCCCCACCTCGTCTCCTCCGCAGAAGACCTTCGTCGTGGGTGTCTGCTCCACCCCGAATCCCTCCGCGAGCCTCAAGTTCTCTATGCTCTTGAGCATGTTCATCTTCGTGAACGTGACGCTGTCGCCGAAGATGCCGGGTAGCTGCTCATAGACCGGCTTGAACTTCCTGCAGTAACTACACGACCTCACCCAGAACTCTACAACGACGGGTTTACTGGAGTCCTTGATCACATCGCCGAAATCTGTCGCCTCCATATCCTTTATCTCGGCCATATTTTGAACTCCCTGAGATGTTCTTGGTAGGTTTCAATTTAAACCATTTCGATTTGGAGATATTCCAAAAAAAGGGTTCGAGTTATCTCTCACTGCTTCGTCTCTCTATATGCCTTCACGACTTTTGGGAACTCGGTTATAGGTATGAACTTCACGAGCATCTCAGGCATGACGCTCACCATCAGGTTTATCTGCTGCTCCGGGGTGGCCTCCACCAGCCTGAAACCTTTAAACTGCCCAGCCAGCGAGTAGCTCTCGCTGAGTTTCTTCGGATATTTCCCTGACTCGTCAGGCACGACCTTACTCAACTTCTCGATAGCCGCATCGAAACAGTTCGAGTCTATCTCCCAGTAAAGGATGTACTTCATCTCTCATGCACCTACATTCGGGCACCAACCAAATCACAGAGATCAGTAAGAACCCGATGGATCAGCGGATCGCCGGAATTTAAACATTGATTTATAGTAGACAGTAATCGTTTAAGGCTGTACCCTATCAATAAATGTGGTTGTGGATAAATGTCTGAAGGTAGAAAGATAACGCTCCTCCAGCTAAACGACAGCCACGGGTATCTCAAGGCCCACCCCGAACTTTTCTGGGAGGGGGACCGGGAGGTTTTCCGATGTGCCGGCGGGTTCGCGCGCATCAGCTCCCTCTTTAGTCAGATTAGGGACGAGTGCAGGGGTGCGGTGATCGCTCTGGACAACGGGGACACGATCCACGGTACCTTCCAGGCCGTCAACAGCCGCGGGGAGGGGATGTTGCCGATACTGAACCATCTAAGATTCGACGGGATGACCGCCCACTGGGAGTTCGCTTACGGCCCCAAACAGTTCGAGAGGATCGTCGACAGGTTGGAGTACCCGATGCTCGCCATAAATTGCTATCGAAAAGACGGTGGAGAGCTGGCATATCCCCCATACACGGTCGTGGAGAGGAACGATCTGAGAGTCGGAATAATTGGGATCGCAGCGACGATTGTCGACAAGACGATGCCCTCCCACTTCAGCGAGGGGCTCCGCTTCACGCTGGGAAGAGAGGAGCTTCCACTTCACATCCGGGTCCTCCGTGAAGAGGAGCGGGTGGATCTCGTGGTGGTACTCTCCCACTTGGGATACCCCCAGGAGCTCCAGTTGGTGGAGGAGGTCGACGGCATAGATGTCCTGCTCAGCGGACACACCCACAACCGCATCTACGAGGCAGTCACCGTGAACGGGGCGATAGTTATCCAGTCAGGATGCCACGGGTCCTTCATCGGAAGACTCGATCTAGAGATTGACGACAAGCGTGTGAAGAGTTTCAGGCACGAGCTGATAACCGTCGATGAATCCATAAAACCTGACCCAAGGATGGAGGACCTGATAGACCAAGCCATCGGATCCAGCAAGGACATGTTCACGGAGGAAGTCGGACGCACAAAGACTGCGTTGAGCCGGAGCAGAGTCCTAGAGTCGACCATGGATAACCTCCTCCTCGACACCATACTGGATTTGACTGGAGCTGATCTCGCTTTCTCGAACGGATGGCGATACGGGGCGCCGATCATCGAGGGGCCTGTAACCGTCAACGACGTGTGGAATATAGTCCCGACGAACCCCCCCGTGTCCATCTGCGAGCTCACAGGCGAAGAACTCTGGATTATGATGGAGGAAAACTTGGAGAACACCTTCTCACGCAACCCTTACAGGCAGATGGGGGGCTACGTGAAGCGCTGCTCCGGTTTGAACATCTACTTTAAAATTGAGAGTCCGGCGGGGAACAGGATTCAGGACTTCTTCGTCGGAGGCAAGAGGCTGAACAGACGCCGTACATACCATGTATGTTTCCTTACAGCTCAGGGGGTCCCATCTGGATTCGGGACGGAGAGGAGAAACTTGGACATCAGGGTTGTGGATGCCCTCACCGGGTACCTTGAGAAGACAGGTCAAGTGGCTCCTGGCTACAGGAACGCGGTCGTACCCATCTAAATCATACCCCCCATAATAGATCCCCGTGAGAGCCTGAGGGCTATCTGGTGAGGGGGTATCCCGCCTTCTTCCAAGCCCCCATGCCCCCGAGGACGTTGTGGATGTTCGTCCATCCAGCACGGAGAAGTATGCTTGAAGCGAATCCTGATCTGGTGCCTGACTTGCATATCACTGCGATGGGGACGTCCTTGGGCACATCTTCTACGCTGCTCTCCAGGAGACCGACGTAAATGTGCATGCTTCCCTCGATGTATCCCTCCTCCCTTTCGCTGATGCTTCTTACATCCAGTACCCGCCAGCCTTCATCTACGTCGATCTTCTCCTTCAGATCGGTAACGGTCATCAAGTCAAGGTGCTTCAGGGGCATCACCTCCCTGTACCAGGAGACCATGCTCGGTACAAGGTACCCTCCCAGATTGTCGTATCCCATCCTCATGAGGCTCCGCGAAACGTAGTCAAGATGAGCTTGGTCACTGAGCACCAGCAGGATTGGTTTATCATAAGGCAGCACCCATCCCCCTAAACCCAGTCTCTTTAGGGCGAGGCTGTAGGCACCCTCGATGTGACCGGCTCCAAAGGCAGGAGGCGGCCTAGTATCGACGATGACGGCTCCCTGCTCCAGCTTCTCTTTGAATTCACTGGGCTTGAGGGCGGGAGGATTGGGACCACAGCCGACGAAGGGTGCGCCCTCCACGTTGAGCCTCTCCATCATCCTGAAGTAAGGCGCATACTCGTGGTGCTCGTTTACCTTGAAGTCGACGAACTCCTCCCGTGTCTTCTGGAGGACAGGGTTCATTAATCGTTCGAGGCCGAGGGTGCTCAACTCCCTTTCAGCGATGACTCCCCCGCAGACTGACCCGGCCCCGTGGGCAGGGCAGATGACGACATGGTCCCCCAGGGGCATGAGTTTGTTGAATATACTGTCATAGAGGTCCTCAGACCACTTCCTCCTCTCAGAGCCAGCAAAGTCCGTCCGACCCGTATCTCTGACGAAGAGGGTGTCGCCCGTACAGACTAATACCGTCTCATCGCCTACGGAAAGGTCCGTTACAGCGTAGGAGACGCACCCCAGGGTGTGGCCTGGAGTATGGATCGCTGTCACTTTGAGATCTCCGATCCTGAACTCTTGGCCGTCCTCCACGACGTCGCCGTACTCGAACACCGGCCAAGGGCCGTGGTATATCTCCGCGCCAGTCAAGCTCGCCAGCTCCAGAGAACCGATGACGTAGTCCTCGTTGCGGTGGGTCTCGAAGATGTACCTGATATTCATGCCTTCCCGCTGGGCAATATTCACATAAACCTGGCAGTCCCTCCGGGGGTCGACAACCACTGCTTCGTTATCGGAACCGATGAAGTATGAAAGATGTGAGACCACTCTCGACTTTACCTTCTCGAGAATCATATCTATGTACTGTTCCCGATTATTGAAGATAAAACTTTTTTTAAACGTGCTCTCGGAAAAACGAATCCAAGCAGGGGATGTAGAGAGTGAAAATGGGCTCCCTGTTACACTGGTCGATGCTCGTCACGGACTGGACGTTAGATTTTTCTGTGTGTCCCATTATGTGGAAAACCTTTATACGCTAATACGTTTTCAGAGTTCACGCATTTCGGAAACAAAAGCCGACAATGGTGCACTAAATATGAGCGATCAGGGAAGAGCGGTTATCGACGCGGACGGCCTCATCCTAGGGAGGATGGCGAGCCTAATAGCCAAGAGGCTCCTGGAGGGTGAGCGTATAGAGATAGTGAACGCAGAGAACGCCGTCGTGTCCGGGAAGCGCCTACAGATCATCAACGCTCGGAAGGATTTCCTCAACGTTGGCGGGAGGACCAAGAAGGGCCCCTTCCACCACAGGAGACCCAACGACATCGTCCGCAGGACTATTCGGGGTATGCTCCCGTACCGGAAGACCCGGGGCAGTGATGCGTTCCGCAGACTCAAGGTCCACATCGGCGTCCCCCAAGAGTTGGAGTCATCCGAGAAGGTGAGCCTGTCAGAAGCCCATCTCAGCAGACTGAACCACAGGTACATCACCGTAGGGGAGATCGCCAAGAGCATCGGCTGGAAGGTTTAGGAGTCAACACAATGTCTTCGAAAAGAAAGTCGCTACTCATAACGGGTAAACGAAAGACCTCCAAGGCGAGAGTCGTCATCACAGAGGGGAAAGGCAGGGTGCGAGTGAACAACACGCCCATCCACCTCTACAGACCGGACATCGCCAGGGAGAAGATAATGGAGTCCGTGTGGCTCGCCGGGGAGAACGCGGGGAACGTCGACATCAAGGTCAAAGTCCACGGTGGCGGCTACATGAGCCAGGCTGAAGCAGTGCGCATGGGTATAGCCCAGGGCCTCGTTAAATGGACTAAGAGCAAGAGGCTCAGGAAGACCTACATCGATTACGACAGGACGATGCTGGTCGGCGACGCAAGGCGGAAGGAGGCAAAGAAATTCGGCGGTCCGGGCGCCCGGAGAAGGAAGCAGAAATCCTACAGGTGATCTCGATGGTTAGAATGATCTCACCGGTCGTGAAACCCCGTGGCAAGACCCGGACTGGAAAAGGCTTCTCCCGAGAGGAGCTCAAGGCGGCCGACCTCAATCCTGGGGAGGCGAGGCATCTCGGAGTCCCAGTCGATCTGAGGCGGAGCACCAGCTACGAGGAGAACGTGGAGAGCCTTCGGGCGTGGGTCAAGGAAGCCAAGAAGGTGGGCTTCAGAGTCCCCAAAGTCAAGCAGAGTTCAAAGGGCCAGAGAGGCAGGGCCTTCAGAGGCCTCACGAGCTCGGGGAAGAAGATGAGAGGCCTGAGAAAGGCCTGATTGTAGAAGAAAGGTGCCTACACAGCTGCAGCGTCTCCTTTGGAGATAATCTATTCTAGGCGCCCGTCATAACTTATTTAAGCGCTGCAGTTTTCTCAACTCTGCAACGGTGAAATATTTGTCAAGCCTGTACAGATCAAGGCTGTCCAAGGAATTCGACGACAGGACGGCACGTTTCCACACCAGCGTGGTCGAGGACCTGCGTATGTTCGAGTATGACATCGACGGGACCGAGGCCCACGACATAATGCTCCACGAGCAGAGCGTTATCCCCGCCGATGCCCTGAGCGCGATACTGAACGCCCTCGAGGAGGTCAGGCAGGAATGGCTCGACGGGGAGGTCGAGATCGGAGCCGAGTACGAGGACATCCACGAGTACATCGAGGCAAGGGTCATCGAGAAGATCGGCGTCGAGGCCGGAGGGATGGTCCACACAGGGCGGAGCAGGAACGACCAGGTCATGGTCGACATGAAGATGGTCGCCAGGACCGAACTTCTAGAGATCGCCGACGCCCTTGTCAAACTCATCGAGACCGTCCTCAGTCTCGCCAACGATCACATGGAGTCCCACATGATCCTCTACACTCACGGTCAGCACGCCCAGATAGGAACATTCGCCCACTACTGCATGAACTATGCTGACGCTTTCCTGAGAGATCTGCAGAGGCTGCGAGAATGCTACGAGCGAGTGAACATGAACCCTCTAGGCGCGGGTCCCATCGGTGGAAGCAACATCAGGATCAACCGGCTGAGAACGAGCGAGCTCCTCGGATTCGACAGGATCCAGGAGAACAGCATAGACGCCACAAGCAGCAGGGACTGGGCCGTGGAGACCACTTTCATCTGCGCCTGCATGATGGGGAACATGAGCAGGGCAGCAGCTGACCTCATCCTCTGGAGCAGCAAGGAATACGGCTACGTGGAGCTGAGCGACGAGTACAGCTCCAGCAGTAGCATCATGCCCCAGAAGAAGAACCCCAGCACACTGGAACTTATCCGAGGCAAGACAGCCGAGGTCTACGGCGCCCTCAACGAGCTCATGACCATGGTGAAGGGAGTTCCAACGGGATACTACCAGGACCTGCAGCAGACAAAGATCGCCCTATGGCGAGCCCTTGACACGACAAGGACTAGCGTCGAGGTCTTCAATGGAGCCATCGGCACAATGAAGGTCAACACAGACGTCATGTACGCAGCTGCGGAGGACAGCTCCATCGGCGCCCTGGAGATCGCCGAGAGGCTCATTGAGTCAGGTCTGAGCTTCCGGGAGGCTTACAGGGTGACGGCTGAGGTTGTCAAGACCGCCGTGGAGGACGGGAAGGCTCTGAAGGAGCTTACGAAGGATGACGTGGTGGTTAAAGTCAAAGAAGTTACTGGCAAGGACTTGGATGTCAGCGGCAGCATCATCGAGAATGCTACGAACCCGAAGGAGGCTCTCAACGCCAAGAGGAGTAATGGCAGCGCTCATCCGGGGGAGATGGGGCGGATGGTTGAGGAGCGGAAGGAGG
>Ga0114925_10001972_pt1 | contig 10336 bp, 5 predicted proteins | sample SumtaG_2_FD_87287 | JGI IMG/M metagenome (GOLD analysis project Ga0114925, IMG submission 87287) | Deep subsurface microbial communities from Indian Ocean to uncover new lineages of life (NeLLi) - Sumatra_00607 metaG | ecosystem: Environmental > Aquatic > Marine > Oceanic > Sediment | place...
CAAAGCCTTGTCGTTGTGCATCTGCTTCGGCAAACCGCAGCAATCTTCGGCCGAGACCGTGGCCCTGATGCTCGGGGCGGAGCGCAACGTTCTCGATGAAGTAGTGATCGCCGTTTGCGAAATGCACGATGAATCCGGCCACATCGCCGGCGCACTCGACCACGTGCACGAGACCTTTCGCAATCTGTCCGGCAAAGTCAGCGATCATTGGTGCTGGCTTCTTGCCGATGCGGGCAACGTACATAGCGTAGGCTTGTTCCGCGCATCGACGCACAGCATCGGCATCATCGGCCATTGCGGCTCGAATATCGTATTGCTTTTCAGTCATGGTTTATTCGTGCACTCTCGGATTGGGTCATGGCAACGAAAAAGGCCGATGAGCATTCGTATCACACTTCTGGGTACCGGCTGCCCGGTCGCCCATCCCGAACGGCACGGTCCGGCGCAGCTGATCGAGGCGGGCGGACAGACGTTGCTCGTTGATTGCGGCTCTGGCGTCACCCAACAGCTGGTCGCGACTGGCTCGAGCGGCGCGGACATCGATGCCCTGCTCATCACCCATTACCATTCCGACCACCTCGTCGATTTCTACCAGTTGATTGTCTCGAGCTGGCACCAAGGCCGCAATCGTCCTTGGATCGTTTATGCCCCCGACACGGTGCACCGTCACATGGCGGCGCAGATGTCGGCCTGGAAGGATGAGCGCGAACTGCGCATCGCCTTCGAGCAACGGGGCGGGGAAACGGAGGGGCTCGAAGTTGACCCGCGCCCGCTCAGCGAGGGGCCGGTTCTGGAGGCTGGCAGTCTCAAGGTCAGCGCCATACTGGTGGACCATGGCCCGATCAATCCGGCATTCGGTTTTACTTTCGAGACCGACGATGCACTCCTCGTTTTCAGCGGTGACACCGCACCATGCGAGGCCATTGTCGAGGCCGCTCGTGGCGCCGACCTGCTGCTCCATGAGGTCTTCGTCCATCGCCATATGCTGCCCGAGGGGGCCGATCGCTCCGCCGAGACCATCGGCGCGATCGCCAGCTATCACACAGGCGTTGACGAAGTCGCCAAGATTGCCGCCTCCGCTGACGTTAAGGCGCTGGCGCTCACGCATTTCGTTCCCCCGCTGTTCGACAAGCAGCAACTGCTGGCCGATCTTCGCCCGCACTACAATGGCCCGGTTATTATCGCAGAGGATTTGATGCGAATTTCACTCCCCGATCGCAGTATCGATGCCGGGGGCGTTGTGCTGGGCTATTAGCGCCACTTGGAACACGGATTTTGCACGTTTTTTGTGCCGTGCTAGGCGGGGCGCCGAATAGCCTACGGCACTTACGCGGCCGTCATGTCGCTCCGCGGCAATCTGATGCCGAAGCCTTGGCGAACTTTTGCATCGACGGAATTTGGAATATGCCTCGGGAAAAAGTTCTTGAGCAGTTCCTGCTTCTTGGCGATGGCGGTCTCGACAATATCGGGCTTGCCCGCCTCGTTCCACTCCTTCGGGCTCATGCGGTTGCCGATGGCAGGATAGACATACTCGGTCTGCATCAGCGAGAGCGTCTGGTCGTGGCCCAGGTAGTGGCCAGGGCCTTCCAGGCAAACCTGGCGTATGCTCTCGATCGACAAGGCATCGTCGCTCACCTCGATGCCGCGCACGCACCTCAAACATTGACCGAGCATGTCGTTGTCGATGATGAGACTTTCGAGGCAAAAGCCGAGCAGCGAGGCGTGCATTCCGGCCGATTCATAGACCATGTTGAGCCCGGCAAGGCCGGCCATCACATTGGTGATGCCCTTCTCGTAACCCGCTTGCACATCAGGCAGTTTCGAATCGGCCATACCAGCCGCCGACGCCCCGGGCAGGTCGTAGAATTGCGCCATCTGCCCACACGCCGATGTCAGCAACGCCTGTTCCCCCGAGCCACCGGACATGGCACCGGTGCGCAAATCGGAGACGAACGGCCAGGTCCCGAAGATTGCCGGATGGCCCGGTTTCAATGCATTCACATAGCAGAGCCCGCCCAGCACCTCGGCAACGGCCTGCACCACCGCGCCGGCGATGGCCGCGGGCGCCGTCGCCCCGGCCTGGCCCGCCGACAACAGCAGAACGGGCATCCCACCTCGGACCGCCGCCTCGAGACAGCCGCACGCATCCTCGGCAAATTTGAGCGGCGGCACGACAAAGCAGTTCGATTGCGACAGGAATGGCCGCGCCCGCCATTTGTCCTCGCCACCGGCCATGAGATGCAGCATTTGCAGCGTCTCGTCGACGTACTCCGCCAGCGTGAAGCTGGCGCCCAAGTGTTTGGTCGTGCCGGAGGCCAAGGCGTAGACCGTGTTGAGGTCGAGATCGCGAGGATCTTCCATGTCGCGGGCCACCATGGGTCGTTGGAAGAAGTGGATGTTATCCATCTGTTCAGCGACCCGCGCCGCGTCATAGATATCCTTGAGATAGGACTCCCGATAAGTCCGAGTTTCGAGATCGACCAAATGCACCGCCGCGCCAGCCGTGCCGTAGTAGACTTTTTGTCCGCGCGGCTCGATATCGTGGATGGAGCCTTGCCCATGCAACACGAAGTGTCGGGCAGCGTTGGCAATCACGTCTTCGACGAGCGCGCGCGGGAACTTGAGGCGCCCCTCCTCATAGATGGCTCCTGCGCCGGTGCACGCCTCGACGCAGCTGGGAATGGGGTCGGCAAAGCCGATTTCCTCGAGGATTTGCAGGACCGCTCCGTTGATCTTTGTCATTGCCGCATCGTCGAGCGCGCGAAATTTCCCGCCGGCAAGCCCGCCGCGCACCGGCGCTGCGTCACGCGTCAGGGGCTGCGATCTCAGCTCGCGCCGCGCCTCGCGCCCGCCGCTGCGACGTCTGCGTCCACTGTCGACTGATCTCGCCTCTGTCATGATGTCTTTCCTCGGCTAATCAGTGGGGAGCATGCATTCGTTCGCCGATTGCTAGCAAACCCGTAAGCGCCATGGAGTGGTCACGCGGCGTGAGCATCACTGAAATTGGATGATCGCCCGTCAACGTAATCCAATTTGAATCATTTCTGATTGGGCATGATGGCCAATTTCGTTAGGCTGTACAAACGAGTTCTTTTTCGTTCACATAACCAATTGTTATGGAAAAGTTACGACACGCGCTGCCGCCACTGACCACGCTGACGCACTTCGAGGCGGCCGCGAGACTGCAAAGTTTTACGGCTGCCGCCGAGGAAATGAATGTCACGCAAGCAGCCGTCAGCCGGCAGATCAAGCTGCTCGAAGCGAACCTGGGCGTCATGCTCTTTGAGCGGCGCCATCGCTCGGTGATCTTGACCGAGGATGGGCGACGCTATTTCGACCAGGTCGCCGCCGGTCTCAAGTCGTTGGCCCTCGCCACGCTCGGTGCACGCCAGCGTGGCGAGGAGCGCGGCGTCACGGTCTTTTGCGAGCTTTCATTGGCGGCCTATTGGCTCGTCCCGCGCCTGCCCCTCTTCGAGCAGCGCTACCCGGATATTACGGTCCGCGTGATCTCATCCAATCAGACGCTTGATCGCGTTTCCGAACCATTCGACCTGGGCCTGCAAACAAGCCCGCGCACGTCCAACGTTTTCACCCCTTCCATTAGTGTGCGCGAGGAGGTGTTTCCAATTTGCAGCCCGAACTATCTGGAGCGCGTCGGCGGCCGGCTCGATCTCGCCAAACTCGCCGACAGCGCTCTACTCAGCCTGCGCGACGACGCCTACCACTGGATCGATTGGCACGATTGGCTTGATCACTTTGACCAGGAACTGGGCCCTGCTGCATCGCTGCGCACATACAACAATTACGCGGTCCTGTTGCAGGCCGCGATCTCCGGCCAGGGCGTTGCGCTGGGGTGGCGCCATTCCATCGAGCGCTTGCTCGAGGATGGCACGCTGATCCGCCCGCTGGATATCAGCTTCGAATTCGAGGATGGCATCTTTCTCTATGAGCCTCGAAACGCATTGCCAAATGGCCAGGTCCGTACCGTTTTCGCCTGGCTCGAGCATCAGCTCCGCCAGTCGAGTGGCAATGCCTCAAAGTGATTGGTGCGGCCGTCTATCGCGCTTAGTTGCTCGCTCAGATCCCGCATAACTCTTTCGAAAGTTGATTCGGTGGGCAATCTCATGAACCAGGACGATTTCGCCAGGTGAGCGGGACGGTGCGCAGTGTCTCGTTCTCTCCGTCGCCTGATGACAGTGGGGAGGGAATTGCCTTTATCGCCATGATCGTGGTGTTGTCCTGAAACGGGTCGCCGACGGCCTCGACCGCCGCGATCAGCGCCTGCGCCAATTCTTCCGGTGCATCAGAGCGATGCTCGGCGAGTACCGCTTCAAGTTCGCGATCCGTCAGTGTGTCGAGCCCATCGCTCGCCACAATGACCCAGTCGCCATCTTGGAGCAGGACACCGTTTTCAGGCAGATCGACGAGTTCCATAGGTCGCCCGGTGAGGGCAGATCGCAACTGATGTCGGCGCGGGGATTCGCGCGCCTCGCGCCGATCCATGAGGCCGCGGTTCGCCAGGTCGTCGAGCAATGGCGCCATCGAGTGGTCGTCGTTCAGGCGAAAGATCCCGCCCTCGCGGAACAGATAGAGCGGCGAGTCGCCGACGCTGACCCATTGGACACCCTCTGCGTCGAAGAATGCGCCAATCAAAGTACAGCCCATTCCATCGAGCGTCGGATCGTTGGCAACGCCTGCACCAATTGCGGCGTTCGCCGCATCGAGAGACAAACCTAGCCGGTCTCGGTAAGCTCCCTCCGACGCCTCGAAACGAGATTGAAAAGCCTGGCAGGCAATCCGGCTCGCCTCGGCGCCACCAACATGGCCACCCATGCCGTCGGCCAGCACGGCAATCAGCGCGCCGTCGCCGGCCACAGCTTCGTCGCTATGCATTTGCCGACCGACGAGCCCGAACAGGCAGCTGTCTTCTTGGTATTCGCGGCCACCCTTGATCGCGTGGCTGGCGTGGGCGTAATGCTCAATCATCCCTCGAGATCGGCAAGCTCCGACCAATCGAATTCCTCGCCACAGAACGGAACAAAGACGAGCTGGGTTTTGCCCATCGTGATGACGTCCATAGGCGCCAGCTTCACCGCCGACGTGGGCTTGACCTCATTGATCGAAACAACGTTCGTCTTCGCCAAGTTGGGGACAAAGAGGAATTCTCGATCACTGGCATCGTAGCGAACAAAAGCTTGCTCCTCGCCTGAAATTGTATCGTCGCCAAAGTTCACCGATACACGTTGCGTCTCGGCACGCCCGATTGTGTTGTTGCCTTCAAACAGCGGGCGAAACGCACCGAGGCCCGGACCGCCAATGACGACCAACCAGCCCACCACCGGCTCTTGATGAAAATCGGTCCGTGTCGGCCGGCGCGGGCCGCGCACGATTTGCGTTTTAGGCTGTGTCATAACGTCGTGTTGCCCTCTACGTGTTTGTTTTTCCATCGGTTCGCCATGTGCCGACGCCATTTCGCGATGAGCCGATGGCGCAGCCGCATGTGCCGACAACTTTTCTAGCGTTTGAGGCACGGGCGAACCATCTCGCGCCACTCCCTTGCCGGGGGCGGACTGATGGTGTGCCGCGCCAACATTTGCAACGCCTGCGGACGTTATAGCACCGCTTGTCGCCGGAGCAGCCACAATTTGCGGTGGGTAACCTTCCACTGTCGAGTTGGCGGCTTCGACCTGAGGTGGCACTGCGGCCGGCGCCGGCTGCTCAATTCTCTGGGTGGCGGGCAATATGACCGTTGTCTCGTCGTCGGGCTGTTCCGCGTCCCGGCGCTTGAGCGCGTTGAGTGCGTCGCGCAAGGAAGCTGGCCTTGCCTTTGATCCGATATCCCCCGGCATTCTGTCCTCCAGTGACCGACGACACCCCGTCGCCGCTTTGTGATCCACCGCCCTGTCAAGCTCGTCGCCCTGGCCACAATTCGTTCACAGCGGCCGTATTCGATGAACTTGGCGAAAGTTCTACGCCCGTGGGCTCGAGCTGTCCCGCAGTATCCATCTGCATACTCAGGATTTAGCGAGCCCTGTTCCCACAACGATTCTTTGAGCAGCATGTGCTCATCTGAGGGCAAACTTGTGGCGGTGCCGGCTCCGCGCAAAAAAAATATCGCGATACATTCAATTTGAGCTCGAGGCGACTTGCGGGCCGCGCCTGACCCTTGAGACAACGGTGCGAGCCTCGCCAATTGAATGGCGGTTTCATAGTTCGGCCATTTCTCCTTGTCAGTAATGCTCGCGATTCGGCCGGACCACGCCACCGGTGCGCTTCAATACGGCTGTCGGACGTGGCTCAGAGGGCCGTTCAATCGGGTTGTTTTTCAATGACCTGGTGACCGGGGAACGATCGGGGAAGATGGAAAACCTCCTGGCCTTGCCCACTGGCATCGAGCTGGTTGGCGACTATCGGATCAAACGCGTCCTAGGCGCCGGCGGCTTCGGCATCACCTATCTCGCAAGGGAGGTGCCGCTCAACCGCAGCGTGGCCATCAAGGAATATTTCCCAAGCGATTTCGCCGCCCGCGAGAACGATTCCGTTGTCCGCTTCAGGTCGGCGGCCTACGAGAAGGACTACACCATCGGCCTCGAGCGATTTATCGAGGAAGCACAAACGCTTGCCCGCTTCGACCACCCAAACATCGCGCGCGTTTTTCGATACTTCCGCGCCAACAACACCGCCTATATGGTGCTCCAGTTTGAGCAGGGACGCAGCCTCAAGGAGTGGCTCACCGAACTCGGTCGCCCACCGCTGCAAGATGAACTCGACGCCATACTGAAACCGCTCCTCGAAGCGCTCCAGCTGCTTCACAAAAACGATTTTCTGCATCGCGATATTGCACCCGACAACATCATCATCCGCGCCGATGGCACGCCAGTTCTAATCGATTTCGGCTCGGCCCGCGGCGACATTGCCAAGCAGACCCGAACCATCAGTGCCATCGTAAAACCCGGCTACTCACCGTTCGAGCAGTATACCACCGAAGGCCAGCAGCAGGGGCCGTGGACCGACATCTATTCGCTCGCGGCGACGCTCTATCATGCGGTGACGCTCAATCGCCCGCTCGATGCACCAACCCGCATGTCGGGCGCCGACATGGCACCGGCAGCAATCGCAGCATCGCGCGGCGATTATCGTCCTGGCTTCCTCGCTGCGATCGATCACGGGCTAGCACTGCAGGCCGACGCTCGCCCGCCGTCCATTGTCGCGTGGCGCGCTTTGCTGTTTGCTGTCGCGGCAAGGCCCAAAGCCAAACGGTACCCGCCGGCGAACTCGCCCGATCAGACGCCGCTGACAGTGGCCAAGACGAAAAAGGTTCGCGGACGCAAGGGCGGGCTCGCCGCCGCTGCGGGCGCGCTTGGTGACGGTGCAGGGAGAGACAAGGCAACGAGGGCAAAGACCGATCGCCAAGCTCCGGTCGCCCAAACGCGCAAGATTGAAACCGAGACGCCTGCCCCATTGGTCTGGCGCCGGCCCATCCAGCGCGCGGCCGCGAAGGCGCCTCAACCGGACGCGACCATTGCCGGTGATCCCGGTACTAAGCCCCGCGCGGGCGCCGGCGAGGCGGTCGTTGCTGCCAGTAGCGTGTTTTTCGCCGCGGTGGGCGAGAGGCTCGCGAAACGGGCGCAAAGCGCAAAGAACTGGCGCAGGCCAACTCTTGAAACGCCGCAGGTCGTCAATCGCGCCAGGACGTGGGCGGCCGGTCTTCCCGCGCAAATCGCCCTCGCCCGCAAGCTCAGGTGCGAGCGACGCATGGCGGCTCGCGCTGCCGAGCGTGCCAAAGCTAAAGCCGTGAACGAACGGCCTCCGCCCGCGAAAGCCACGGCAGCGGATCAGCAAAAAGCAGTTCAAGATCAGCCGAAAGGAACTCCAGGCTTACGGGCAAAGGACAAAAAATCCGATCGCGCGAAGAAACGCGAACCAGCGCGGCGGGCCCGTGGTCGACGAGCGGTCGAAAAACCGGCTCCTGCGCGAACTCGGGCGCGGCGGTCCAAACCGAAACGGGCAGGCCCACGGGGCAAAACCGCCACGAGCATCAGGCGCGCAACGGGCAAATTGGTGACTCGTGCGGTGATCATTGCGGGCATCGTCACAGCCATAGTCTACGCGCCCCAGTGGACGGCAAAGCTTGGCCAAGGCTCATTCATCGGCGCCGGCATTGCCCCCTCGGCCCTGACGGACGTTAGCCTCGAGCGCGTCATGCGAGGTCACAAGGCGCCGATCAGCGCTGTCGCGATATCCAAGGATGGCAGACGCATCGTCACGGCCGCCAGCGATGGCACGGCAATTGTGTGGGATGCGCAATCAGCCGAGATCGTGCGAACGATTTCGGACGCGCAAGGCCCTATCAACGCCATCGACCTTGTGGATGGCCGACTGATTGTCGCCCGTGGCGATGGCGCGCTGGTGCTCTGGGACGTCCGACGCGGACGCAAACTCGCCACCTACAAGCGCCACACCGGACCGGTTTTCGACACAGTCTTTGCCGGCGCTTCCTCGCGCTTTTATTCGGTTAGCGGGGACACTCGTGTCAGGCTCTGGGACACGCGCCGCGGCACCCGCCGCTCGATGAAAGGTCACACGGCATCCGTCAACGCCGTCGCCTATGCACCGGAGAAAAAATATCTGGTGACAGGCGGCGCCGACGACACCGTCAAGCTTTGGAACGCCCGTCGGCGCCAGGTCATTCGCACCGTCCATGCCCATACCGATGACGTTATGGCGGTTGCCATAACCACGGACGGCAGAATGATCGCCTCGGGCGGCGAGGACAAATCGATCAAACTCTGGGCGGCCTCGACACCGGAACAGCTCCGCACGCTTGATGGTCACTCTGCGGCAGTGACCGCCGTCGCCTTCACGCCCGACGGGCACATGTTGGCATCGGCGAGTGCCGATCACACGATCAGGTTGTGGGATGTCGCCAGTGGCCGCCTACTCCACACTTATGAAGGCCACACGGGCGCCGTCAAGGCCATCGCATTTTTCGGTGATGGGCGCCAACTGGTTTCCGTCGGCACCGACCGGACCGTGCGGATTTGGAACTCGCGAGTACGGCCGGACTGACACATCCTTTCTTGTGGCCGGGACCTCAAAAATGGCCTTCTTGCCCGGCAGTCTCCAGCGCGGAAAAGAAACACCGCCCCGTTTTGCAGGGCGGCGCTTGTTATTGTGCGGATGCGACTTGGTTCGTCTCGTCTATTGCGCACCCGCCGGTGAGGACAGTTTTTCCATTACCTGATCGAGTGAGAAGCTTGCCGGTTTCTGTCGAGGGGGGAATGCCTTGAAAGTTTTCAGGAAATTCCCGACATATGCCTGTGCAGGCACCAGCAAGTAGGCACGATCGAGTAGCCAATCATAGTAGGTGTTTGAGGTAACTTGTGCCCGCTCATAGGGGTCGCGGCGCATGTGGAATATTAATGGCACCCGCAGGGGAATGAACGGATTGGCCCAGACTTTGAAGGTTCCTCGGGCTCGCTGCTCCATGAAAATCAGCTTCCAATCTTGGTAGCGTAGTGCCGTTAGATCTCCGTCGTCCGAGAAATAAAAGATTTCCTTTCGCGGTCCTTTGTTCGCCTGTCCCGTCAAATAGGGCAGGAAGTTGTAGCCATCCAGGTGCACCTTGTATTCGCGGCCGATCGCTTTCACGCCGCCCTTCTTGAGTTGCTCCTTGATGTCGGAGACACCGGCTGCAGCAAGGAACGTCGGCAACCAATCCATGTGGTGCATGATTTCGTTGGAGATCGAGCCGGCTTTGATCTTGCCGGGCCATCGCACCGCTGCCGGCACCCGCCAACCGCCTTCCCAGTTGGTGTTTTTCTCGCCTCGGAATGGCGTCGCCGCCGCATCCGGCCAGGTGTTGTAATGCGGCCCGTTGTCGGTGGAATAAAACACGATTGTGTTGTCCGCGACACCGAGGTCGTCGAGCTTCTTCAACAGTTTGCCGACATGCATGTCGTGCTCGACCATGCCGTCCGCATATTCGTCCTGGCCCGAAATACCGCGCAACTCGTCTTTCACATGGGTGCGGAAGTGCATCCGCGTTCCGTTCCACCACAGGAAGAACGGCTTGTCCGACTTGCTTGCCCTGTCGAGGAAATTTATCGCTGCGTCCACGGTCTCGTCGTCGACCGTTTCCATGCGCTTCTTCGTCAAAGGACCGGTGTCCTCGATCTTGCCGCCGGCCGACGACTTGATGACCCCTCGCGGGCCGAAGCGTTCGCGGAACTTGGGATCCTTCGGGTAGTCCTCGTTCTCGGGCTCTTCTTCAGCATTCAAATGATAGAGATTGCCGAAAAACTCATCGAATCCGTGATTGGTCGGCAGATGCTCA
>Ga0114925_10001973_pt1 | contig 10336 bp, 12 predicted proteins | sample SumtaG_2_FD_87287 | JGI IMG/M metagenome (GOLD analysis project Ga0114925, IMG submission 87287) | Deep subsurface microbial communities from Indian Ocean to uncover new lineages of life (NeLLi) - Sumatra_00607 metaG | ecosystem: Environmental > Aquatic > Marine > Oceanic > Sediment | place...
GGGAAAAGTAGGTACGATTGGAAGCAGGATTCTAATAAATAAAGAAAAGGAAATGTTCTGGAGATTTCCCATTGAAAATCCCGAGTGGAAAGAAATTGAGGGCATTAAATATTATTATGCCGATTATGTCCGTCAATTTTCAATGGTAAGAAACTCTCCAGATATAAGATATGATGACGAGATTGTCGTGGGTGCGGGTCATATATTGTTTTTTATAAACATCAAGTGTCACACAAACTGGAAGGTAGCATATGCACCTGAAATTGAGGTTGTTCATCATCGTGCATCTCGAGGGGACAAGGAATATATGCAGTATCGGCGGAGGAAAAACTGGAAGAGAAAATTCTATGAGAAGACAGGCTTGAGATATGGTATTTTCCATAACCATACAATTTATGATTACAAAAACGTAGAAAGGATTAGGCCACCTGATTTTGAAAGATTCGATATATTTAAACCAGGAGAATAAAAATGCACGTTGATGTTCTCATTCCGACATATGATAGATTTGAGCCATTGAAGAGGTGCATAAAATCAATAATGGATGGTGATTATAAAGATGTCTCCATTTTTATTATTGTAGATGGAAATAGATCACTTTTTAATAAGTTACTTGGTGAGCCTGCAACCATAATTCTCAATGAAAAGAGGATGGATTATGTCTTTTCTATGAATCGAGCACTTCGGGAGATGGCAAATAAAGATGCCGTCATTTATGCTTCCGATGATTTAATCTTTCGGCCTGATTGTATATCCAATGCGGTTAAGGCAATGAAAGAGCATTTTCCCGATACCGATGGACTTGTTGTTCTAAACCGAGCCGGTAAACCCGAGAGTGGGGGGGCCTTTGGACTCTTGGGGAAAAAATTCATTAATAGATTTCCTGATAGTGCAGTCTTCTGTCCTGACTATCTTCATTATGGAAGTGATTCAGAATTGTGGAGAGTAGCCAAGCATCTTGAGCGAATTTATCGATGCAGGGAAGCGGTTATAGACCATTCAAGATCGCGTGATAATACATATATGCTGGCACGCGAAGTTAAGCGGTGCGATAAACGGACCTATAGCAGAAGAAGACAAAAAAGGCTTTTATGGGGTAAAAACTTTGAGAGGCTAGAAAAACAACAATAAGGAGGTTATTAAATGAGAGTATTTATAGCGGGCATTGATGGTTATTTAGGCTGGCCACTCGCCCTGTATCTTACAGAAAGGGGGCATACTATAGGAGGAGGAGATTTGTTCCTGAGAAGGAAATGGGTTAAAGAGATGAAATCTAAATCTGCTATGCCCATACGGGAAATGTCCGTGAGACATGACGCATTTAGTGATAAATTTGGAACGAGACTTTGGTTTAGAAAGGGAGATTTTAGGCGCTACAATTTTATTCGCCGATGTTTCAAGGACTTTAAACCCGATGCAATTGTCCATCTCGGTGAAATGCCATCAGCACCATACAGCATGATTGATGCAAAGCACTGCAATTTTACCATGATAAATAATCTCGTGGGGACGCTAAATATAATTCACGCGATGAAAGAAATCTGCCCAGAGGCACATTTGATAAAATTGGGGACTATGGGAGAGTACGGAACTCCCAACATTGATATCCCAGAAGGATTCTTCACCATTAAATATCGAGGACGACAGGATACCTTGCCTTTTCCGAGACAAGCAGGAAGTTGGTATCATTGGACAAAGGTGCATGATTCAAACCACCTGATGTTCGCTTGTAAAATTTGGGGACTTACGGCAACAGACATTCAGCAGGGGCCAGTATTCGGCACTAGGATTGAGGCAATGGGCGATGATGGGAGGCTTTATACACGATTCGACTATGATGAATGTTTTGGCACTTGTCTTAATCGTTATTGTGCTGAGGCTGTTGTAGGTCATCCTCTTACGCCATTCGGCAAGGGATTTCAGAGACGAGGATTTCTGCCACTCAAGGATTCCATGCAATGCTTCACGTTGGCAATAGAGAAGCCACCACAGGAAGGCGAATATAGAACCCTTAATCAATTTGAGGGAATTTACAGCGTCATGGAGCTTGCGAAGAAAATAAAAAAGGTTGGCAAGGCGCTTGGACTTAATGTTGATATCAGGAATTTGGAGAATCCACGCAAGGAGATGGAAGAACATTATTATAATCCAGATCATCAAAACCTTATTGACTTAGGTTATGAGCCATCGCATGATACGGAGAATACGATAAGAGAGATATTGGCAGATCTCATGAAGTATAAAAAGAGAATCTTGAAAGATGCTTTAATCCCCAGAATAAGATGGGATGGAAGTAAAAGGAAGGCAAAATTCTTATAAGAGTAATTAATAATGTGTGTTTGTAAAATAGTATTTAAAGACAGGAAAATTGGACAATACGATACTGATGTACAGGAGATATCATTCAAGTGGTTATATCGACAATTAATTTATTTTTTTAAAAAGAGGTCTCGGAAAATAGAGGGTTATTTGCCATGAAGATGATGTATGTTGATATCGGAGAATTAGGTTGGAGTCTCTATCTTAGTGCACATATACGATGGTTGAAGCAACGTACCGATAATCACATAGGGGTAATGACTTATATCGATAGGTATTGTCTCTACCGCAATGTGGCAGATATCATTTATAAAGTACCAGATGATTTTTGTGTAAAATTTAATCGAAATGAAGCAAGTTTTTTTGGGATAGCTGGAACATCAAACGAAGAATTGAAGGGCTATTTTGTAAAGAAAATTCCTACTGGATATAAATTCGTGGGATATTTTGGTTGCTATAAAAAAATTAAAACTGAATTTAAACCGTATTCATATAATAAAAAATTGAATAGGACAAAAGAAATTCTCATTCTTCCGAGATGCAGAAATACAGGATACTGCCATAATTTAAGGAATCTCCCGAAAAAATTCTATATTGAAGCAATTAATGCTTTATGTATCAAATTTCCCGATTATACAATCAGGGCAATGGGCATTCCTTCGGGTGCTTATAATATAAGTGAAATAAAGAAAACTAATTATGTAAATGATGTGAGAGAGGGTGCAGACCTACAGGATTTGATAAATAGGTGCCAAGTAATTATGGTTGCCATCGGTAGCCAATCAGGTCCCCTGAAGATCACCCTACTCCAAGGTGTGCCAACATTCATAATAGGCCACCAGAGAAAGAGACACATGAAGATTGACAATTGGATGTCTACTAAAGCTGAATTTTATGGTGTCTCAAGAAACAAGTACAGTAGCATAAATTCGGAAGATTGCATAAATAAAATCATTGCTTTTGTAGAGAGATGCCAATGAAAGTGCTTTTGCTTTTTCCAATGGCTGACGGACAGACTGGTCCAGCGATTTATCATGCTTTTCAACGATTGAAACATCAGGTTAAATATGTAGATGCAAAGATAGAGCCAAATAAATCTTATAAAGTATGTTGTGAATTTAAGCCCGACCTCGTATTCTGCTCAAGGACATACAAGCTAACAGAAGAGGTTAAGCAGATAAAAGAGAAATTCAAAGATGCTAAAATCTGCATGTGGAACGTGGATACCCGAACTGATATAAACGATTGGCAACATCTATTTCCCCTCATTAAGCTTGTTGATTATCATTTTGTCCCCGATACGAAAACAATTCCCAAATGGCAAGAGATTAATCCAAACACTTTCTGGCTACCCCAAGGATTGCAGGATGAGATTTATCATAAACCAGATAAGATAACCGAAGACGACAGGAAGAAATATTTCTGTGATATATCTTTTGCAGGCAGTGATCGCGGACAGAGACACCCCTTTTTAAAAGCCATAGATAAAATGAATATAAACTTCAAGAAATGGGGTTGTGCAGGAATGCCGAAAGTCTATAACGAAGAACACAACATCATGGTTTCTCAGTCAAGAATTAATCTCTGTTGTTCAGGTTGGCCTGAGAATGGAGCATATACATCTGTTAGGGATTATAAAATAATGGGTGCTGGGGGATTCGTTTTAGAACTCTATAGAAAGGGATTAGACGATATCTTTCCTTTCAAAGTGCCGGGAGTTATGGGGACTTATATATCACCGGATGATCTTGTTCAGAGAATTCGCTATTGGTTGGATCACGAAAAAGAACGGAAGGCAACGGCCGAAAGAGCTTATGGGTGGGTGCATGAGGAAGCCACTTATACACACAGGATTAAAAAGGCTTTGGAGATTATGGGATTATGAAACTATTAATGGCGACTTCCGCAGATGCTAATTTGGATGGGTATACTTCCCATACGCTTCCGATACAAGAGATGTGGGCCAGAAAATGGGGAGCTGATTATAAAATTTTGGATGATCCCGCTTATTCAAGACGAGCCATGTGGTGTTACAGGACGTTGGTTTTCTACGAACTGCTTGAGGTTTACGATAGAATTCTTTATGTCGATGCCGATGCGATCATCAATAAGGATTGTCCGAATTTGTTTGAGATGATTCCTTTTGACACGATTGGCGCGGTCATGGAAGACAAAGGCTCAAGACGAAAGGAAAGATTGAATAGAATAAGACGTGTTAATGCTCATCTGGGAGAGATAGATTGGCAAGAAGGCTTTTTCAATATGGGCGTTTATGTTGTCTCGAGCATTCATTGTGATATATTTCAAAAAGTCAACGGGAAGCTCTGGGAAGACAAAGGTTGGGACAGCCCTTTTTATTCTTATCAAATAATGAGGCTTGGTTATAAACATATTGATCTTGGATATAAATGGAATCATATGTCGATGTTTTCAGAGGGCTGGAATGGCAGTCCTTCGAGGTTTGATTCGCATATCATACATTATGCAGGCGGAGCCAAGTTCCCTGATAAGGGTGAGCGAACCAGGGAGCAACTGATAAGAGATGATGTAAAAAGGATTTATGGTGAGGCATGAAGAAGATTTATATTTCAGGCTGTGGTGGGATGCTCGGTGAGGCATTCTACGCTCAGTTTAAGGATGATTATCATTTGAAATGCACGGATATCGATGTGAATGAGCGATGGTTGAGTCATTGCGATATCAGGGATTTGAAAGAATATTTCATCCAGGTCAAAGATTTCAAACCTGATTATCTTTTTCATCTTGGAGCATGTACCGACTTGGAATATTGTGAGTCGAACCAGACTGTGGCAGTCGTCACTAATCAGTGGGCAGCAGGTTATGCGGTATTTATTGCCAATGAACTTGATATTCCTTTACTTTATATAGGCACGGCAGGCATTTTCAATGGTAAAAAAGATGTCTACACCGAAGAGGACAAACCCGATCCTATGGGTATCTATGCCCAGACGAAATATAAAGGAGAAGCGATTGTGTTGAAAGATGCAAAGAAGCCTTTTGTATGTCGTGCTTCCTGGATGATTGGTGGTGGAAGGAGAAAGGATAAAACTTTTGTCAACCTGATTTTAAGACAGATAGAGGCTGGAAATAAGACCCTCAAGATTGTCAACGATAAACGAGGCACGATAACATATACACAGGACTTTGCAAAGAATGTAAGGTTACTTATTGAGGGCGGATACACAGGACTATTCAATATGGCTAATCTTGGAAATACAAATCGTCTGGAAATTGCCAATGAGGTCCTATCTATTCTGGGACTTGAGCAAGAGATAGAGATTTTCGGAGTTCCCTCTGATTGTTTTAAAAAAACCCATTACGCTCCCCGTCCTGATTGCGAGTGCCTGATTAATAGGCATCTGGATGAGCTGGGATTAAATATCATGCGCGATTGGAGGATTGTGCTAAGAGAATATCTGGAGATGAGGCAAGGAGAAACATAATGCTTATTTGGGCAAGAAAGAGTGAGATAGATATCGACACAAAAAGATGCGGATGCTAACTCGTTTGGCATTTTTTAACAAAAAATAAAATGAAGATAATAGTAACAACCTGCAATGAATATCTCCATATTCTAAGGGGATTTGTATACATGTTCAATAAATACTGGTCACCTGATGCCGAGGTAACGATTCTTGGGTACAGCCCCCCGATTTATGATTTGCCGGATAATTTCAAGTTTGTATCTTTGGGAAAACAAGAGGAATACGGCAATGAATGGACAACTGCTTTGATTCCTTATTTCAAGCAAATGTCCGATGAGTATTTTATATGGTTGCTTGATGATGCTTATATTTTAAATGTAGATAAATCTTTATTACCTGTGGCTGAAGAACACATGAAAAAGGGTGTTGAAAAAGTCCACCTTACAAATTTCGACAATCGAATTTTCAATAAAGAAAAAGATATTAATTTTAATATTTGGGATCAAGATGCTAGGTATCGCCTATCTCTCCAACCATGTTTTATTAGGAGGGATTATTTCCTTAAATATTTAATTCCAAGGAAAATCATATGGCAGTATGAGATTGATCATGAAATCGCCAGAAATGATGGTGCTCAAATATTAATATCCAAACAGGATATTGTTTCTTATTCTAATTTTATGCGGAAAAGAAAAACAGATTCTGTGCAGATATCAAAAATAAGGAAAGAAGATCTGGATGCGCTAAAACGGTTGGGGGTATTTTAAAGGAGGCAAAATGAGAACTATAAGCAATGTATGGGAAAAACTTTATGTAAATTTGGGTCAAATTGATCCAAAATATCCCTTGAGAAACAAAGTCGTGAGACGAACAATGGGACCTTCGGGATATAAAAGACAGGCTGAGACGATCATCGAAGAACTCGATCCTCAAGATTCGGCCCTGGAAATTGGTTGTGGTTTTGGGGGACTGGCTTTAGAGATACTGAAATTAATCCGAATGAAATATACTGTAGTTGATAATAACCCAATGCTGATGCAAACTAAGAAATACTTGGGCGATAAAGTAGAATACATTGAAGCAAAGAAAATAGAAACGCTTCAAGATAGAAAATATGGATTATTTATTTCAAATTCTTGCTTATCTGAAACTCCTTCTGAATATCGGAAGTATATCTTGGAAAATATTATAAAGAATTGCCAGAGACTATTTATTATAGATCGCAATGATATAATTATTTCTAAGCCTGAGATATTTTTCATGAATATAGAAGAATGGATTGAGAAATATTTTACAATTAAGAAATCTTATCTTAAAAAAAATCAAACTATGTATATTGGAAAAAGAAAGAAGGCTTAAATGGCTTTAGGGATGAATACGGGTATTTGTAAAATGATTAGAAGGGAAGTTTAAATGGCTTTAAAAAAGATACGAATTCGCATCGGAGACTTCAAGATTGAAGATGCAGGGAGAAACGCTCTTAAAGAAGTGATAGATTCCGGGATGATCTCTGAGGGTAAAATGGTGAATAAATTCGAGAAGGCCTGGGCTGAATTCGTGGGTACAAAATACTGTGTCGCCACAAGCTCGGGAGCTGGGGCGCTTATCGCGGGACTGACTGCATTGAAATATTTTAAAGACCTAAAGCCAGGAACTAAAGTCATAACTTCGCCGTTGACTTATATTGCCACGAGCAGTGCTATCAGTGTTGTCGGATTTGAACCTGTCTATGTAGATGTTGATCTAAAGATATTCAATATTACCCCCGAAACCATAAGAGAACATTTGGATGGGCTGGAGAATACGGAAGGATACGCCATAATTCTGCCCGTTCACCTAATGGGATATCCTTTAAGAATGGATGAGATAAACGAGATAGCGAAACAATATGGATTGATTACCCTTGAGGATGCGGCAGAGGCTCATGGTACGACATACAACGGAATGAAAGTTGGTTCCATGTCTTTGTTGTCAGCCTTTTCCTTCTATATTGCCCATAATATCCAGGCTGGAGAGATGGGAGCAGTCAATACCGACAATCAGGATATTGCCAAACTGGTTAAGAAAATTAAGGCGCAAGGCAGGGCATGTGATTGTTTTATCTGCACCAGAGATGATGGTTGCTGTCCTAAATTCGATGCCCATAACGGAGAAGGCGATTTCGATCCCAGGTTTTCTCATGATTTGATTGGATATAACTTTAAGGCTATGGAGTTTCAAGCGGTGTTAGGTTTGAGTCAGCTAGAAAAAGCCGAATGGATTATCAAGAGAAGGCGGGAAAATGTCAGATATTTAAACGAAGCACTGGGGGAATATCGGAATATTCTGCAACTTCCTGAGTATTCTAAAGAAGTGAGCTATCTGGCATATCCCATAATCATAAAACAGCCGGATTTGATTTCACGCAAAGAATTGAGAATGAGATTAAGAGAGGAAGGGATAGAAACCAGGCCTTTATTCGGGTGCATTCCCACGCAACAACCAGTATATTCGCATTTGAAGAAAAGATATGCGGGGAAGCTACCAAATGCTGAATATTTGGGACTGAACGGTTTCTACATCGGATGCCATCAATATTTAACAGAAGATGATTTGGAATATATAGAGAAGACATTCAATAAAATAATTCCAATAGAATTAAGAGCGAAAGGCAAAGATGCTTTTCGGGGAGGCTTAAATGGCTTTAGGATGGTTTGATAACTTAATGGACAAAGAAGGCATTCTGATTAGCCTGAATGTGGAGGCGGACAAGGCAGGCAATTGAGATGAGTATCAGTGTTTATAAAATGATTAAAGAGGCGGTTGATAAATATGGAGAAGAAACCAATTCTCTTAAATTTTTACCTGAAAATAGAATGAATCGTAATATTTTTCCGACTCAGGGTCAATATGACTGGTTTTCTGGATGTGTCCTGTATTGCCTGGTTCGTCACATAAAACCAGAGCATATGATTGAGGTTGGAATGTCTTCTGGATACTCAACGGCCTTTTCGCTGTTGGCCATCAAGGAAAATGGTATCGGGTTCCTTGATACTTTTGAAATAAGGTCTAGCTTATTAGAGGGGGCCAGAAAGAATTTTGCAGATTGGGATATTCTGGATTTAGTACATATACACATAGGAGATGTTAAAGAGACTTATAAAAATCTCGCATCTCTTGAGGCGAAAATATTGTTCTTGGATGCTGTTCATACGGAAGAATTCGCCAAGTGGTTTATTGAGACTTTTGATATGAAAGAAGATACCTTGCTTCAAATTCATGATGTTTTGCCAGCATCTGCACGTGTCAAGATAGATGGTAAAGTGTGGCAATCTCCTCTTTGTTCTTCGGAGGAGATGTATTTTCGTAGTCTAACATCGATGATGAATCCTGATGACTATGTATATCTTCATGATATAACTTATGAATATCCTCAGCTTAATCCCAGAGTCTATGATGCTCAATATAAAAGATGTACTGATGACAAGGGCCAACCGTTTGAATGGAATAATTCGCTTTGGATTAAAATGAAAGGAGTTTCCAGTTGATACCTATTTTTATAATTACTTGCGATAGGCTCGAAATGTTGAAGAAATCTATGCAATCTTACTACGATTATATCAAAACCCCATTTGAAATCGTCATTTGCGACCAGGGTTCTACTTTTGAGCCTACAGTAGAATTTCTTGAAAAAATGGAATCTGATGGAACTATAGTATATCGATGGAAGGAGAACTTTAATATCGGTAGGAAGAGGAATTTGAGACGAGATGATGTCGGACTTAGTGAGAACATTCAAAATTATTTTAAGAATCATCCAAAATCTAACTATGTAATAACTGATCCTGACATATTCTTAGATAATGTTGGGTCTGATATCCTGGAGGTTTATGCTTATTTTCTGAAAAAAATACCCCAAATTAATGCTGTGGGTCCAATGTTGAGAATAGATGATATTCCAGATTGTTATCCGATGAAAGAAAAAGTGATTAATTGGGAAACAAAGTTTCACGGAAAGGTGAATACTATTCAATATGAGAATAGAGAGATAAAATATGTTTTTGCGCCTATTCACACTTCTTTTGCAATGTATAGAAAAGAAACTCAATGGGGGCGTTATTCAAAGAATGCCATTCGTGTTTTAGCACCTTATTTAGCAAAACATCTGGATTGGTATATCGATCCGAAAAACATGACGGAAGATCAGGAATATTACAAAAGACATGCTTCAAAAAATACCCATTGGAGCAAATGAAGTTGAAAATGAAAAGACATCCCCATGAGATAATAGATTCGTATAAGGGAAGGGAGTATTCGGTTCCCAGTCCTGTTGGGGAATATTTAAGCGCGTACTATTCTAATTGGAAAGTAAAGGAGTCGCAAACAGCTTGTTATGTTAGCCCAAATGATGATGCTATTTCTAGGAAAGCCAGGGAATCATGAAAGACATAGTAATTTTAATAACAACCTTCCTTCGGGATGATGCACTCTTTAAATGCGTAAAGTCCATACGGAAGTTCTATCCTGATATTGCGATATTCGTAGCCGATACGGGTCATGAGAGCAAGAAGAAAGATGAATTCTGCCTTGAA